>Ga0114933_10003505_pt1 | contig 15238 bp, 14 predicted proteins | sample 4SBtaG_FD_89691 | JGI IMG/M metagenome (GOLD analysis project Ga0114933, IMG submission 89691) | Deep subsurface microbial communities from Kolumbo volcano to uncover new lineages of life (NeLLi) - 4SBTROV12_W25 metaG | ecosystem: Environmental > Aquatic > Marine > Volcanic | place: Kolumbo... | reverse complement strand
GCATGACTTTGGAATAAAATTTGTATTATCTATCTCTTCTTCTGCTTGGTGTAAGTTATTCTCATCATTGTCTAAACCGTAGACGACCCAGCCTTTCTTCAGAAGACGTTTAGCCGTTTTGAGGCCTATGCCAGATGCTGCGCCTGTAACTAAACCAATACATTCCATTTGCGTATCTCCTTTTATAGCTACCTTCGCATTCTTCTTTTTTGTTTCGATGATTGTGGGCTTGAAGCGCTGTTTTTTGATATAGAGGTTTTTGCTGAGGATATTCGTATAATACCACCTCTCGGCAGAGGTTTACCGTCGATGGTCATGCCTAATTCCGCGGCCTCTAAACGTTTAATTTCATCTCTTAGACGGGCTGCCTCTTCAAATTCTAAGTTTGCCGCAGCTTCTTTCATTTGGGCTTCAAATTCCGTTATAATAGTTTTTAAGTCCTTATCCACCAACTCACTGCCACTCTCGCCCGCATCGATTGTTATTCGGTCACTTCGCTCATATACACTTTCGAGAATGTCACCAATATTTTTTCTAACTGACTCTGGGGTTATGCCATTTTCTAAATTATAGTCAGCTTGTTTTTTGCGACGGCGATCCGTTTCATTGATAGCATATTCCAGGCTTCCCGTAAGATTGTCGGCATAAAGTATTACTCGCCCATCAATGTTCCGGGCGGCCCTTCCTATGGTCTGTATTAGGGAGGTGCGCGACCGCAGGTAGCCCTCCTTGTCTGCGTCTAAGATCGCAACGAGCGAACATTCGGGAATATCTAGTCCTTCCCGAAGTAAATTTATTCCGATCAACACGTCAAATACGCCTAGACGTAAATCACGGATAATTTCTATTCGCTCTAGGGTATCAATATCCGAGTGTATGTACCGAACCTTAATTTGAGCCTCTAACATATACTCGGTTAAATCTTCTGCCATTCGTTTTGTAAGTGTTGTGATGAGAACGCGCTGACCAAGCTCCGCACAGTTTTTACACTCTGCGATAACATCATCCACCTGGCTTTTTGTTGGTCGCATAATACAAACTGGATCTATTAAACCCGTTGGCCTCACTAATTGTTCAGTGAATACGCCTTCGGTTCTCTCTAACTCCCATGGACCTGGAGTTGCAGAAACAAAAATTGTTTGCGGACGCATCACGTCCCATTCTTCGAATTTAAGTGGCCGATTATCCAAGCAAGAAGGAAGCCTGAAGCCGTATTCCGACAACGTCGATTTTCTGGCAAAATCACCTTTGTACATAGCGCCAATTTGAGGCACCGTCACGTGACTTTCGTCTACCATTAAAAGCGCGTTTTCAGGCAAGTACTCGAAAAGTGTTGGCGGTGGCTGTCCGGCTTCTCGTCCCGAGAGATACCGGGAGTAATTTTCTATACCTGCACAGGACCCAGTGGCAGCAATCATTTCTAAGTCAAAAGTAGTTCTTTGTTCCAGGCGCTGGGCTTCAAGCAACTGACTGTTTTCTTGTAATTCATTGAGCCGCATTTTCAATTCTATTTTTATTTCGTGAATTGCCTGAGAGAGTGTTGGTTTTGGTGTAACGTAATGGGAATTAGCAAAGACCCGAACCTGTTCTAGTTCCGAGGTTTTTTCGCCAGTTAAAGGATCGAACTCTTGAATGCTTTCCAGCTCTTCTCCAAAGAATGAGAGGCGCCAGGCTCTATCTTCTAAATGCGCTGGGAAAATCTCTAAAATATCACCTCTAGCCCTAAAACAGCCACGCTGAAAGTTGGTATCATTTCTGCGATATTGCAATTCAACTAATCTTTTCCTAAGATTTTGAGGATCAAGCGAGGAGCCAGCCTTGAGTATGACGGTCATCTTTCCGTATGTTTCAACCGCGCCAATACCATAAATACTTGATACTGAAGCGACTATTATTACGTCTTCACGCTCTAGTAACGCGCGGGTTGCCGAATGCCTCATCCTATCTATTTGTTCATTAATAGATGCCTCTTTTTCAACATAGGTATCTGTACGCGGGACATAGGCCTCAGGAAGATAATAGTCATAATAAGAAACAAAATATTCCACCGCATTATCGGGAAAAAAGGTCTTCATTTCGCCAAAAAGCTGCGCGGCAAGCGTTTTATTAGGTGCTAGTATTAATGTAGGCCGCTGAACATTTTGAATGACGTGAGCCATACTAAATGTTTTTCCAGAGCCAGTTACGCCTAGGAGTACTTGATCCCACAAGGAATTTTCTAGTCCCTGTGTCAATTCACCGATGGCGGAGGGTTGATCGCCCGATGGCTTAAACTCCGATACTATTTTAAATGCTTGTCCCGCATCTTGCGTTGCAACAGATGACTTGAGGTCTGGTGATGTAGCGCCTATTAATTGTTCCAAAAACCTATCCTGACGTCGCGCCTGGTTTTCTGCTGAACTATCCGGTCGATTTAAACTGTGGGCTTTGTTCATAAATTGCCTGTAAATTTTTTTTTGGTAAAATAAATGTGAATACTCGCAAATAAGCGTAGCAACGATAACATTATAATAAAATAGGTGGAAGTAGTGGGACGTTTTTCAAGATCTGCAGTCACAAAGTTGAAAGCCTGGGAAATAAAATGAAACATACGTTATCAAAATTTTCTAATCCCTATTTAACAAGGGATGGACACCAAAGGGCTTTTGTTGAGTTCAGTGGTTTCAAAACACTTTGGTTCAATACAGGCACACTCTGCAATATAGCTTGTTCAAATTGTTACATAGAATCTTCGCCAAGAAATGATCGATTGATCTATCTTTCTCTTAAAGAGGTTATTGAGTATCTCAACGAACTGGAAAACCTCTCTGGGAAAAGCTGTGAGATTGGTTTTACGGGAGGTGAACCCTTTTTAAACCCAGACTTTTTAAAAATGCTAAAGGAATGTCTGCGGAGGGACTTCTCAGTCTTGATACTTACAAATGCTATGAAGCCTCTACAAAACAAAACCGCCGAACTTTTGAAATTAAAATCCGTTTTTGGAACTAGAAACTTAGTTTTTCGTGTTTCTATAGACCATTATGAAAAGGAGCGGCATGAGCTTGAGCGAGGCGCTGGAACATGGACACCAATGATAAATGGCCTGCAGTGGCTGATAAATAATAAATATACAATAAGTATAGCGGGACGCAGTTTGTCTGAGGAGAGTGATGAAGAGTGTCGTCAAGGTTATAAAAAGTTATTTGAAAAACTCGGTCTTAGATTAGACCCCTTTAATAAGAGTGAGTTAGTCATTTTTCCAGAAATGGATGCGAAGGTTGATGTGCCGGAGATAACAACTAGTTGCTGGAAGATTCTTTCTGTAAAGCCTGAATTACAAATGTGTGCTACATCGCGAATGGTGGTAAAACGAAAAGGGCAGGAAAAACCGATTGTCGTGTCCTGCACACTGCTGCCTTATGAAAAAGAATTCGAGTTAGGAGGGTCTCTTTGCGAATCTGGCAAGAAGATCTATTTGAACCATCATCATTGCTCAAAATTTTGCGTGTTAGGTGGCGCTTCTTGTAGTTAGAATTTCAACTCGCCGTTTGTCGTGATGACTTGCGGGGAGCTGGCCATTTGTGGCCATACTCCCTCAAAGGCAGTTTCCATTCCCAGTTCTGGGAACCAGTAATATTTACCGTCAAGTTGTCCGAGATAATTATTTCTGCCCACAACCCACAGGCAGTGCCTGCTGAAAAAAAGCCTTCTATAATTGAAGGAAGAGTTATGTGATGAATTCCATTAAGTGTATTCAACCGTGGCCAGTGTATGTGCCCGCCAACCGTCATTTGAATGCCAGGATGATCAGCCAAAATGTTCAGTACGCGTTTATTGTATGGCAATACTGCAGCCCATGGGTTATTTTCAAACCAATAATTTCCATCTAGGTTTCCCGTAACTTGTGGAACGTGGCAGAAAAGGATGGTTGGCCCAGAATGTTGATCAAGAGCAGCCCCCAACCATTCAACCGCTTTGTCATCCTCCGGAAAGCCAGACTGCGATGAGTATCTTGTATCTGGAGACCAAAATATGAAGTGCCAATCATCCAAGATAAAACTTCTACTTCTAACCGACGCATTCAAAAGCGTTTCATTGTCTTCGTTTGTCAAAAATGCGACATCATGATTTCCTAAGATGTGTTCTCTCCGAACAGCAATCTGATTAAACTTCTCAGCAACTTCCCCCATTAGTCTGTAATCAGTTTCTTGATCAACATCATTAATTCTATCCCCAAGGTCAACCACAAAATCAGGCTGTGATACGTTTGCGTACTCAACGAAACGATCCAAGATACCTAAAGCTGAGCAGCTCCTTTTAGTTTCAAAAGATTTGCCATGGTGGATATCGGTGATAGCTAAAATTTTAATCATGTTACGCAGTTTCAGTTAATAATAAATATACAATAAATACTTCACTTTCTAGATCTCATTTCAACACCAACTCCATTACAGTCGGGATACACATCAAGTTTCTTAGTTGTAACCGTAGCTTCCGTCACACAGTCTTGCTCAATGATTTTATCAAGGATGAGGCGACAAAGGGTTTCTTGGAGATTAAACCTTCTATTGCTAGTCAAGTTTTTTATCTCCAGGCGGATAAAGTCATAATCAAAAGTTGATCCTATTTCATCAGACCTATCAACTGCATTTGGATCTAGTAGCACCTCAACCGAGATACAGACCCTTTGAGGGTTATTTATTTCAAAATCATGTATTCCTATATCGACCATGACCTCAAATTCCTCGAGAAAGAGTTTTGTAGTTACATCCGCCATACCGTTACAACCTGTTTTCAAACATCATACGAAGGCCACATCGCGATCAAGCTTTTGTAATCTTTGACCGCCATCAATTGTGATTACGTGGCCATTTAACGATTCAGTTTCAAGAATGAAAAAAACCGCTTTTATTATGTCTTCCACGGAGGAAACTTTTCCAATGGGACTCATTCTCTGGCCCTTTTCAAAACTAGCTTGGCCCTGCCCGCCACTCTCAAGCGTTATTCCTGGAGCTATACCATTCACTCGAACTCGAGGAGCCATCGCCATAGCAAAGGCCTCCGTCGTCCCGTGCAACGCTACCTTGCTAATTGTGTAGGAGAGGAAGTCAGGGTTTATTGAAAAAACCTTATTATCCAAAATATTAATAATACATCCCTTATGATCATCTTCAAGCGATTCAAAAAAAGCTTTGCTCAAAAGTACCGGTCCGCGGACATTTACAAAAAAATGTTCATCAAGAGAGTCGCCGGTAATGCTTGATACATCATCGTATTCAAATCTAGCGGCATTATTAATTAACAATCTGACGGGTGGTGCATCGACGTCAATTTGATTTATAATATGTTCACCGCAACTAGGACTGCTTAAGTCAGCGCTGATTAATTTCCCTTTACCGCCTTCGTTTTCAATTTCCGTCAGGATAACTTTTGCTTCGGTAATAGAAGAATTACAATGCAAATATACAAACCAACCCTGTTTTCCGAGCGCTTTAGCTATCTCCGCGCCAATGCGTTGTCCGCCCCCGGTAACTATAGCTGATTTACTTCTCGCTTCCATAATTTCGAAACTAACTCTGTTTAAACAGTTGCTTAGTAAATAAAGAAAATTGCTTTTTGAACAAATAAAATCGTATTCAAGTAAATATTAAGTTGTAATCTAAATTCATTATAGAAAAAATACTTTTATTTATATTCGTTAATCCCATTTTTATGCGTAAAATCTATCAAACTATAATAGGAGTATTGTAATTGATAAGAGTAATTGTACACAGTTAGTAAAAATTTTATTTTTCTTTGGCGAAAATGTAGGCATACCAGTCATAAAATACTCGAAAAGAGAGGCAAAACATAAAAATCATTATTTTTCAATGAGTTAAAAACGGTGCCTATATTTTAAGCAAAATGTAATTTATGAGAGTATCTGGGCCGATGACCAATATCTCATCAGCTTATCCCCAGCTTTGTCCACAGTCATAGTGGATTAATAATCAGCTTCATTTTTTTCTTTAGTTAAGCTAATAATTTAATTGATCAAATTTGAGATTATGGAAAAGAAAGAAGGGTTTTTGAGCGCTAAATGTGATAGTGATTCTGACGAGCAGAATCAGGAATCGAATATCCAGAAGGGTACCGAGTTAATAAAATCGCAACTCCGTAACCTACCCCAAAAGCCGGGCGTCTATCGAATGCTCGACGAAAAGGGAGCCGTTTTATATGTAGGTAAAGCAGTTAATCTAAAAAAACGCGTTTTAACTTATACCAAGCCGGAGCGAATATCACAGCGTATCCTCAGGATGGTAAGCGAGACACGAAAACTTGAAATCGTAACGACACATACAGAAGTGGAAGCGCTGCTATTAGAAAGCAACCTAATCAAACAATTTAGACCCCGCTTCAATGTTCTACTTCGTGACGATAAGTCCTTTGCCCATATTTTTATCTCAAGTGATGACGCTTGGCCTATTCTAATAAAACACCGTGGCTCGCAGAAGCGCCCGGGAAACTATTTTGGGCCATATGTATCCGCCGGCGCCGTTAATAGGTCATTGACTGCATTACAAAAGGCATTTCTGTTAAGAAATTGCAGTGACAATGTGTTTAAAAACCGAACCCGCCCGTGTCTTCAATACCAAATAAAACGCTGTTCGGCACCTTGTGTGGATTACGTAACAAATTCTGAATATTTAGATCTAGTAGATCAGGCGCGTTCATTCTTGTCTGGAAACACTGTTTCTGTGCAAAAAAATTTATCTGTCCGTATGGAAAAAGCAAGTGAAAATCAAGATTACGAGAGTGCTGCGATTTATCGGGACAGAATTCACGCACTGACCCAGATACAGTCAAAGCAAGATATTAATGTAAAGGGCATCAGCGATGCTGATGTAATTGCTCTACACACCCAGCAAGGTTTTAGTTGCATCCAAGTATTTTTCTTTCGGGCAGGAAGTAACCTCGGGAACCGGGCATATTTCCCGCGTCACCACAGAATGGAGGACCAGGCGTCTATCCTAGAGGCTTTTTTAGGCCAGTTTTATGAAAATAAAAGGGCCCCCAGACGGTTGCTTTTGAGCCATAATATAAATAACCGTAAATTGCTGAGCGAAGCGCTCACAGCAAGGTCCGATGGAACAGTAAAGTTAATAATTCCATCAAGAGGCGATTTAAAAAAACTTATACTTCACGCTCAGGAAAATGCCAAGGAGGCTCTAGCGCGTAATCGCGCTATGCAAACATCACAGTTAAGCCTTCTTAAGCGTCTGGCCGATTTATTCTGTCTCCCAAAACCACCCGAACGAATCGAGGTATATGACAATAGCCACATTCAAGGAACAAATGCTGTAGGTGCCATGATCGTTGCTGGTGCAGAGGGCTTTGAAAAAAAATCCTATAGAAAGTTCAATATACGAGACGTAATCGTTGAACCGCAAAATAAACAGCAATCGGCGTCAAACCCAAACCCGGGAAATTCAAGATCTATAGGCGTCGCCGGAGATGACTACTTTATGATGCGTCAGGTTTTAAAACGGCGGTTTGCAAAGGTAGCGTCTTCTATAGCCGATGGCCGAAACGTAGTTATCCCAGATTTGGTGGTTATCGATGGTGGTGCAGGTCATCTCTCGGCTTCATTAGACGTCGCTGAAGAACTTAAATTAAAAGATATCTGTTTTGTTGCGATCGCAAAAGGGCCAGATCGAAACGCTGGAAGAGAAGTATTCCATCAATCTGGGAAAAAGGCTTTTTCCCTTCAACCAAATGATCCCCTATTGTACTACCTTCAAAGGCTCCGAGATGAGGCCCATCGATTCGCTATTGAGGCTCATCGGGCCCGGCGTTTCAAAGCAATGACACGATCAGTTCTTGATAATATCCCGGCCGTGGGGCCAAAAAGGAAAAAGGACTTGCTTTTCCATTTTGGATCCGCGAGGGCCGTGGCCAGAGCGGGACTCAGAGATTTAGAACTGGTCGATGGTATAAGCAGGAACTTGGCAAAACAAATTTATGACCATTTTCATGAAAATTAGTCTCAAAAACAATTACTATGGAAATTAAGTAAACTATTTCGTCTCAAAAACTTTCGGCTTAAGATATTTAAATGAAAAGCTTGCCAAACATTCTTACGATGACACGGATAGCAATCATTCCTCTGCTTATTGGATTTATATGGATTGGCAGTCCAGGTTTCCGGTGGGCTGCACTTGCCGTTTACAGTTTTGCTTGCGTGACAGATTATTTGGATGGATATCTTGCGAGATATCTTAATCACCAAACTGCAATGGGACGCCTTTTTGATCCGATTGCCGATAAGTTGTTAGTGGGCGCCTGTTTGTTAGAACTTTGCGCATTCGATTATATAGCTGGTTGGACCGTTCTTCCGGCTTTAGTAATTTTGTTAAGGGAAATCTTGGTTTCAGGACTGCGGGAGTATTTAGCAGAAATAAGAGTTGGCTTACCCGTAAGTAAACTTGCTAAGTGGAAAACTAGTTTGCAAATGATTTCTATTGGTTTTCTAATTGTTGGCGATGCCTCTCACAGCTCTATACCTGCCCTGCTGATAGGGGAAATTTGTCTATGGGTAGCGGCGCTGCTTACTATATGGACTGGTTATGATTATCTAAGGTCGGGGCTATTGTATCTAAGCTCGAAAAGTCCTGAGGAGAATAAATTAGAAGATTAAATCTCGCTTAACTATCTAATTTGGAAATCTTGAGAACGTAACGATGAAAATTTTTGGTATAACGGGTTGGCATAATAGTGGAAAAACCACGCTCGTAAAAAATCTAATCCCTGTTCTCGAGAAAAGAGGGCTCACGGTCTCAACAGTCAAACATGCTCATCATAATTTCGAGGTTGATAAACCGGGGAAAGACTCATATGAGCATAGGCTGGCGGGAGCACAGGAGGTAATTATATCATCAAGAAATCGCTGGGCTCTTATACATGAACAGAAAAACCAAACAGAGCCAAGTTTACCTGAGTTACTAGATAAATTAATGCCTGTAGATCTCGTGCTAATTGAAGGGTTCAAAAAGGCGGTTCATAGCAAATTAGAAGTTCACAGGAACGAGCTTGGAAAAGATTTAATTTGCCATAATGATCCTAAAATATGCATGGTCGCAAGTGATGTAGAACTTACTGGCCTTCAAGTGCCGGTCTTTGATATAAATGATTATGATGCGGTTTCAGACTTCATAATTGAACATCTAAAAATAAAAGTGACGTAAAATATGGTCCAACTAACGAGCGATTGTTTTGCTTTTGGGGGTAAACTAACCCAGATAGATGATGCTTTAAAGCTGGTGTTGAACAACCTTAGGGTAAGGGCCGGCAGTGAAAAAATTATTCTTAGTAGGGCATTAAACAAAATTCTCGCGGAGGATGTGGTAGCCCCGCAAAATGTTCCTGCAGAAAACAATTCAGCCGTGGACGGTTATGCAATTTTCTTTGATGACCTAAACGAGTCAGGAAAAACGAAATTGCCCGTAGTCGGTAAAGCCGCTGCTGGCAGACCGCTTAACTGTAAACAAAAAAGGGGTGAGGCAGTTAGAATTTTCACGGGAGCAGTAATGCCCCATGGTGTAAATTCAGAAAATCCAGACACTGTTCTAATGCAAGAGGACTGCAAACTTGAAGATGGAAAAGTAATAATTCCGGCAGGCATAAAGCGTGGATCTAACAGGCGTCTGGCAGGAGAAGATATAACTTCGGGTGCGTGTATTCTCAAAGAAGGGCAGCGGTTGAGGCCACAAGATATTGGTTTGGCTGCTGCAACTGGAAGGGCCTTTTTGCGTGTGCGCAGACCGTTGCGAGTTGCCGTATTTTCCACAGGGGACGAAGTTCTAAATCCGGGAGACAAGTTTGCTAGGGGTAAGATCTATGATTCAAATCGCTTTACGCTATTAAATTTACTAACAGCCTTGGGTTGTGAGGTGGAAGATATAGGCGTCATTCCTGATGATCCGAGCCTTATTGAACAGGCCGTATTGTCTTCAGTTGAAAAGCAAGATTTGATAATTACCTCCGGAGGGGTATCTACTGGTGAAGAGGATCATGTAAAAAATCTCATTGAAAAAACAGGTGAGTTACTATTTTGGAGGTTAGCTATCAAACCGGGAAGACCCGTTGCATTAGGGACATTAAAGGAAGCTTTTTTTATTGGTTTACCCGGAAACCCTGTAGCGGCGATGGTAACATTTCTTAAAATTGCTCGGCCAATAATTCTTCATCTCTCCGGAGCTAAAAATATTTATCCCCGACCATTTCTTGGGCGCACAGATTTTGAGTATGTAAAAAAACCTGAGCGAAGAGAGTATGTAAGGGTGAAAGCACGTGAAGATAAAACAGGGGAACTCTTTTTTACTAAATATCACAAAGAGGGGGCTGGTATCTTATCTTCATTAGTTTTTGCTGATGGTCTGGTAGAATTGCCGGAAGATGCAACAAGAATTAGAAAAAGTGATATAGTGAAGTATTTTCCATTTAGTGAGTTTGGAATATGAAACTTCTCTATTTTGCTTGGATAAGGACAAAGTTAGGTGTCTCGGAGGAATTGGTCGATGTTCCGCCAGATATAAAAAACGTCAAGGGGCTTATAGATTGGCTGATCAATCAAGGTGATGCTTATAAAATCGTATTTAGTGACCTTAGCCTTTTAAGAGTCGCGGTAAATCAGGAATATGTTGACCTGGATCATACAATCACTTCTGATGATGAAATTGCTTTCTTTCCACCGGTGACGGGGGGTTGATATAATGATCAGGGTGCAAAAAGAAGACTTCGACATAGGATTGGAGTTAGCAAATCTTACCAAAAACAAGTTCAAAATAGGGGGTCTGGCTTCATTTGTTGGCCTTGTTAGAGATATGACTGGGCCGGATACAATTTCGTCTATGACGCTAGAGCATTATCCAGGAATGACGGAAAAGCAGCTCGAACGCATTGAATTGATGGCTAATAAAAAGTGGCACCTCGAAGCCAGTCTCATTATCCACCGATATGGTAAATTGGATTTAGGTGATCAAATTGTTTTGGTGGCATGCGCTTCGTCACACCGAAGCGAGGCATTCGACGCGTGCCACTTTCTGATAGACTGGTTGAAGACGAAAGCACCATTTTGGAAGTTGGAGGAAACACCTTCAGGCTCTAATTGGGTGGACGCTAATGAAGCGGATAAAGAAGCAACTGAACGCTGGGTTTTGTCGTAGCTCGAACTTTTTCACAATAAATTGGTTCCCTTAGAAATAGGATTGCCGTTCAAGTATTCTTTTGTGTTCATAATTTTTTTTCCTTGTTTTTGCAGGCGTACTAATCGAAGACTGTTTCTGCCGCATGAAATGGTAAGTTTATTGTCTATAATCGTTCCCGGCGGAAATGTTTGTTTGGAGGCTGGAATTATCTTGCCTTCAAATATTTTTATCCTTGAACCATTAATTTCTGTCCAAGCGCCCGGCCAGGGATATAAAGCTCTAACCAGTTTCTCAATTTCCTCAGCAGACTTATTCCAGTCCACATACCCCTCATCACGAGAGAGTTTGTCAGCATAAGAGATACCCGAAGTTGACTGCTCTATTGCTCGGAGGTTTTTGCTATTAATATCCTTAAGCGTTTTGTTAATTATGCATGCGCCAAGATTAGCCATGGATTGGTGCAGTGTCTCGCTAGTCGTTTGGTCTGTGATCTCCACTTCGCTCGTAGTAAAGATAGGACCAGTATCTAGTTGCTCGTCCATCTGCATAATGGTGACGCCAGTTTTGGTGTCACCGGCCATTATAGCGCGCTGTATTGGAGCCGCGCCTCTCCAGCGAGGAAGTAAGGAGGCGTGTATATTGATGCAACCAAGGCGTGGCGTCTCCAGAAACGTTTTTGGCAAAATCAAGCCATAAGCCACGACGATTGCTGCATCCAACTCTAGTTTCTCAAAATATTCTTGTTCCTCGTCGGTTTTTAAACTATGAGGCATTTTGACAGTTAATCCGCTCAGTTCTGCTAAAGACTGTACTGGCGAAACCTTATTTTTTTTACCTCTACCTGCCGGGCGTGGTGGTTGGGTGTACACCGCACAAATATCATGGCCGAAAGATATTAGAGATTGGAGTATTGGTACCGAAAATTCTGGCGTACCCATAAAAGCTATTCTTAGTTTTGTGTTCTTACTGGACATGAGCCTTTATTAACAAACCTCAATTAACTTGTTCTTTTTTCATTTTGACCATTTTCTTAAGAATCATGTTTCGTTTGAGCGAAGAAAGGTGATCTACAAAAAGAATACCATTGAGATGGTCTATTTCGTGTTGAATGCAAACAGACAGAAGACCATCGACGTCTATCGTTTGCTGCTTACCCTTTTCGTCGGTATAGCTCACTCTTGCTTCTGCTGGCCTAGTAATCTCAGCATAAAAACCGGGCAGGGAAAGGCAGCCTTCTTCATGGGTAGTAAGTTCCGTAGAAACAGAAACTAATTTCGGATTAACCATTCGGTAGGGGTGGGGAGCTTCGTCTTTGGATGAACAGTCAATGACAATAATTCTTTGTTTTATTCCAACTTGCGGTGCAGCAAGACCAATCCCGGGAGCCTGGTACATCGTTTCCAGCATTTTGTCCATGAGGCTAAGGATATTCACATCAATTGTATTGACTGGGCTGCATTTAGTTTTAAGCACAGGGTCTGGAGCCCAGACTATCGGCATAGTGGCCATTCTGTTACCTCTTGATATTTTTGAATCTCCGTACGGTATGTAATGTGCTGCGTCAAGTGATAGCCAAGGAGTAAGCTATCTAGACGCTCTAACATATACAATATAATATTAAGATTGTACCAACTATTCTAAATGGATACTTATTTGTGGACCTGGATTTATTAACAACACTAATAGTGATCCTTTTATTTGTCGTTTTGTTGACATTTGTAGTTGTCAGAAACGGGGCATCAACCAGGCAAGTGATTCGAGAGCTCCAAGACACTCGAATTTCGACAAAAGATACAACGGATAAATTGGCAACTAATCAAGGAGAGTTGTCAGGGCGTCTAAATCAGTTATCTGAAACTCAGGTAACCAATCAAAACAGATTAGTTGATTTGATGCAGTCACAAGAAAGAGCCGTTAGTAAAAAGCTTGAAGAGCGGTTAGCAGACCTTGGACAGCGCTTTGGCGAAGGAATGGAAAAATCCCGCGTCAGCCAACAAACAAGCCTTGGCGAACTTAAAGAACGTTTAGTGAGAATTGATGCTGCACAAAAAAACATAGAAGAATTATCCAGTCAGGTAGTTGGACTTCAGGACATACTCTCTAATAAGCAAGCGCGCGGTGCCTTTGGCGAAGTGCAACTGGCGGACCTCGTAAAATCGATCATGCCGCCAAATTTTTACAGTTTTCAGGCTACACTATCCGGGGGTAGAAGAGTCGATTGTTTATTAAATTTGCCATACCCGCCAGGACCGATAGCTATAGACGCGAAGTTTCCTCTGGAGAGTTATAGGTTGCTCGTGGATGCTGGGAGTGATCGAGATAAAAATCAAGCGAGAAAATTACTTGCCACAGACGTTTTAAAGCATGTTAGTGATATATCGGAAAAATATATTATCCCTGGAGAAACTGCCGACTCTGCCTTGTTATTTCTGCCGTCTGAAGCGGTCTATGCCGAGTTGCATGCAAACTTGCCTGATGTAATTGAAAGGTCATGGAAGTCCAAGGTGTGGGTTGTTTCACCAACTACCTTAATGGCGACATTAAATACGATAAGAGCCGTTCTGAAAGATTCGCAGATGAGAGAGCAAGCGCACGTTATTCAGCGGGAGATAATGGTGCTTTTGCAGGACATTGGACGATTAGATGGACGGGTTGGGAAATTAGAAAATCATTTTAGGCAAGCAGAAGATGATCTCAGACAAATTCGCGTATCTACAGAAAAGATAACAAAACGGGGCAATAAAATTGAGGAAATTGAATTGGAAGTAGAGCCGAACCAGGCCTCTATCGGAAAAGACCACGGTAAATTATCTGACATTGATCACACTAATTTGAAGATTCAAAAGTAATAAAATAAATTTCCAAATCTATTTGCGTCGTGCAAACCGTGTAACGAATGTGAAACGTGGCAGTTTTTGACAACATCCTAATACAAGAAGTTAATCAGAATTTTGATTTTTCGATTGAAGTTTACTCGATAGAATACGTCTTAATTGACGTCATGGTAGCATCAGCTTACTTTATCGTTGTTAGAACAAGATTTTTCCGAGGAGATGTATTATGTCTGAAACACAAAAGCTGGCCGATTTCGCAGCAAACCTCTCTTTTGATGATATTCCTAAAGACGTGGTTGAGCGAATAAAGTTTTTAGTCATGGACACTGTTGGTATATCAATCCGCGCCATGCATGACGCGGAATCAACACCAGCACTTCTTTCTGCTAGCCAAGCAATGGGCTATCTCGGAGGCCAAAGTAGGGTTATGGGCAGCAGCACAACATATACTCCTCCTGCAGCAGCCATGATAAATGGGACGCTGGCGCATAGCTTAGACTTCGATGACACCCATGCCGCCGGATCGCTACATACCAGCGCTCCAATAATTCCGGCAGTGTTTGCTGCCGCCGAAATGACTGGAGCAAGCGGTAGGGATATAATCACTGCAATTGCAGCGGGCTTTGAAGTGCAAATCAGATTGAGTTTGGCTCTAAATCCTACTGAGCATTACAAGAGAGGATATCATCCTTCCGCAACTTGTGGAACTTTTGGCGCGGCAGCGGGGGCAGGATTGATATTCAAATTAAACAGTGAAAATATGGAAAGTGCATTTGGGATAGCAGAGTGTCAAACTTCAGGATCGATGCGATTTTTGGCTGACGGCGCTTGGACAAAACGATTTCAAGTGGGGTATGCAGGGCACAATGGATTGATAGCAGCCTGTTTGGCTCGCGAAGGCTTCAAGGGGCCGATGGGCTCGGTAGAAGGTAAAGATGGATTTTTAAAATCGTATGCTCCCAGCCCCGACTTATCGAGGGCGGCCCAGGATCTTGGAGAAGTCTGGGAAACTATGAATATCGCGGTTAAACCCTATCCTTCTTGCAGGTATAGTCACGCGGCTATGGGTGCACTTGCGGAAGTTCGCAGCAAACATCGAGTAACTGCGGAAGAAGTCAAGTCCGTAGAGGTAGGATTGCCTCACACGGGTTGGCGTATCATTGGTGAATCTGATGACGTTAAGCAAAGGCCCGTGGGGGCAGTAGACGGACAATTTTCCATGCCCTTTTGTGGCGCGGT
>Ga0114933_10003504_pt1 | contig 15238 bp, 14 predicted proteins | sample 4SBtaG_FD_89691 | JGI IMG/M metagenome (GOLD analysis project Ga0114933, IMG submission 89691) | Deep subsurface microbial communities from Kolumbo volcano to uncover new lineages of life (NeLLi) - 4SBTROV12_W25 metaG | ecosystem: Environmental > Aquatic > Marine > Volcanic | place: Kolumbo... | reverse complement strand
TTGCGATCAGCTCTGCAAGGATTTCATTTTGTCCGGAAACATCCGATTCTCCCTGGCCTATTCGCGCTCGATTGGGGAATAACTGTTGTCTCATTTTACCGCGAAATACTGCCAGTTCTAGCGACCGGATTGTTTGCAGGAGGAGCGTTCGCGACCGGAGTTCTCGGATGGACTAGTTCATCAGGAGCATTAATCGGGTCAATTTTGGCTCTCTTGCTGGCAAAGGCGAGACCAAAAGGCTGGATAGTTCTTGCCGCCACATTCGCCTACGCGATTTTATTAATTGGTCTCGGTGCATCTGACTGGCTATGGCTTGGCGCATTTTTCGTCGGAGCACTCGCTGCAGCAGACTCCATTACAGTGGTGGCTAGGCAGACCACTGTGCAACTCACTACGCCAGATCATCTCAGAGGCCGTGCTTTTGCCTTTATGGTGTTGGCGGCACAAACAGCGAATAATCTTGGAATCCTTTGGATCGGATTTTTCTCGGAGCGTTTTGGAGTTGAAGACACTATGTACATGGGAGGAACATTAGCAATAATTGCGACTCTCCTGATTGCAATATTTAATAAGCCGATCAGAGAGTACCGACAGGAAGCATGATAGGTGCTCTAGATCACGTTTCGATCTAAAAATTCAAGCTACACTGCAAAGAATATGACGACCGGCACTGAATAATATGGAGGGATAAATATGAGCGGTAGCGATCCAGAATATACAGACATTATGTACGAGGTCAAAGATAGAATCGCGCACATCACTTTAAATAGGCCAGAGAAACTAAACGCACTTTCAAATAATCTTCGGGCCGAACTAATACACGCAATGAAATGGGCCGAAGCAGAGCCTGAAGTGGGAGTTATTATACTTGCCGGTTCAGGTCGAGCTTTTTCAGCTGGATATGACCTGACTCCTTCGCGAGCAGCTGGAGATGATAACCAATATGTCCATCCAAAGTCACTGCTGCCTGACACCGGGACTACCCATCCTGGTCCACAGGAATGGGCCAGACATGTAACAATGAATAATTGGTTCATTTGGGAGCTGTCAAAACCGGTAATTGCAAAAATTCATGGCTACTGCCTTGCAGGTGGTACCGAACTCGCCTCAGTATGTGACTTTAGGATTCTTGCCGATGGAACTCAGGTAGGCTATCCGCCAGTTCGGGCGATGACCACAATGGATATGATGTGGACGCCGTGGCACATGCCTATGGCAAAAGCTCGTGAATTTGCCTACATTGGTGACTCCTATTCTGCCGAAGAAATGGTAAATCTTGGCTGGGCAAACTACTCAATTCCTGGGGAACAACTTGATGAGTTCGTGAATAAGTTTGCTTCGCGAATGGCGTTTATTGATAACGACATGCTGATGTATTCCAAACGAGCTGTGAACCGACAATATGAAATTATGGGAATTCGCACCGGTCTAGCATCGGGCTTCGATATCCAAGCCTTATCCACCTATCGTCCGGCGGCAGGTGAGTTCGGTCGACGTAGCACTGAAGAAGGTCTAAAAGCTGCGCTAGAATGGAGAGATGGTCCTTTCCGAGATTTCCGAGGCGCTTACGAGTCAGCAACCCAACACCGTGATCGTTCTCTGCCCGGATCCTCAGGAAACGAAGGGCCATCAACGTACGGATCTGACTAGTCATACACGGCTAACTAATCGGGTGGCCATTTGCTCCTCTCCAGCGAGAGTCAGCTGTTCGAACCTAGAGCTACTAGCAGTCCTGAGAAACGGATGAAAAGCACAATGGATACTTTGCGCAAAGTATCCATTGTGCTTTTCATTGGACTTGCTGTCGCTGTTCTCTGTGGATTAGGAATCTGGCAATTAATGAGGCTAGATTGGAAAAATGATCTAGTCTCAGAAAGAAATAACGGGATCAACAACTCAGTACTTGAAGTTAATGAGTCGCTGCAACACTTACCACAAAATCTCGACTGGCAGCGAGTACGGACTTCAGGATCGTGGCTGCCGCCAGTACTTATCGTCGGTAACAGCGCGAGATCTGGAATCAGAGGGAAAGAATATATCAAACCACTGCAGGTTTCAGAAAATCTAGTTGTTCTTGTCAATCTCGGATGGAGTCCTGAAAACAACAGCGACGCTGCTCTTAACGAGGTACAAAGCAAATATGTTGGGCTCGATAGCGTAAGTGGCCTTGCAACTGATCGGTCTGATGTTCGAGGAAAGCTAACAGCCGGTGGTGACTGGACCGCTTTGTCTCCACAAGACATGAAACAAAATCTTTCAATGACGAATGTTGCTCTTTGGACTATCACTAAGGGAGAACTCACCAAGACGCGATTCTCCAACGTCCGAACCGAATCCTATCTTATCGATGGATTTCAACCATTCGTTAATACAACTCCACACCTTGAATATGCGCTAACTTGGTTCGGAATAGCAATTGTCTTAGTTATTACGGCTGGAATCCGCTTAGACTGGTGGAGGTTCATCAGGAGATTAAAATGATTCTTCTAGCAAAGTATTGGAAGGCAACCGCCTGTGACGAGATCTAGTTTTTTACAGTATGAATGCTCGAAATGTGGCGCGGCGTATCCAGCTGAAGAATTACAGACAATATGCAAGGATTCTAATTGTGGGCGACCACTCTTAGCTAAGTACGACTTGATGAAGGCAAAAGCAACCCTGAATCTAGACGCACTAAAAACTCGAGAGACGTCACTTTGGCGCTATGAAGAGGTTTTGCTGGTCGATCAAGATGATGCAATAACTTTAGGTGAAGGATTTACGCCTTTACTCAATACACGTAACCTCGGAAAGGCTGCTGGCTTCAATTCAGCTAACGAGCCAACAATTCTTGTGAAAGATGAATCAGCAAATCCAACAGGAAGCTTTAAAGCGCGCGGATTGTGCATGGCAATCTCTGTCATGCACAAGTTAGGGGGAGATCATGCTGCCCTTCCGACAGCAGGAAATGCGGGCGCTGCTGCTGCTGCTTATTCCGCCCGTGCGGGAATAAAATGTCACGTAGCGATGCCGTCAGATACCCCCCAAGCAATGATGGATGAGGTACGGGCATACGGTGCAGATTTATATACAGTTGATGGTCTGATTGGTGACGCAGGAAAAGTAATCAAAAAAGGAGTGACTGAACACGGTTGGCTGGATCTATCTACGCTAAAAGAACCCTATCGACTGGAGGGTAAGAAAACCATGGGATACGAGTTATGGGAACAGCTAGGTGGAAAACTTCCTCAGCATATCTTGTATCCTACTGGAGGTGGAACCGGCTTAATCGGAATGTGGAAAGCGTTTCAAGAATTATTGGAAATGAGTCTCGTTACTGGACCTCTTCCGAAAATGTACGCCGTGCAATCCACTGGTTGTGCCCCAATTGTTGAAGCCTTCGACGCAAAAAATGAACGTAGTGCCGCCTGGGAAAATGCAGCAACAATAGCACCTGGTATACGAATTCCCACACCCTTCGCCGACGATCTTATTTTGTCTGCTCTCCGTGAGAGTAAAGGTGGCGCCATAGCTGTAACTGATGATGAGATAGTAGCGGCCATGAAGACAGTGTCGTCATCGGAAGGCATTGATGTCTGCCCTGAAGGGGCAGCAACCTTTGCAGCCTTATCACATTTGAGAAAAAGTGGGACCATCTTAAAAGACGATTACGTGGTGCTGTTTAACACTGGAACAGGGCTGAAACACCCGGAGTTACGGTAGATCGTTATCAGTATCACCCTCAGCCGGTGAAAGCCCGGCTTGCTGCGCATATCGTTCGACGAATACAAGCAAGCCTAATGAGGGTAAAAAAGCAATAAAAGCTATGCCGCATATCAACCACCAACCACCAATGAGAAATAATAATCCTAGTGACAATGACAGAGACATGCCCATTATCGATACTATCCGTGCACCTAGGACATATGGAGGAACACCTGGACCCATTTATGCTTTCCTCGCTACTATCTCCACTAAATTTTTCTAAATTTGTGGTCGGGGCGCTCGGATTCGAACCGAGGGCCTCTGCTTCCCAAAAGCAGCGCTCTGCCAGACTGAGCTACGCCCCGTTGAATAACTACCTAATGGAAACTAACGTCAGTCAAGCAAGAGCGCAATAGCAAATTACTATTTTGCCGCTCCGCGAATTTCGGACAAGGACTTGATTCCGTTAGAATCACACCAGATAACTAACTCGTTAAGAATTTGCCACGCAGCATCTGGCCGAACAAAAGTCGCTGTACCAACCTGTACAGCTGATGCACCTGCCATAATAAACTCGACCACGTCGGTACCTGAAACAATTCCCCCAGAAGCAACGATCGGAATATCCATTTCTTTGCCCACTATAAACACGTGCCGCAATGCAACGGGTTTAATTGCCGGACCAGAAAGCCCTCCGAAAGTAGCGCCTAACGTCGGCTTACGCTTTTCGATGTCAATAGCCATACCCGGAATTGTATTGAATATAGTTAGGGCATCTGCGCCAGCCTTTGCTACGGATGCAGCAACAATTCGAGGATCCGCAACAGATGGGGTTAGCTTCACGAGAATCGGCAATTGCACACTTTCCCTAATAGCCTTGATTAACTCACCAGCTAAACGAGGGTCTTGCCCAAATTCAAGCCCACCGGCTTCAACATTTGGACACGATATGTTCACCTCAACCGCTGCTATCCCAGAAATTCCATCTAGTGCCTCGACAAGTTCAATGTACTCTGAAAAGTTTTCGCCCATAATATTCACCACCACAGGCGTATCCCAGTTTTCCCAACGAGGTGCGTAGTCATTAATCACTGCGGACAGACCTACGTTCTGAAAACCGATCGAGTTCAACATACCGGCAGCAGTTTCAACCGTTCTAGGTGTAGGATTTCCTAGCCTAGGACGTAAGGTCGTGCCCTTGGACACTACCGCCCCCAATTTGTTGATATCAAATCTTTTTGAAAGCTCTACACCATTAGAAAAAGTGCCCGATCCCACCATTATTGGGTTCTTTAGCACAAGCTCAGTCTTGCCGCTCGATGCAATCTGCGTCCGAAGATCGATGCTGGATGTGTTAGAGGCCATAGCCTCTATCATAAGCCCAATTGTAGTTTAGCTACTTCTCTTTACGTCCCAGCCAGTCCGATTTCTATGTTTTACCGGAGCTAAATCTCATCAGCGAGCACGTGATCACTAGGTCTCACATCCTTGTACCCACCCGCAGCTGCCACAGCATCTGAGTTAGCACCAGGTCGATAAATAGCTAAGTCACCAGAATTATGAAAGGAATCTTCTACACCACAATGCTTACATACAGCCGCACTATCAGGGCCGTTAGCCAACTCTAAAATCCAAAAATGGTTGCACTGCTTTGTCATATTCTTCCCCAATTCTCCTCTGCACTTTCAGTTACCAGCTGTAACTTTATTCATTACTTACGTCATACGTTCTTATTTAAAAGTAATATTAACCCATTTAATCAGTTATATCAAATGAATGCTTTAAGTCATATAAATGCTTCTTAATGTATTTAGTGAAAACCCACGCTTCGACCGTGAATGCTCAACAATGTATGATGGGGAAAGGTTAATTAAACCAATTAAATTTAAGGAAGCAAATGACTGACTCAACTGCCGTCATTGAAAAACTAAAGACGGTGCAAGATCCAGAATTGCATCAAGATATTATCTCACTCAACATGGTAAGAGATCTACAAATTGAAAACGAGGAACTCAGTTTTTCGCTAATACTTACTACACCCGCTTGTCCTCTCAGAGAAACTATTGAGAAAGATATCAACGAGGCTCTAGCAGGATTTACTGATCTTCAGAAAATAGATATCGATTGGGGAGCAGAGGTAAGAACAACGCAACGTGGAGATGGACCGGAGGCAATAAAAGGGGTCAAAAATGTAATCGCTGTTGCCTCGAATAAAGGTGGCGTCGGAAAATCCACAGTATCGGTTAATTTAGCCCTAGCTCTATCACAAGCCGGAGCCCGAACTGGAATTCTCGATGCTGACATTACAGGACCTAATCTGCCAACAATGCTAGGAATCGAGGGTGGACTTCAAGCAACTGGTGAATCAGGACTTAAGCCGGTTGAAGCCCATGGACTAAAAGTAGTCTCGCTTGGATTCGTATTACCGCCTGGAACACCCGTAGTTTGGCGAGGTCCAATGATAGGTTCAGGTGTCAAGCAATTAATGCACGATGTTGACTGGGGCGAACTTGATTACCTAATTGTTGACTTGCCTCCAGGTACATCTGATGCGTCTATGAGCATGGCACAAGACGCATTAATAGCGGGTGCAGTAATAGTATCTACCCCAGCGAAAGTAGCCGTCGAGGATGCTCAAAAAGCGGTTGGAATGTTCGACCGGCTGGGTGTCCCGATATTTGGAGTCATTGAAAACATGCGTGGAGAAATATTCGGCAGTGGTGGAGCGGAAGATGCCGCCGATGATTTAGGGTTAGAGTTTCTCGGGGCGATCCCTCTGGATGCTGAAATTAGAAAATCAGGAGATGACGGGCAACCGCTTCTCCAGAAAAATCAATCGCAAATAGAACAAGTATTTACGTCATTGGCCGAACAAGTCGCGGCTCGCTGCTCAGTTCTGCAATTTGCCGGTGAAGGGACATAAATTTGACTGAAGAACAAAGCTCATCATCCCCGCTTATAGCTGGGCGGAGAAAAGCCGGTACTACAAATCAATCAAAAACTACGAAGTCCCCACCCCGTAAAACTCGCGCACGAACACGCCCCACCGTTCAAAAAAAATCGGAACCACAATCAACGCCTGAAAGCGAAGCCCGTAAAGATATTGCCAGCGACGATAATTCAGGGGCAGCCGTAAAATCAACCAAGCCCAGGAAATCAGTTGCATCTGAAAAACGTGCGCCAAAACCGAAGCTAGAACCCGTAGATAAAACTGCCCTTGATACTGAGTATGGAAAGCTACACGACGAGATCAAACGACAAGAATCAGCAATTTCAGATCTGACTAATGACATGGAAGCGCTGACTAACGAACTAAAAAAATCCACTGCTCGGCCGCGACTAGGAATCTTTGTCGATGTCCCAAACTTAATTTATGGGATAGAAGATATTGAAATCCACATGGGTAAGCTACTTGATTTTCTCTCGACCGATCGTCAACTTGTTCGAGCTATTGCCTACTGCCCTATATCTGACGATCCAAGAGAACCGATAGAAACACAAAAATTCATAGCCCCCTTTATAAACTACGACTATAGATTAGTTACGAGCCCACTAAAAAGATTTGCTGATGGCTCGATTAAAGGTAATTGCGATGTTGAAATGACGGTTGATATGCTCTCAATGGCAGAAAGGTTAGATATCATTACCCTGGTGAGTGGTGATGCTGATTTCTCGAGAGCTGTAGAAGCTGTTCAATCTCGCGGCGTTCGTGTAGAAGCTGCTGCATTTTCAGGAAGTACGTCATCAGAAATTCGGGCTATATCCGATCGGTATATAGACCTCAATAACGTCCTATCGGAAATAACGTGAAAATTTTATTAAGCCGCGAGGCCTTGTTTATTCTGACTGGGTTGGGCGTAGGTCTTTTTATGGGAAATTCATTCCTTAACATGAATCCTGCGTTTTTCGGCTGGTTGTTTTCAATCGGAATGGGTATTTCTGGAGGGGCGTTCATCGCGGCAGTTTCCAGAAACATCCCTCTGATTGGGGGGCCACCATCTGCAAAACAGAAGCGAACTACTAACCATACAAAGTCCGAGAATTAATCATTGGTCCATCAGTACAAACTAATTTGACTCCGCTCGACTTTTTGGGAAATACGGCACATGAATAACAAACCCCAAAACCACAGGCCATTCTTGCCTCTAATAAAGCTTGCAGCTCTGTCGATGGACTGACATCTTGCAAAACGGAATGTAACGCCTCAAACATTGGATCGGGACCACAGGCAAATGACTGATCGCTCCAAGGCAAAAGTTGTTTATAAGGATCTGTTACCAAACCCTTTTGACCTAACGTACCGTCCTCTGTCACGGTTATAAACTCAACCTCAGGTCGCAGAAGTTCCTTCGGGAAAATTCCCTGACCACTACGAGCACCTGCTATCAACGCCACAGCTGCCCCCCTATCAGTGAGCCAATCCGATAACCAGATCAGCGGAGCAATACCGATGCCGCCACCAACAAGCAGCATATTTCTTAACACCGGATCAGGTTTAAATCCATTACCTAGAGGACCTAAGACCTCAAGCACGTCGCCCGGACTACGCTTGCTTAACCAGCGGGTACCAACACCAACCACATCATATAAAATACCTAAGCGAACATGATCATCATTCACTTCCATTCGATAGATAGACATAGCTCTGCCAAGCAATGGATCTGGATATCCAGCTTCCGACTCACCACAAGTAACCATCATAAACTGCCCTGGCAGCGCGGATCTGTAATCATCTCCGGCCCTAAGCCAGATCAGATGAGTGGTCCCATATAAACGTACGTTATCAAGTACGGCCAAATTATTTTTGTTCATAGACAAAATCGCCAATCACATGCTAATCGTAATCTTCTGACCTATAAGCACTAATTGGCAAAACACTATAGCTTCCATCCGGATCATCATCGATGGCCTGCACCGCGGCTCTCGCCGTGTCCAAAGACGTGAAGCAAGGAATTCGCATTTCAGTTGCGGCTCGGCGGATAAAAAATCCATCTCGCCTAACTTCTGTCCTTCCGCCCTCAAGAGTATTTATAACTGCACCAACTGCTCCATCCTTGATTAGCTCCACTACATTCTTATCACCGTCATCTAGTCGTTTTGAAATAATAGTGACCGGTATACCAAGTGCCGTGATCAGACTTGCCGTACCCTCGGTGGCAAAAAGAGGGCTACCTGACTCATGGAGATATCGAATCAAAGAAGTTGCCTCCGACTTAGTTTGGTTAGAAATAGATAGCAAAAATGGAGTTTTTGGCAGAATATTCATTGAAGATGCAATTAAGGCCTTCCGCATCGCCGGAGCAAATGACTTATCAATTCCCATAACTTCACCCGTTGATTTCATCTCCGGACCTAAAAAGGTGTCAACATTTGTTAGTTTATTCATCGAAAAAACTGGAGCTTTAATCGCAATCAAATTCATAGACGGATGTAATCCTCCAGAGTATCCCTGATCAGTTAATGTCTTACCGAGCATGATATTTACCGCAAGATTCACCAACGGAATATTGGTCACTTTAGAAATGAACGGAACAGTTCTTGATGATCGTGGGTTTACTTCAATAATAAAGACACCTGTTCCATGAGGATCCGCTTCTTCGGCAATGACAAATTGCACATTCATTAAACCCTTCACACCAAGCTCCAATGCCATACGAGTGGTGTAATCAACAATTGAATCAATTTGTGCCGGTGTAAGACTCTGTGGTGGATAGACTGCAACTGAATCACCTGAATGGACTCCAGCCCGTTCCACGTGCTCCATAATTCCAGGGATTAAAACAACTTCACCATCACAGACGGCATCAACTTCGACTTCCGGTCCTTCCAAAAATTTGTCAATGAGAACACTATTTGTACCTGCGTCTACCCCAGCTTCAAGTGCGGCCGCAAAAAAAGTAACCATCTCGTTCGCATTCTGAACAATTTCCATCGCACGGCCACCAAGCACGTATGACGGTCTGACCAGAACTGGGTAGCCAATTGCGTCACCAGCCTGCAGAGCCTCCTCCAAATCGGTGACGATAGTTCCCGGAGGCTGAGGAATATCTAACCGATTCAACATTTCACCAAACAATCCTCGGTCTTCAGCCAAATCAATAGTAGCTGCGGATGAGCCTGCAATTGGAAGAGCTGCCCTGTGGAGAGGACCAGCCATATTTACTGCTGTCTGGCCTCCAAACTGGACTATTGAAGGTGGAGAGCGGTCACCACCCGCCTCGTTATCCAAAAGATCGCGAACGCCTTCCTCATCTAGCGGCTCAAAATAGAGACGATCAGATGTATCAAAGTCCGTCGAGACCGTTTCAGGGTTGGAATTCGCCATAACCGCATTTACGCCTGCCGCTCGGAGGGCCTGAGCGGCACGCACAGAACAATAGTCGAACTCTATGCCCTGACCAATTCGGATAGGACCTGAACCAAGAACGAGCATCCTGTCAGTCATATCTGGAAGGGCCTCATTCTCATCATCATAAGTTGAATAGAAATACGGAGTAACTGCGTCAAATTCTGCAGCACAGGTATCAACCATTTTATAAACAGGACGAACGTCCCAATCCAAACGCATATTCCTAATCTGCTCTGGCAGCTTCCCTGCAAGCGACGCAATATCGTCATCTGCAAATCCCAAACGCTTAGCTTGACGGAGAAGTATCGGCGTCAAATCACTGGAAAGCAACACCTTCTCCATGGATACAATCCGGCTTAGTCTTTCAAGAAACCAACGATCAATACCCGTGCGATCAGACAATTCGCTTGAGTCAATATGATGGCGTAAAGCTGATAAAAGAGCCCAAATTCTCTCATCCGTCGCCTCAAGGTACGGTGCATCTAACCAACTCATTCTCTCCCACAAAGCAGAACGTCCACCTACTTCAAGTGAGCGTATAGCTTTTTGAAGGGCTTCCTCAAACGTGCGAGCAATCGCCATTACTTCACCCGTTGCTTTCATTTGAGTACCAAGTTGTCTATCGCCAGTCGCAAATTTGTCAAATGGCCAACGGGGTATTTTGACTACGGTATAGTCCAAAGCTGGCTCGAACGCAGCGGTAGTCCTTTGAGTGACCGCATTTTCAATCTCGTGTAAATCTCTACCCAAAGCAATTTTGGCGGCCACACGAGCAATCGGATAGCCAGTCGCTTTGGAAGCTAAAGCCGATGATCGAGATACACGTGGATTGACCTCAATTACATGGTACGGCGGAAGGGATCTAGCGGATTCCTGTTCTGTCTCTTCAATTAAGGATCGTGGAGCTAGAGCAAACTGCACATTGCAACCACCCTTAATTCCTAGCGCCCTAATTATTTTGAACGCGCTATTTCTAAGCATTTGATATTCACGATCAGTAAGCGTCTGAGAAGGAGCTACTACAATCGAATCACCTGTATGAACCCCCATAGGGTCAAGGTTCTCCATATTACAAATAATAATGCAAGTGTCGTTCCCATCTCGCATAACTTCATATTCGAGTTCTTTCCATCCCAGAAGACTCTGTTCAACTAAAACTTGATTAATCGGAGAAGCGTCCAAGCCCGATCTCACGATAGACGCATACTCGCTCTCAGTGGTTGCAACCCCCCCCCCACTGCCGCCAAGTGTATAGGCGGGTCGGATAACAGCCGGCAACCCAACCAGCTCTTTTGCCAGAACCGCATCATCCCAGTTTTCAACAATTTTTGATAGTGGTGTTGGCTCACCCAAGTCCTCTAATAGTTTCTTGAATGCCTCACGATCCTCTGCATAACGTATCGTCTCAACAGATGATCCGAGCATTTCAACGCCATACTCTTCTAGTATCCCGGCTTCAGAAAGTTCCATACCCAAATTCAGGCCAGTTTGCCCACCAAGAGTTGGCAGTATTGCATCTGGACGTTCGCGTTGAATTATTCGAGTAAGAACTTCAACCGTAAGTGGTTCTATATAGGTAACGTCCGCAACACCATCATCAGTCATGATTGTGGCAGGATTTGAATTGACCAATATAGAACGTACACCCTCTTCACGCATAGCTTTGCAGGCTTGAGTTCCTGCATAGTCAAATTCAGCAGCTTGCCCAATTACAATAGGGCCATTCCCGATAATTAAAACTGATTCTAGCTTCTTATCTTTCATATTTTTAACTTATAGCTCCAAGACAAACCATAATATTTTGTTAATTTAATTGTGATATCCCTCCCTATAATTTTCCCCACGCATTTCAATTTGTGCCACCACATCTAGAGATGCATAGTGGTCATGGGGCATGATTGGAACTCGAGCCATCTGTAAGTGAGTAAGCTCAATGGTCGTAAATTCAACAGTTCGCCAATCTTCTAAAAGGCTGAGTAGGTTTTCCCGCCTGCCTTTCCCACTAAGGTGTCCAATCGGCAACTTTGGAACAAACATATCTTTCCCGTCAATAAATTCATTCGAATCACGAAAGACTTCATAAACTTTAGGAACTCCATTACGTGCCTGCTTACGAGCATCTCTATAGGCGCCCGAATCATAAACGCCAACATACACCGTACCCTTGTCATCAACTGAAACACCCGACAACTCAATAGAAAATGGTGGTACGCGCCGTAGCCGAGGGCTTGCGTTCACATAGAAGGTCTCGACCTGCGACCACATAATATCTGTGGCCATCAAAAATCCAATATGCACCCATGTAATATGTAACCAATCAGTGGGGGGCACAATGACTTCTGTAGACGAGTCTAGTTTGCTTAAAAGGGGCTCAAGTGACTCAAAATGTCGGGGTGAGTCAAGGCCGATGGGTTGAATAAATTGAATAGGCACTCGCCAACTATTTGAAAATTCTTCCCAGTAATCCCAGTAGCTTGGAAGACTATCTTCACTTTTCAAGAAAAAACTGTCCCAATCACTTTTCATCCTCGCCTGATAAAAACTAATTAGATCAGTCTCCTCTATCGTATTTGACATATCTAGATCCTTTCAGTCATCAACTGAACAAATTCATCGAAAACATACTCAGTATCATTCGGACCAGGAGATGCCTCAGAATGATACTGAAGAGTAAAAATCGGCTCAGTCGCGTGTCGCATTGCCTCAACTGATTCATCATTTAGATGTACTTGGGTGACCCGCATATCTGCGTGAAGGCCATCAGAATCAACGGCAAATCCATGATTTTGTGAAGTGATATGTACCCTGCCAGTCACGGTGTCAATCACTGGGTGATTCGCACCGCGGTGACCAAATTTCATTTTATAAGTCTTTGCACCAAATACTTTAGCCAACACTTGATGTCCCAGACAAATGCCTAACATAGGCATTTGTCCTACTAAATCAGTGACCGATCTTGTTACTTCACTTAATAATTCTGGATCTCCTGGCCCTGGCGACAGCAAAATACCATCCGGCCTAAGAGAAAGAATGTCTGACGCAGGGGTAAGGTGTGGAACGACGGTCACCCTACAGTTACGTTTCTCAAGTAAACGCATAATATTATGCTTCACACCAAGATCAAGTACGACCACATGAGGATTATTAGCCATGTCTGGTAGGTCACCGGTTAAAGCGAGATTCTTTTCGGTAAATTCATATACTGATGGCACCGATACAGCCTGCACGTGATCTCCAGTGGAATAGTCAGGAGTTGTACCAAGTCTGTGAAGCGCCTGATCTACACTCTCGTCGGTTGTAATCGTTCCCATCAGAACGCCGCTAGACCTCAAATGACGAGTTAATGACCGCGTATCGACGCCGGTCATTGCAAGAATATTGTTTTCAATCAAATATTCATCCAAACTCATCACTGAGTTCCCGTGACTAGGCAAATCAGTAAGTTCTCTAACTATAAAACCTTCAACTTGAACTCGTGAACTCTCATCGGCCTTCTCAGCAATCCCATAATTTCCTTGAAGCGGAAACGTCATCGTCAAGATTTGACCGGCAAAAGATGGATCAGTAAGAGCCTCCTGATAACCTGTCATTGATGTACTGAACACAACTTCACCTGTAGTTCGGGAACCTACCCCACGAGCTAATCCCGAAAATGAACGCCCATCACTTAAAACTAGAAGAGCATTTTTCTCTGAATGACTTATATTTTCTAAACTCATCAGGTACCCTCATTCCTATCAGTCAATCGCAAGCGCCCTGCAACAGTTGAGTCCGCATGCATAATCTCACCTTCAGAAATAGTCACGAGTACTTTTCCTTTCAGCGTACGTCCTTCGAGCGGTGTGTTTTTGCCTTTTGATCGGAAATCACCTACATCAACAGTCCACTCCATGTCCGGATCGAATATAACCAAGTCCGCTGGGGCACCTGGTGCAAGAGTACCTAGGCCAGATAAGCCAGTGCGCTTATCCAAATCCCAAGCTCTCACCGGAGCACTGGTCAAACTTTTTATCAACGTACCCAACGAGAACGTCCCGTCATGCACCCGTGTCATGGTCAAGGCAAAGGCTGTTTCCAACATGGATATTCCCGGAGCGGCTAAATCAAACTCAATTTCTTTATCAGATAATGAGTGAGGAGCATGATCAGTTGCAATAGCATCAATAATTCCATCACGGATCCCTATTCCTAGGGCTTCCAGATCTGAATCTACGCGCAGAGGTGGGTTAACTTTCGCCGAGGCGTCGTATCGTATGTCTTTGTAATTACCATCGAACGCAACAAGTTCATGAGTTAACGTCAAATGATGAGGCGTGACCTCAGCTGTAACATTAACGCCTCTTGCTTTCGCCGCGGCGATTAACGCAACTGAACCAGCAGTGGACACGTGCGCAATATGGAGATGTCCTCCAGTTAATTCAGCAAGGGCGATATCACGCGCAACAAAAATTTCTTCTGCTGACGAAGGCCTCCCACGGAGGCCTAATCTTGTCGATACCCACCCCTCGTGCATCTGTCCATCAGACACTAGTGAGGGGTCTTCGGCATGCTGAGAAACCGGTAAATTAAATAACGAACTATATGAAAGAGCTGCCTGCATTAGCGCTGCATCTGCGACTGCATCGCCATCATCAGAAAGTGCAACGACACCTGAATCAACTAGTTCACCTGCCGGAGCAAGTTCATCGCCTTGGCGCCCCACTGTGATACAGCCAATAGGAAGAACTCGGACTTGAGCAGATTGTTCGATCTGTCGCAGAAGAGATTCGATCGATGCTTGAGAGTCCATCGGAGGACTGGTATTTGGCATAGCACACACTGTAGTAAATCCACCTCGGGCAGCAGCCGCCGTACCGGTTGCAATAGTCTCTTTATACTCAAAACCTGGTTCACGAAGATGACAATGAAGATCAACAAACCCCGAACTAACTACAAGGCCAGTTGCATCAATTCTCTCAGCATCAATCACCATCTCAGCCTCGTTTGGACCAACGCGTGCGATACGACCATCCACCAAAACAATATCAACAATGCCATCAAGATTTAGTTCAGGATCAATAATTCGAGCATTGTGGATCGCCAACGTTGTCAATTAATCCTCCCCCTGTTTTTTTGAGCAATCAAATATAAAAGAGCCATTCGAACGGCGACTCCATTCGTAACTTGCTCTTCAATTGTCGAATTTGAACCCGAAGCGACATCACC
>Ga0114933_10003501_pt1 | contig 15244 bp, 19 predicted proteins | sample 4SBtaG_FD_89691 | JGI IMG/M metagenome (GOLD analysis project Ga0114933, IMG submission 89691) | Deep subsurface microbial communities from Kolumbo volcano to uncover new lineages of life (NeLLi) - 4SBTROV12_W25 metaG | ecosystem: Environmental > Aquatic > Marine > Volcanic | place: Kolumbo... | reverse complement strand
GCCCGCACCGCGGCCGAGCGAGGGAGCCAGGGATCGGCCCACTCCAGGCCCATCGGAGCGACCGCGCCCACGTACACCGGCGGGTGCCCGATGACCCGGGTCGGCACCACGTCGTTCGTGAACGCGGCGTAGACCACCAGCTCGTGTTCGGGCAACAGATCCCTGGCCGCTCCGGCGATCTGGGCCGTGTCCCAGCCCACCGACGAGAGGTTGTAGACGGAGCGGTCCAACCGCTCGGCGACCTGGGCCGGCCAGGCCTCGCCGCGCTCCAGCCCTCCGCCGTCGGTGACCGAGTCTCCCAGGACGACGATGTCCCCGGCCTCTCCCAGCTCGACCCGGTCGATGACGTAGCCGACCGAGGGGCTCGGGTAGGGGCGCAGCGCCCGCTCGGACTCCAGCCCGCGCAGGTGGATCTCGACGGCACCGAGCGCTCCGAGGCCGGCGAGCAGGCCGACCACCACGAGCAGGAGCCGCTTCACGGCCGCGACGTTACTCCGGGCGGCCATCTGGGAGTTGCCCATGCCCGTCCCGGACGCCCGCGGCCACTTCGGCCCCTACGGCGGACGCTACGTCGCAGAGACCCTCGTTCCCGCGCTCGAAGCGCTCACCGTCGCCTGGGAGAAGGCCTGGACCGAGCCCGCCTTCCGAGCCGAGTACGAGCTGGCCATGCGCGACTACGTCGGCCGCCCCTCGCTGCTCTACCGGGCCGAGCGGCTCTCCGACGCCCTCGGCGGCCGCATCTGGCTCAAGCGCGAGGACCTGAACCACACCGGCGCACACAAGATCAACAACTGCATCGGCCAGCTGCTGCTCGCCCGACGCATGCGCAAGACCCGCGTCATCGCCGAGACCGGCGCCGGCCAGCACGGCGTGGCCACCGCCACCGCCTGCGCGCTCTACGGCCTGGAGTGCGTGGTCTACATGGGCGAGGAGGACACGGTCCGCCAGCGCCTGAACGTGGCGCGTATGCGGCTCCTCGGAGCGACCGTGATCCCCGTGATGAGCGGCACGCGCACCCTGAAGGACGCGATGAACGAGGCCCTGCGGGACTGGGTCACCAACGTCCGCGACACCTTCTACTGCATCGGCTCGGTGGCCGGCCCGCACCCCTACCCGGTCATGGTGCGCGAGCTCCAGGCCTGCATTGGCATCGAGGCCCGCGAGCAGATGGAGGTGGCCGGGGCCGGACTCCCGGACGCTGTGGTCGCCTGCGTCGGCGGCGGCTCGAACGCGATGGGGATCTTCCACGCCTTCCGCGACGACCTGGGCACCAAGCTCTTCGGCGTCGAGGCTGCGGGCCACGGCCTGGAGTCCGGGCAGCACGCCGCCAGCATCCAGGGGGGCCAGGTCGGAGTGCTGCATGGGCAGAAGTCCTACCTGTTGCAGGACCCGCACGGTCAGGTCAAGCCCGCCCACAGCATCAGCGCGGGCCTGGACTACCCGGGCGTCGGCCCCGAGCACGCCTGGCTGAACGACGCCGGTCGCGCCACCTACCTCTCCGTCACCGACGCCGAGGCCCTCGAGGCCACGCGGCTGCTGGCCGAGACCGAGGGCATCCTCCCCGCCCTCGAGTCCGCCCACGCCATCGCCGCCCTCCCGCGGGTGCTGAGCTTCGTCGGCGCCGAGGCCGACATCCTGGTGAACCTCTCGGGTCGAGGGGACAAGGACATGGAGACGCTGACCCGGGAGATGGGCCTGTGAACCGCCTCGACGCGCTCTTCGCCGAGGGCCGCCCGCTGCTCGTCGGCTACCTCTGCGCCGGCGATCCCACGCCGGTCGCCTCGCCCGCGCTGTTTCAGGCCCTGATCGACGGAGGCGCGGACATCGTCGAGATCGGCGTGCCCTTCTCGGATCCCGGCGCAGACGGTCCGGCCATCCAGCGGGCCTCGGAGCGAGCGCTCGGCGCCGGAGCCACCCTGGACGGAGCCCTGGACCTGGCGCGGGACCTGGACTGCGCGAAGGTGTTGTTCGGCTACCTGAACCCCTTCCTGGCCTATGGCTACGAGCGCCTCGCGGAGCGCTGCGCCGAGGCCGGCATCGACGGGGTGCTCTGCGTCGACTGTCCGGTCGAGGAGGAGCCCGAGTTCCGCGCTGCCCTGACCGCACGCGGCATCCACCCGATCCTGCTCGTGGCCCCCACCACCCCGGATGACCGCATCGTCGCGCTCTCCGACAACGCCGGCGGCTTCCTCTACTACGTGTCGATGACCGGCGTGACCGGCGCCGCCTTCCAGGGCGACGACGCCCTGGTCGAGCGCATCCGGCGGGTCCGTGAGCTGAGCGGTCACCCCGTCGCGGTCGGCTTCGGCATCCGCACACCCCAGGACGCCGCGCTCGTCGCCCGAGGCGCCGACGCGGTGGTCGTCGGCTCGGCCTTCGTGCGGCTGGTCGAGGCCCACGGCGTCGAGGCCGTCGAGCCTCTGCGTGCCCTCACTCGCTCCCTGGCGGAGGCGCTCCCGAGGGGGTGATCCGGCAGAGGTCGAAGCCATTGGAGAGGCACTCGTCGACCAGGTCCTGGACGCTGCCCTCGGCGCTCAGGATCGGCGCGTCGGGAGACCACGTCTCCTCGACCACCGGCATCCAGGTCAGCCTCAGCCAGCCGTAGCGCTCGTACTCGGCCAGTGGATGGCCGCCCGTCGGCGGGTCGACCTGGACGAAGAGCTCGAGCTCGACCTCGTGGTCCGACCAGTCCGCGTCAGTGAGGACGGTGGCGGCGTCGGGCCCCCGGACCGCCACGACGATGCGGTCCCCTTCGCGGGGGAGCTCGGCCGGCCGCCCGGTGATCGTCGACCACCAGCCGTGCCCGTCGTTCTGGACGCCCTCGGCCACCTCGATCGGAGCCAGACCGGCCCTCGACGGAGCGGCAGGCAGGACCTGCAGCCGCTTCTCCAGCACGACGATCTGGCCGCCCGGGGTGACCTGGAGCAGCCGATCCATCACGAACATGCCCGGCATGCGCAGCATCAGCGCGGCTCCGGCGATGGTCAGGCCGATGACCAGCTGGCCGCCGAAGCGGTCCGGGAACTCCCAGAAGCGCTGGGTGAGCACCGCGGCCAGCCCCAGGACCGCCGCGAGGACAGCGGCCGGGACTGCGCTGTTGAAGCGCAGCTCGTCGGTGCCATACAAGAGCCACAGGTCGTCTTGGACCATCACCATCGCGGTCATGGCGGCCAGGCCCAGCAAGGCCACGGACAAGGTCCGAGCGATCGCTTCCTCGCCGTCCTCGACGCGGTAGGCCGCGGACAACGCGCAGGCCAGGCCGACCAGCAGCACCACAAGCGCGGGGGTCAACGACAACGTTCCGCCGCCGCCAAGTCCTGCGACGATGGCCGCGCTCAGGAAGGACGCCAGCCCGATGGCCGCGCCCGCTCGCCCGTTGACCAGGCTGCCCTTGACGGCCTCGGCGAAGGCCACGACCAGACAAGCCACGACGGCACACACGAGTCCGAAGGCCTCGGTCGAGGCCATGTGCCCCCAGGCGTGGGTGGCGTCCTCGACGGCCGTGTCCAGCGGCAGGGACTCGAGCTCGGGCAGGGTCGACCGGCCCCAGAAGAAGGCCTCCATGCAGGCCACGGGCACCGCGGCCAGAGGCAGCGCCATGCGCACGGTGCGGTTGCGACCGGAGCGGCGAGCAAGGACGGCCCCGACCATCGCGAGCACGAGGGCCAGGATGGGTGCGACGAGGCTCACGCCCGCCGACTATCAGCCGCAGCTCTCCTTGTCTCCGAGGGCGCAGGCGCGATCGCGGGCCTCCTTGGCCGCAGCCGGATCCGAGGACGCCGAGATCTCGGCCAGGGAGCGGCACGAGGCCACGAAGTCCAGGTCGTGGCAGGCCTGGCTGTAGAGCCCCGTGGCCTTCTGCACCCCCGCCTTGGACCCGCCAGCGGCGTAGGCCGTGGCCTGGGCGTGGCAGCCGCGAGCGTCGCCCGCGCCGCAGGCCTGACGGTAGAACATGCTCGCCTGGCTCTGGTCCCGCCAGTCCATCGGGCCGCGCTCGTGGAGGGCGGCCAGGTGGTAGCAGGCCGCCCCGGTTCCGGCCCGACACTTCGCAGCCAGAGCCGCGTGGCCGGCCTCGTCGAAGACGAACTCCAGGTCCTTGCCCAGCGCGAGCGCGTAGACGCCGCGGTGGAAGCAGGCCTCGCTTGCGCCCGCCTTGCAGGCGTCATGGAGCTGCTCCGCGCCCGCTTCGTCGCCCGCGAGCACCTGGTCGACCGCGGACTCCACGCACGCGCGGCTGGAGGCGTCGTCGCAAGGCCCGGCGAGGGCGCTGAGTGTGATGATCAGGAACATCGGCGGGACCCCGGGGAGAGGGTACCTCAACCCCTAAGGGGCGCTCCGATGTTCCCTCCACAGCCGGATCAGCCGGTAGGGGATCTGCGAGGCCACCGCGGTCCACAGCAGCGGCCCGAGCCAGTGCATGCGGAAGGCGTCGAGCAGGCTGAGCTCGCCCATGTACGCGAAGCTCCGCGTCAGCCCGCAGCCCGGGCAGTCCCAGCCCGTCAGGCGCTTGAAGGTGCAGAGCGGAGGCAGCTCCCAACCGAAGAAGCTCACCGTCGAGGGATCCGTGTCCAGGACGATGCTGGCCGTCACGACGACCAAGGCGAGCACGAGCCAGAAGCCGTGCCGGCTCACACCACCCCGGCGTCCTTGGCGATGCGGTCGAGGATGCCGTTCACGAAGGCCCGGGAGTCCTTGGTCCCGTACTTCTTCGCGAGCTCGACCGACTCGTTGATGCTGACGTTGGCGGGGATGTCGTCCATGAACAACAACTCGTACGCGCCCAGCCTCAGGATGTTTCGGTCCACGACCGACATACGCGCGATGCGCCAGTTCGTCGAGGTCTTCTCGATCCGGGCGTCCAGGGCCTCGCGCTCATCCGTAGCCCCTCGGGCCAGGAGCGTCGCGAACTCGACCTCGTCGGACTCGGCCTGTCGCCGACCGAGCTCCGGATCCTCCTCGTCGAGGAGGCCCGACCACAGGCCGTTGAGCGCGTCGAGGACGCCGCCGTCGACCTGGTCGGACTGGTAGAGCGCCTGCAAGGCGAACTCACGCGCGCGTCGTCGAGAGGCCACTCAGCCGTCCAGCTTCTTCAGGAGCGAGACCATCTCGAGCGCGCTCATGGCGGCCTCGCCGCCCTTGTTGCCCATCTTCGTGCCGGCGCGCTCGACGGCCTGCTCGATGCTGTTCGTCGTCAACACGCCGAAGGCCACGGGCTTGCCGCTGTTCGCCTGGACCGAGGCCAGCCCCTTGGCGGCCTCGCCAGCGACGTAGTCGAAGTGGGGGGTGCCTCCCTGGATCACGCAGCCGAGCGCGATGACGGCGTCGATGTCGTCTCGGGCGGCGAGCCGCGCCGCAACCAGCGGAAGCTCCACAGCGCCGGGAACCCAGGCGACGGTGAGCCGGTCGTCGGAGACGCCGTGCCGCTTGAGCGTATCGACCGCGCCGTCCAGGAGCCGGCTGGTGATCAGGTCGTTGAAGCGGGCGACGACCAGGGCGTAGCGCCCGCCGACGTCCACGAGGTCGCCCTCGAAGGTCTTCATCTCAGGATCCCATCTTGATGAGGTGGCCGAGCTGCTCCCGGCGCGCCTCGAGGAAGGACTTGTTGTGCTCGGTGGGCGTGACCTCGATGGGCACGCGCTCGACGACCTCGAGGCCGTAGCCCTCGAGGCCGACGATCTTCCGAGGGTTGTTGGTGAGCAGCCGCAGCTGGCGCACGCCCATGTCCACGAGGATCTGGGCGCCGGTGCCGAAGTCGCGGAAGCCGGTGTTCGGGTTGGCCCGGACCTCGGGCTCCTCGCGGGCGTCGTCCAGCGGGTTGAGGTGGCCGCGGATCATGTGGAGGAGCTGGTCCTCGGAGCGCCCGCCGTAGACGTTCATGTAGACGAAGAGCCCGGCGCCCTCGTCGGCGATCTGGCAGACGGCCGCGTCGAGCTGAGCGGCGGCGTCGGAGCTGCCGGCCTTGAAGACGTCGCCCACCGGATCGCTGGCCTGGATGCGCACGAGCGAGGGGTTCGTGATGTTCCCCTTCCACAGGGCCAGGTGCAGACCGCCGTTCGGCGTGCGCGAGCGGTAGACCCGGGCGTTGAAGTCGCCGAGCCCCGGGATGGGGAGCTTGGCGTCCATGACCCGCTCGACCAGGCGCTCGTTCCGGAGCCGCCACTGGATGAGGTCGGCGATGGTGACGATGTGCAGCTTGTGCTCGGCGGCGAAGACCCGAAGGTCCGGCATCCGCGCCATCGTGCCGTCATCGTTCATGATCTCGCAGATCACGCCGGCGGGCTTGAGCCCGGCGAGGCGGGCGAGGTCCACGCTGCCCTCGGTCTGGCCGGTGCGCACGAGCACGCCGCCGTCGCGAGCCTTGAGCGGGAAGATGTGGCCGGGGATGACCAGGTCGGCGCCGGTGGAGTTGTTGTCCACGGCGACCTCGACCGTGCGGGCGCGATCGGCGGCGGAGATGCCGGTGCTGACGCCCTCGCGGGCCTCGATCGAGACCGTGAAGGCCGTGTGGTACGGGCTGGTGTTGTTCGTGGCCATCATCGGGAGCCCCAGCCGCTGGATGCGGTCGGCGGTCAGCGACAGGCAGATGAGCCCCCGACCCTCCTTGGCCATGAAGTTGATCGCCTCCGGCGTCACCCTCTCGGCGGCCATGGTCAGGTCGCCCTCGTTCTCCCGGTCCTCGTCGTCGACGAGGATGACCATCCGACCGGCGCGGATGTCGTCGATTGCGGTCTCTGCGCGGACCATCGGGTCCGGGTCCATCACCACGAAGCTCATGACTTGCCTCCGTACCCGAGGGCCTCGAGCCGCTCCATCGTCAGCCCCGACGCCTCGGAGCCCATCAGCCGCTCGACGTAGCGAGCGAGAAGGTCGACCTCGAGGTTGACCCGCTCTCCCACCGCGCCCGCGAGGTGCGTGTGCGCGACGGTGTGGGGCACCAGGTTGACTCGGAAGCTGGCTTCGTGGACCTCGTTGACCGTGAGCGAGACCCCATCCACACAGATGGAGCCCTTGGGCGCCACATATCGCGCCAGCTCTGACGGGGCCTCGATCCAGACCACCACGCTCTCCTGCAGCCGCTCGATCCGGGTCGTCCGACCCACCCCGTCGACGTGGCCGGAGACCAGGTGACCGCCCAGGCGGTCGCCCAACCGCAGCGCCTGCTCCAGGTGGACGCGGCGTCCCTTCTTCCAGCCGCCCAGGGTCGTGCACTCGAGGGTCTCGATGCCCGCCGTGACGGTGAAGCTGCGGGCCTCCTTGCTCTCCACGGTCAGGCAGATGCCGTCGCAGGCGATGCTCGCGCCCAGCTCGACCTGGGCGAGGTCGTAGGCCGTGGACAGGCGCAGTCGGCGCCCCCGGCCGCTGGGCGAGAGCTCCAGCACCTCGCCGACGTCGCTGACGAGTCCGGTGAACATCAGACCTCCATGTCGAGCAGCACATCGGGCCCGATGCGCCGGGTCGAGCGGATGCGCCAGGGCCGCGAGTCGGCGAGGTCCAGGGGCCCACCACCGACGAAACCGGCTCCTCCGGCGAGCACCTTCGGCGCGAGGAAGAGCAGCACGCGGTCGATGAACCCGCCGTCGAGCAGAGCGCGCGTGACCGTGGCCCCGCCCTCGACCAGGACCTCGTGGATGTTCCGACGGGTGAGCTCGCGCAGCACCTGCTCCAGGTCCAGGCCGTCGCCGCTGCGAGGCACACGCACGACGACCGCGCGCAGCTGGCGCTGGGGGGCGTCCTCGGCGCAGAAGAAGAGCGGCGGTCGCTGGCCGGTGCGAAGGATGCGCGCATCCTCCGGACAGCGCAGGTTCGTATCGAGCACGCAGCGAAGGGCGTCGCGGCCTCCCTCGACGCCGCGGGTGGTCAGCGCGGGGTCGTCCGCGAGCAGCGTGCCCGAGCCGACGAGGATCGCGTCGCAGCGATCGCGCATGCGGTGCCCCTCCTGGCGTGCCTCGGCCGAGGTGAACCACTTCGAGGCGCCCGCGTGGTCGGCGATGCGTCCGTCCAGCGTCGCGGCGGCCTTCAGCCAGACCCGAGGCAGGCCTCGCTCGTGCGCCTTGATGAAGCCGGCGTTCAGATCGCGGCAGGCCTCCTCCTCGACCCCGACCTCGACGCGGACCCCGGCGGCCTCGAGGATGGCCAGGCCCTGGCCCTGCACATTCGGGTGCGGATCGACCATGCCGACCACCACGCGGGAGACGCCGCTGGCGAGCACCGTGTCGGTGCAGGGGGGCGTCTTGCCGTGCCAACAGCAGGGCTCGAGGCTGACGTACATCGTCGCTCCGGGGGCCTGGCCGCCGAGCTTCTCGAGGGCACGGACCTCGGCGTGCGGTCCCCCGTAGAGTTCGTGCCAGCCCTCGCCGACCACCGCGCCGTCGCGCACGACGAGGGCGCCGACCAGCGGGTTCGGGGCGGTCCGGCCCGCACCTCGGCGCGCGAGCTGGATGCAGCGCCGCATGAAGACCGCGTCGGCCTCCCGGCTCACTTGCCCTCCCGGATCAGGCCCTCGACGAGGCCCAGGAACTGCTCGGGATCGTCGAACTCCAGGTAGACGCTCGCGAAGCGCATGAAGGCGACGTTGTCCATCCCGCGCAGCTCGTCGAGCACGTGACGCCCGACCTCCTCGCTGGTGATGTCGGAGTCGCCGCTGGCGTAGATCCGTGCCTCGATGCGAGACAGCGCCCCTTCGATGTCCTCGACCGAGACCGGGCGCTTGCGACAGGACAGCGAGAAGCCGCGCCGCAGCTTGTCCAGGTCGAAGGCCTGGCGGACACCGTCCTTTTTCAACACCAGGGGCATGCGCCGGTCGAGGCGCTCGAGCGTCGAGAAGCGTCGGCTGCAGGCCTCGCACTCCCGACGCCGGCGGATGGCCTCGCCGACGGTGCGTGAGTCGACGACCTTGCTGGCGTCGTTCTGGCAGAAGGGACAGATCAACGGCGCTGCGACCAGTCGATGTGCACCTCGGGCACCGGATGGTCCGAACACCAGGCGTGGACCTCGGCCGAGACGCGCTCGGCGACGCCGGCGTCCTCGGTGTTGCCCAGGACGTCGGCGATCCAGTCGGCGATGCGCAGGGAGTCCTCGACGGTCATGCCCCGGGTGGTCATCGCCGGCGTGCCGATGCGGATGCCGGAGGTCACGAAGGGGCTGCGCTTCTCGCCCGGCACCGTGTTCTTGTTCGTCGTGATGCCGACCCGCCCGAGCGCGTCCTCGGCGTCCTTGCCGGAGATCGCGCCCTCCGAGAGATCGATCAGCATCAGGTGATTGTCCGTTCCGCCGGAGACCAAGGAGAATCCTCGCTCGACGAGGCGGCCGGCCATGGCCTGGGCGTTGTCCAACAGCTGGGCGGAGTAGGCGGCGAAGCTGGGATCGAGGGCCTCCTTGAAGGCCACCGCCTTGGCGGCGATGCAGTGCATCAGCGGGCCGCCCTGGGTGCCGGGGAAGACCGCCGAGTTCAGCCCCTTCATCGTCTCCCGGGTGCCCATGACCAGGCCGCCGCGGGGGCCGCGCAGGGTCTTGTGCGTCGTCGTCGAGACGTAGTCGCAGTGCGGGATCGGGCTGGGGTGGTGGCCGGTCACGACCAGCCCGGCGACGTGGGCGATGTCGGCGAAGAGCAGCGCCCCGACCTCGTCCGCGATCGACCGGAAGGCCTCCCAGTCCCAGAAGCGTGGGTAGGCGCTGGCGCCGGTGACGATCATCTTCGGCCGATGCTGCAGCGCCGCCTCCCGCACGATGTCCAGGTCGATGCGCCCGCTGGCGGGATCGAGGGTGTAGTGGACCGCCTTGTAGAGCTTGCCGGATGCGTTCACGGGGGAGCCGTGCGTCAGGTGCCCGCCGTTGGAGAGGTCCAGGCCGAGGATGGTGTCGCCGCCGTCCAGAGCCGCCAGGTAGACCGCGGCGTTGGCGGTCGCCCCCGAGTGCGGCTGGACGTTGGCCCCGACGCTGCCGAAGAGCTGACGAGCGCGGGAGCGCGCCAGGATCTCGGCCTTGTCGACCTCGTCGCAGCCGCCGTAGTAGCGCCGCTTGGGCAGGCCCTCGGCGTACTTGTTCGTCAGCGGGCTGCCCAGGGCTTCCAGGACCGCCGCGGAGACGTAGTTCTCCGAGGCGATGAGCTCGATGTCGCGCTGCTGGCGGCGGATCTCGCCCTGGATCGCGGCGTAGGTCTCGGGGTCTGCGTGCTCGAGGTGGGTCATTGGTTCTCCCGACCTCGTCGCCCTTCAGCTCTCGAGGTCCATGATCTTCTGCACCCGGCCGGTGTGCCTTCCGCCCTCGAACTCGGCGCCCAGGAATGCGTCGACGATCTGCAGAGCGAGACCGAGCCCGACGACCCGCTCTCCGAGACACAGGACGTTGCAGTCGTTGTGCTCACGGGTCGCGCGGGCCGAGAAGCTATCCGAGACCACGGCAGCACGCACTCCGTGCACCTTGTTGGCCGCCATGCTCATCCCCACGCCGGTGCCGCAGCACAACACACCCACCCGCGCCTCGCCGGAAGCTACGGATCGAGCGACCTTTTCGGCAAAGTCCGGATAGTCGCAGCGCGCCTTCTCGGCGGGCCCGAAGTCGTTGACGTCGTGGCCGAGGGCGGCCAGGTGTTCGGCAACGGTCACGCGAAGATCGAAGCCGGCGTGGTCGGAAGCAATGGCGATGCGCATCAGACCCTCGAGAAGAGCAGGGTGGCGTTGGTGCCACCGAAGCCGAAGGAGTTGCAGAGAGCGTGGTCGACCCGCGCGGAGCGAGCCTCACGTGGCACATAGTCCAGGTCGCACTCGGGGTCGCGCTCTTCCCACGTCGCGGTGGGGGGCACGATGCCCTCGTGAATCGCCAGGATCGTCGCGATCGACTCGACCCCGCCGGCCGCGCCGAGCAGGTGACCGGTGACGGACTTGGTGCTCGAGACCATCAGCTTGTGCGCGTGATCGCCGAAGACGTCGTGCAGCGCCTGGGTCTCGGTGCGGTCGTTCTGGGGCGTCGAGGTGCCGTGGGCGTTCACGTAGGCGACCTCGTCGAGCGGGCGGCCCCCGTTTCGAAGGGCCATGCGCATGCAGCGCGCGGCGCCCTCGCCCCGGGGAGCGGGCGCCGTGAGGTGATGGGCATCGCAGCTCAGGCCGTAGCCCGTGAGCTCCGCGTAGATCCGCGCGCCCCTCGCCCTGGCGTGGTCGAAGTCCTCGAGGACCAGGATCCCGGCGCCCTCGCCCATGACGAAGCCGTCGCGGCGGGCGTCGAAGGGCCGCGAGGCCCGGGCCGGGTCATCGGAGCTCTTGGAGAGGGCCTTCATGACCATGAAGCCCGCCACCGCGGCGCTGTAGATCGGGGCCTCGGCGCCGCCTGCGAAGATCACGTCGGCGTCTCCGGCCCGAATGGCTCGACCGGCCTCGCCGATGCTGTGGTTGCCGCTGGCGCAGGCCGTCGTGACGGCCAGGTTGGGCCCCTTCGCACCGAGCCGCATGGCGATCCACCCGGCTGCGAGGTTGGTGAGGCTGCGCGGGATGTAGAAGGGGCTCACGCCCCTGGGCCCCTCGCGGACGTAGTCCTCGTGCCCGGAGAGCAGCTCGGTGAGTCCCCCCACGCCGGTGCCGACGTAGGCGCCGACACGCTCCGGGTCGAGGGCGGACATGTCCAGGCCGGAGTCGGCCAGGGCCTCGTCTGCGGCGACCGCGGCGTACTGCATGAAGGGGTCCATGCGCTTGGCCTGGCGTCGGCCGAGGAGCTCGACCGGATCGAAGTCATCGACCTCGCCGGCCATGCGGACCGGCCAGCCGCTGCAGTCGAAGCGGGTGATCGGACCGATGCCGGAGACCCCCGCGACCATGTTCTTCCACATGGCCGGCGCGGAGTTCCCGCACGGGCTCACAGCACCGAGACCGGTGACGACGACGCGCTTCACTGGGACTTGGACAGCACGCGACGAGCGTAGCCGGGGCTCAGCTGGGTCTCAGCCGCGCTCGTTGATGTAGTCGATCGCGTCCTGGACCGTCGCGATGCGCTCAGCGTCATCGTCGGAGATCTCGATGTCGAACTCCTTCTCGATCGCCATGACGAGCTCGACGATGTCGAGCGAATCGGCCCCGAGGTCCTCGATGAAGGAGGCGCTCGGAGTGATCTCCTCGTCGCTGACTCCCAGGGACTCGGAGATCAGCGCGCGAACGCGGGAGATGGTCTGTTCGTTGGCCACCGACAACCTCACTCAGCGGGTGGACGCGGCTCTTAACCGTCGTCCTCTGAGGGGCAACTACCTACTCGTCGGACTGGGGAGCGACGACCTGCTTGCCACGGTACTGGCCGCAAGCGGCGCAGACGTGGTGGCGAAGCTTGAGCTCGCCGCAGTTCGGGCAGGACTCGCTGGCCGCCGTGAACTTCAGCGCGTGGTGGCTCCGGCGCATGTTCTTGCGGGACTTGCTGGTGCGCTTCTTGGGGACCGCCATGACAGACTCCGATCAGTCGTCCAGCTTCAGGCCCGCCAAGACGGCGAAGCGCGGATCGACAGGTTTTTCCGGTTCGACGCCGTCTTCCAGTGCTCCACAGCTTCCGCCGTCAGCGACCCTGGCGCCAGGGACCTCGCACGCTAACCGGCCGGGGGTGGACAGAGCAAAATACTCCCCGACCACGGCAGCGAGATCGAGGGCCCCGTCCGCGTAGAAACCGATGTCCAGCTCGTCGCCCGCCAGCGACCTGGACTCGTCGCTGTCCCGGCTGCCCGCGGGCACGTAGTGGAGGTCCACCGGCCCGCTGTGTTCGACCACGAGATCGACTGCGCAGCGGTCGCACGGCCGACGCACCTCGACGTCGAGGAAGCCGGTCACGCGGATCTCGTCGCCGTACGCGACGAGGTTCAAGCGGCCGTCCAGGCGCGAGGTGGTGCCCTCCAGCGCGGCCCCAGCGGCCTTGGCCGCCCACGCGCCGAGCGGATGGACGTCGAAGCCCGCGTCCGGAATGCGATCGAGCCGGATCTTCATCGCGTCGAGTAGAGCGCTTCCGGGACGAGCTCGACCTCGTCCCAAGGGCGGGGGTGATCCCGCGTCGCGGTGATCTGTTCGTTCGCGGCCTCCCACAGGGCCTTGGGATCCGACTTGCGAACGTTGCCGATGGGCGCCACGTGGGAGCTGACAACGAGTGTCCCATCGCTCAGCAGCTCGCAGCGCAGCCCGCCCTTCGCCCGCGTGCGCCGGCCCCCCAGCCAGGTCTTGAGGTGCTCGGGGGTCAGGTTGTCGCGCCCGAGGGCCTCGACGGCGGCCTCGGCGCCGACCGGAGCATCCACCCCGAGCGGCACGGTCGCGAGGACCCCGTCCGCGCCGGCCTGACGCGCCCAGCCGCCGATCGCCGAGACGGAGCTTGCGTTGGCCTCGGACAGCGGCACGCCGACGTAGATTCCCAGGTCCCGGGAGCGAGAGGCGCGCGCGGAGCGGAAGGCCTCGACCGCCCCGGTCGCCTCGGACAGCGGAGAGCCGACGGTTGCGGCGTGAGTGCCCTCGTCGACCCCGCCGACCAGCACGGTCACCGCTGCGAGACCCCGATCGATCAAGCACTCGGCGCGCTCCCGATCGACCGGGCCGGCGGTGACCAGGTGCACGGGGAATTCCAGGCGATTGCCGAAGCGGACGAGCAGGTCCAGGTGCTCGCTGCGCGCGGGTTCACCCCCCGCGATGGTCAGCCGCATCGGGCCGAGCCACTGCTCGAAGCGCACGATGGCGTCCTGCCACTGCGCGAGCCCCATCGGTTCTCCCGTGGCGCGCACGAGCCCCGGAGCCAGTCCGATGTCGTTCAAGCGGAGCACCAGGCGCACCGGCCGAATCGCCGCCGCAGGGCCCGGCGCCCCGGAGCGCGCCGACCGGGCGAGTGCGCGCCCTCGCGCGACGAGCTGTTCGAGCTTCTTCATGGGCCGATCCTCACACGTCTGTTAGCCTCCGACGCCGATGACGGCCCGCTCCCCGCTCCTGGCGCTGTTGGTGTTCGTGCTCGGCCTCGTGCTGGCCTGTGGCGGCGATCCGCTCGCGAACGACGCGGCGGACTACACCGAGGCCATGGCCGGCCCCCTGACCGACAACATGGCCCTCGCCCAGGAGTTCCTCGAGGTCGCTGCCGAGGTCAAGCGTGGCAACGTCGACGCCGACGACATCCACGCGCGCTGGGAGAAGAAGGTCCTCCCGATGGCCGACGGTCTCTACGACCAGGTCCAGGGCATCCACCCCGCCACACCGGAGCTCGCGACACTGCACCAGCAGCTCGTCGGCGCGTGGGGCGATCGGGCCGAGGCCTACCACTCGATGCATCGTGCCTACTCGAAGGCGGACTCCGAGGCCTACCAGGCGGCCTTCGACAAGAACGTCGAGTCCAAGCTGGCCGAGGAGGACTACTTCAACAAGGTCAACCGCCTGCTGGAGCCCTACGGCTACCACCTCGATCAGTTCCCTTGACGCCTCCGGGCGGTGGGAATAGTTCCGGGGCGCTTGCTGGGGCGTGGTCGAATTGGCAAGACGTCGGGTTCTGGCCCCGAAGGTTCCAGGTTCGAGTCCTGGCGCCCCAACCACTCGTTAGATAGACATCGCTGAATTTTCTGGGCTCCCATCGTCTAGAGGCCTAGGACACCGCCCTCTCACGGCGGAGACAGGGGTTCGAATCCCCTTGGGAGTACCTCGAAACGCCCGACCCTCGTGGTCGGGTTTTTTCGTTCTCACCCGGACTTCATCCGGGGCACCGCCCCGGCAGAGACAGGGGTTCGAAGCGAGGCGCGAGGCGCGAGGCGCGAGGCGCGAGGCGCGAGGCGCGAGGCGCGAGGCGACAGGCGCGAGGCGACAGGCGCGAGGCGACAGGCGCGAGGCGCGAGGCGCGAGGCGACAGGCGCGAGGCGCGAGGCGCGAGGCGACGAGGCGCCCGCCAGGTTGGTGATCAGCGGGTCCAGCCGGTCTTCGCCAGGTCCTCGGCGATGAGCTCGGCGAGGCGGACGTGGCCCCGCTCTGAGAGGTGGCAGTCGTCCAGGAAGAGGTCGGGGTCGCGCTCGGCGTGCAGCGCGGAGGCGGCGTCGAAGTAGTGCACGTCCGGGTCCGCCGCGAGCTCGGCTTGCATGGCGGCGTAGTCGGCCATCGGGAGCGGGTCCGGGTTGAGGCCCTCGGTCATCAGGACGACGCGGGCGTCGACGCTTCGGGCCGCTTCGATGATGGCCTGGAAGTTGTCCCTGGCGTCGGAGACAGGGACGGCCTCGCCGCGGTCCCCGCGGGCCAGCGACAGCACGCTGAACTTGAAGCCGACGAAG
>Ga0114933_10003499_pt1 | contig 15260 bp, 15 predicted proteins | sample 4SBtaG_FD_89691 | JGI IMG/M metagenome (GOLD analysis project Ga0114933, IMG submission 89691) | Deep subsurface microbial communities from Kolumbo volcano to uncover new lineages of life (NeLLi) - 4SBTROV12_W25 metaG | ecosystem: Environmental > Aquatic > Marine > Volcanic | place: Kolumbo... | reverse complement strand
TGTTATAATCATTAGATTTATAACTTTCCCCACATTCTTTTTCAAGATTTTTCAAGTCTAATTCAGCTTTAGCTTTAGCTTCAGCTTTAAGCTTAGCTTTAGCTTCAGAATCTGATTTGATTTTGGCATCTTTATAAGCTTTGGCTTCCGCTTCTGCTTTGGCTTCCGCTTCCGCTTTGGCTTCCGCTTCTGCTTTAACTTTAGCATCTGATTCAGTTTTAGCCTTGGCTTCAGCTTTAGCTTTTTCTTCAGCTTTTAACTTTGTATTTTTTAGTATTACATTACTACTTGGAGGCGTAGGTGGGAGAGGTAAAGGTTTTTTAGCATCTACTGGTAATTGAGGTGGAGTATTGTTAGTTTTTTCTAATTTGTTTATGGATAATTCAATAATAATATTTTCTGCAACTTTTAAGTTTTCTACTGCCTCTTTAAGATCTTTTTTAAGTTTTATATTTTCGTTTGAGTATGAGTCTGATTTTTCTTTTAAATTATTGATTTCTTTTTTTAGTTGAGAATTTTCTTTTGCATATTCGAGCTCAGCGTTATCAGATACATTTTGTGTTATAGCCTCATCATTAGAGCAACTTATAAAACAAAATGATAATAAAATAAAAAAAATATTTACTAAAGTTTTTTTTAATCTAATCATTTATACTGAAATTTATTGGTTTATGTATATCATTATATAAAAAATATGAGGTTCTTGTTATGGAAAGATTTAGTATAGCTGTTTTAGCTCCTAAAGATTATGACAAATCTGAACGAGGTAAAGATCTAATTCATTTTGCTGAAATAGAGAAAGATATAGATTTGATATTTGTTGATGGAGATAGCTCAATTGAAAATATCGTTGAAAAATGTGTTAATGTTAAATCAATAATTACTCAAGGGGTTTATAAATATATCACTGATTTGGCAATGAAACTTAACTCCTTAAAATTAATCCAAACTCCAAGTGCAGGCACTGATTGGTTAGAAAAATCAAAACTTTATGAAATGGGAGTTTCTGTAAGTAACAACGGTGGTGGAAATGCAGTTGCAGTTGCTGAGCATGCAATAGCATTAATGTTTGCTGTGAATAGAAAATTTGATTTGCAAATTTCAAATGTAAAAAGTGGAAATTATCAAGATTTTGCGATACCTGACTTAATGGATAACATTAAATTTACCAACAACAAACCTTCAACTTATACTCCTGGTACCTGGAATCGCAAAGAGTATCATACACTTGTAGGTAAAAAAGTAGGAATCATTGGTTTAGGTAGAATAGGTTCGCGTGTAGCTAAAAGATTGGCAGGTTGGGAATGTGATTTGATTTACCATGATATAGCAAATTTTCCTTCCCAATATATAAAAGAAACTAATGCTAAAAAAGTAAGCTTGCATGAATTGTTATCAACTAGCGATATTGTTACTTTACACGTTCCTTTAGAAAGAACTACAAAACACATGATTTCATCAGAAGAGTTTAATATTATGAAGCCAAACTCGATTCTTATAAATACGAGCAGAGGTCCTGTGGTAGATGAAAAAGCATTAATAGAAGCATTGAATCAAAAAGAAGTTTTTGGTGCAGGACTTGATGTCACTGAGACTGAACCAATTGAAATGGACAACCCGTTACTAAAACTTGAAAATGTCATTCTTACTCCACATTTTGCAACAAGAGCTTATGAGTCAGAAATTAATATTGCAAGTTTTGCAGTTAGGAATGCATCTAAAGTTGCAAGAGGCGAGTCTCCGGAATCAGTTGTTCCTCCAGTTTGAGACTAGCTATTTAAACTTTTGTATTTCCGACAATTCTTAAAGCTAATTTTCTCGCTAAAGGCCCAATAACAACAGCCATTGGAGTAGCTATTAACCATGCAATCCCCCAAGCTTTCATCCACCTCAAAATAAATCCATCTTCAATTCCTGTATTTACACCTGTTATTATCCCTGACATGAAAAATGACATGCCCGTTCCAATTATTATGCCTGTTGTAATCTGTAATATCATTGTTTTAGGTAATTTGATTGTTAGTTTATAATAACATTATAAAACATTAATTTAGGAGATTATAATGAGTGACTTAGATAAATTAAATCAGACTTTAAATGAAATATGCGATTCGCAAGAATTTGAAGTTAAATGGTTTTTTAAAGATTTGAAATCAGGAAACTCATTAAATAGAAATGGAGATGAGATTGGCCCATCTGCCAGTACTAGAAAAATATCAATTTTAATGGCTGCTATGAAAGCTGTACATGAAGGTAAAATTGGTTTATTAGATGAGATTGTACCTGAAGAAAAGTATTTTGGTACTAATTCTGGTTGCTTCCAACATTTTTTACCAGGATTTAAAGTTAAATTTCAGGACTTGCTTACGATGATGATTATTGTTTCAGATAACGTTTCTACAGGAACAGTTACAGAAATTTTAACTTTGGATTATATTAACGACTTTTGTAAAAATATAGGAATGATTGGAACGGATCACAGAGTTGGATTCCCAACAGGAGCTGATCTTACTTCAGACTTAAATAAAGTTAATTCAACAACTCCAAATGATGTGGGACTGTTATTAGAAATTATACATAATAGCGTATCAGATGAGAGCGCAGCTAATAAATTAGGTTCAACAACCGAACTTTGCAAGATTGCAATGGAAATTCTCTTAGCCCAAAAATTAAATAATAGACTGCCACTTAAATTAGCTTCCCCATCTGCAGCAGGTCCAAAAGAAAATGATGTTAAAGTCGCACATAAAACAGGTAGCTATCAAACCGGATATTCTGACTCAGGAATAATTTACCCTTCAAATCATACAGGTGTTATTTTATGTGCTTACACTGACAAAGTTAATCAATATTTAAACAGTGGAGCTGCAGGAATATATTCTGCTAATGATGTAATGGGATCTTTAGCTCTTGAATGTTATAAATACACTCAAAATTAATTGTAAAAAATAATATGATTAATTTGAAAATATTATGTTCAGGTACACCGACTCCTTCTGAAATAAGATGGGGGTCATCCTACGCGTTACAAGTAAACAATGAATGGTTTATGTTCGATTGTGGCCCTGCTGCTACGTATAAATTAACTAAAGCTGGAATTAGTCCCCTAGAGGTTACTAATATGTTTTTTACTCATCATCACTCTGATCATGATGCTGATTATGCGTGTTTTCTTTTAATGAGATTTGATCAATCCATTGGTAAAGAAAAAATATTAAATGTATACGGACCACCTCCAACAGAACAACTTACAAAAAGATTAGTTGGAGAAGACATTGGTGCTTATTGGCATGATTATATCGCTCGTACAAATCACCCTTTAAGTCTTTGGGCTTACCAAGACAGAGGTGGAGAGCTGCCACGACAAATTCCGGAGATTAATTCTAATGATATTGAACCAGGATTTGTATTAAATGGAGAAAATTGGAAAATAACTTGTAAAAGAGTTGAACACGTTCAACCTTACCTAGATTCATTAGCATATAGAGTTGAACATAAAAATCAAACTATAGTTTTTTCAGGAGACACTAGGCCATGTGAAGCTTTAGTTGATATTTCAGCTAATGCAGACGCATTAGTTATGGAATGTGCTCGACTTGACCGTGAAATGAAAGGTAATGCTACATCGCAATCAGAAAGTAGCGCTTTAGATGCAGGGAAAGTCGCCAAAGAAGCAAATGTTAAAAATTTAATATTGACACACCAGGTTCATTATTTAGATGAATATAAAGACGAAGTTATCAATGAAGTCGAGTTAAATTTCAAGGGGAATATTATATGGGCAGACGAATTAATGACTATTAAGATTTGATACTATTTTTTTCTGCAATCCAAATTCCTGTCAAAACTAACACTAAGCTTATTCCATGGAAAATGTGAAAACTTTGATTAAGCAGTATAACTGCTAAGATAGAACTAAATATGGGAACTATATTTGTGTAAATCCCTGCCTTGCCTGGCCCTGCTATATCAACTGCTCTAAGGTAAAAAATTTGTGCAAGAGAAGAAGGGAAAATAGCAACTAATATAGTGATTATCCAGCCTTGAAATGAAGGGTGATTTATACCGTTTATAAAATAATCTGCAATAAATAATGGTAAAGCTAACAAATTTGCTATAACTGACATTAGAGTAAAAAACTCTATTCCAGATATTTGTAATCTCGATTTTAAGGCAAGAGTGTAATAAGAGTACATTAAACAAGCAAGCAGCATTATTAAGTCACCCTTATTTAATTGTAACGATAAAAGTAATTCTATATCTCCCTTTGTTGTTATAACAATTACTCCTATTATTGACATTAGTACGCCTGCACCTTGAAGTGCATTGATAGGAGTTTTATAAATGAAATAAGCTCCCAATAATACATATACTGGAACAGCAGCCTGTATGATTCCTAAATTTATAGCAGTAGTGTAGTGTGAGGCGGTATAGAAAAGAACATTAAACCCTGTAAAGCCCATTAAAGCCATAAATATAATTTTATTAATTTCAGGTTTTATTATTTTCCAATTATTTTTTACATTATTACCAAATAAAAACCACATTACGGAACTTACAAATATCCATCTTAGTGGAACTATTTGAAGTGGACTTATTTCTCCAACTGCTAGTTGTCCAAAAATTGTGTTAAATGCCCAAAATAATGTCGTGAAAATTAATAAAGCGGAAGGGGTGTTATAAAATTTATGATATATATTCATTTTTGATTTGCTATCAAACTTTGAAATGTTAGATCAAACAATTCAGAATTTAGTTCCCAATTTTGTTTTGAACTAATTATAGAAAGAATAATTAGTTCGTTATGAACTGAAGACATTGTGATTATTTTATGAATATTATTATCCTTGTCTTCTGCTTCAATGATATAACCTACATAATCACTTAGTATCTTTTTTGATAATAAATTTAGATCTGAAGATTGTATTAAATATGATGTGAAATCAACAATTTGTGATGAAGGAGTTTCAGATATATTAAAAACAAAATTAGAATCTGTTCCTTGCAATGTTATTGATTTATCAGTTCGATTAATCAATTCCCATTTGTCAGAATAATTGAACTTATATTTGTCTATTTCCATTTCAGATCTCATGACTTTTGCATCATTTATGAAAGCTTGAATTTTCAAATGTTCTATTTGCTTGTCTTTTTCTATTTTTTGTTTTGTGTCTTCTATTGCTTTGTTTTTTGCGATCAACTCTGATTTAACTAATTCTTCAGATCTGATGTCATGTGATGTTAGTGTGATCTGGATATTTGAATTAGTATTACTTTCGGAGGTTAAAATATTATTTGTGATTGTATTTTCTTTTTTGGAATTATTATCACATCCAAGAATCAACAAAACTAATATAAATACAAAAAAGAAATATTTCATATTTTTATTCTATCCATATTGAAAGCTCTTGTGTATAGTTATATGGAATTAAATTAATATGTTATGAAAGATTTTGATGTAATTATAATTGGTGCAGGAATAGCAGGAAACTCTGCTGCTTTTCATCTATCTGAAAAATCAGATTTGAGAATTATGATTATTGACAAAAATGATATCTCGTCTGGAGCGTCAGGTTTAAATGCTGGTCATATTTCTACTACAGGATTAGGTAATGATCCAAATTTGCAGTCGTATTTAACCCATGGGAGTTTGGAAATATTCAAGTCATTCCAAATTGACAGAGGATACGATATAGAATTCAGACAATCTGGATCAATTGCAGCAATACAAACTGAAGAACAATATGACTATGCATTGAAAAATGTTTTGGAATTACGATCTAACGGGAAATATGCTGAGATAATCTCAACTAAAGAAGCAAAGTCTATTGAACCTGAAATTAGTGATAACATGCACGGTTACATATATTACCCTCTAAGAGGACAAGCTGATCCAATAAAAGCAACTACAGCATTTGCTCTTGAGGCACAAAATTTAGGTACACACATCAAAGTAAATGAAGCAGTTAACAAAGTGTATTCAGAATCTGACGGTACATTTGCAATTAAAACTAATAAAAATCAATATACTTGTAATAAATTAGTAATTGCTACAGGAGCGTGGACTAATAATTTGTTAAAATCATTGGATTTAGATATCCCAATCATACCTGTTAGAGGACAAATGTGGTCTTCTAAATCATTACCTCCAAATATTTTTACTGCAATTTCAGCTATGCAGTCACAATATGACTGGAATACTGATTCTACTACAGATAAAAATAATCCCCCTGAGCTTACTCACAAAGATGGGAAAAGAATAACTAGACATCTTTATGGAAGACAGAGAAAGAATGGTGAAATTATTTTTGGAGGAGACCGAGAAAACATTGGATTTACTGAAAAAGTAGATTTTAGTGGAGTGGAATCTAATAAAAATCATGTTACTGAGTTATTTCCTTTTATTTCTCAAATAGAAATTGAGAAAGCATGGTTTGGATTTATGCCTTTTTCTATAGACGGGAAACCATTGATAGGTAAAATCCCTGCTTACAATAATTTGTTTATTGTTTCTGGATTGGCATCTTCCGGATTTGGTAGAGGTCCTATGGCTGGTAAGTATGCAGCTGAAGTTGTACTTTCTGATCATATGCCAAGTATACTAAGCGAAGCTGATCCATCAAGATTTGATCAATTAAATTAGGGAATTTAACCATTTATTATAAATATTATCCCAGGCAATGTTATTTTTATTCATTGCATTAAGTTCATGATAATGATCTATATTATTAAATATAAATTTTTTATTCTTTTTGTTTTTATCTTTGATTTTGTTGTAAAAATCTTCTGATTGATTAATATATACTTTTTCTTCATCTGAAGAATATGTTAGTAGTACAGGAATAGTTAAATCGTATGAATCGAATATAGGGCTTATTAATTTAGCTGTAAATTTATTGTCTGTTATTTGATCTACATATTTTTTCGCGTATGCAGTCAAATCATATACCCCGCTACTTAGCATTAGTCCATTCACCTTGATTTCCTTACTTGCGTAATATGCCAAATGAGCTCCTGCACTATGTCCAGAAATCACTATTTTTATATCATTTCCATACTTTTTTTTTACGTAATTTATGCTATTTTTTATATCTTCTAATTGGTCAACAAATTTGAATTGTGGTGACAATCTATATCCTGGTGCAATTAAATTAATTTCATAATTTTTAAAATAATCAAAAGTAAATAGTACCCATTCTGGATACCCAAACTCCCATGCGCCTCCATGAATATAGAATAGAAATATATTTTCTTTATTTATGATTCTGGGTAACTCGTATAATCTTTGATGTTTATTTTTACCATAATAAGATAGATTAGAAGCATCTTTATCTCTGTATTTTTCAGATTTTTTTAATGCAGAATTAGCCCATTTGTCAGCAGCAGGGCTCATCGGAGGTTGATCATCAAACCTAATCATATTTTAATTCTAAATCTAATAAATAATTTTTTCTGTCTAATCCTCCACCGTAACCCACAAGTTTTCCAGATTTTCCTATTACTCTATGACAAGGAACAATTATACTTATAGGATTTGCGTTGTTAGCATTTCCAATAGCTCTTGTTGCTTTAGGATTCCCTGATATTTTAGCTTGTTCAGAATAACTTACTGTTTTAGCATAAGGAATTTTATTAAGTGCATCCCAAGCTTTAAGTTGAAATTGTGTTCCAGATAATTGTATTGGAATATTGAATTTTTTTCTTTTTCCATCAAAATATTCAGATAATTCATTTATTGTTTTTTCAATTATAATATTTTTGTCATTCTTGAAAGCTATAGTATTTTTATTCCAATCTTCCATTCTTTTCAAATTGTGATGTATTGCTAATAGAGCATCATTTGTTGCTGCCAAATGCAAAGGCCCTATAGGCGAATCAATTTTGTGGTAATAACCATTCATAGTGATTATTATCTACTTGATATAAATAACAGGCAAGTAAAAAAACTTACGCATAATTTGTTCATAATAGTTTTTTTATAGTATTATTAATTTAATATTATATATCAGGTATAAGGAGATTCTAACGATGAAAGATAAAGAAATACTATATCAATCTTTAGTAGATATAAAAAAATTGATTACTAGCAAAGAATTATCACCTGTTGAATTGACCCAAATGTCTTTAGAAAGAATTGATGAAACTAATGATAAAACCAATGCGTTTTTAAATGTTTATCCTGAGATGGCACTTGCAGATGCTAAAAAAGTTGAAGAAAAAATAATAAAAGGAGAACCACTAGGATTAATGGCAGGAATTCCTACTTCCATAAAAGATCTTGAACCAGTTAAAGACATGATTACAACAAAAGGATCTCTATTAAGCAAAGATGAAATTTCTGATATAGACCAAATAGGTGTTGAAAGAATTAAAGAGCATGACGGAATAATTTTAGGAAAAACAAATGTTCCTGAAGCAGGATCTAGCGGAACAACAGAAAACAAATTAGGTGATGACTGTCGAAATCCTTGGAATTTGGATTATTCAGCAGGAGGATCAAGTGGAGGAACCGGGGCATCAGTCGCATCAGGAGTAACACCAGTTGCACAAGGTTCAGATGGTGGAGGTTCTATTAGAATACCTTCGTCTTTCTGTGGTATTTATGGAATAAAAGGAACCCAAGGTAGAATTCCTAGGCGAAAAGCTGGTTTTTCAAGCTGGCATCCTGTTAATTTTTCATGCATGGGTCCAATGAGTAGATATGTTATTGATAGCGCAATAATGATGCAAGTTATGTCAGGACCACATGATGATGCTGAGTGGGGCACAATTCAAACAAATCCGCCAGACTTTATATCAAATTTAGAAGCTGGTATTTCAGGCAAAAAAATTGCATGGTCTTTAGATTTTGGTAGCAGGCCTATTCATCCAGATGTTAAGTCTAATACTGAAAATGCAGTGAAAACTTTTGAAGATCTTGGGGCAAATGTCGAACCATTTAATTTCACATTTAATTTAGATGATCTTGAAGAACCTATAATGAAAGTATTAGGATTTGCGGCTAGATACGCTGCCGGAGGTGATGATATTTTGAAAAAAGATCCAGAAGCTTTTATGCCTCATGTTTTCAACACATATTTAAGAGGAAAAGAAGTAAGTACTGATGATTATGTGCGTGCCTTGGCTAAATTATATGAATACAGAGCCTATGTAGAATCTATTTTTGAAGAATATGATTTTATAAGTGCGCCTAGTATGGCAATTCCAGCAAATAAAATAAATGAAAGAGCATTTTTTGAAGATGGAAAAGTTGTATTTAAAGAATGGAATGATGATATAAAATTTAATAGTAATGATCATGATTTTTCCACATGGAATTATGTTTACCATGCAATGACTTCTTTATTTAATTGGAGTGGAAACCCTGCAGCTACTGTTCCTGCTGGATTCTCTAAAGATGGATTACCAACTGGATTGCAGATTATAGGGAAAAAAGAAAATGAAATAGGAGTATTACAGGCATCAAGAGCATATGAAATTGCTAATCCTTGGCATGATTTGAAGCCTAGTATTTAAAATCATGCTAAGTTATTCCCCTTCATTAGAGTAGAGTATAACTTAGAAAAAACCCAAGAAAAAACCTAACTTTATCCTAAAAATAAGGTTTTTGAATAATTCTTAATTTCTTTGTTTGGTATGCATTTGCATACATAATAAATTGATATATACTTAACTAATGAGTGAAACAATAGAAATTATAGAAGTTAAAAAAGATTGTTGTAATGACTGCAAATGTTATCCTAACTGCTGTAGTGATTGTCAGTGTAAATCAAAAGCTGAAAAAAAATAATATCTGATTGAAGCAAAATTATAATATAATTTCAGATAATTACAAATAAACTAATTAAATTAAGGTTTGTCCAGCAATTTTGAAAAAAAGTATCACTGAAGGCAAGTAGTAAACAAATGACCATATCTCTCGGGATACGTTATTACGCGAGTTCTGATCTAATCCTTCGTGCCTTTTTGATGTAATGTTCAGCTAAATCAAAGTAAATACGCTCATCAGAAGATTTATCCATTCTACTCTTCCTAATTCCAAATTCTTTTGTTGTAGATAATCTATCCCATACCTCAGCTAATTCGTGCCTGTCTTCTTCAGGTAGATAAAAGAAATTTTTATATATATCTTCCTTAACTTTTCTCCAAGTCGTAGGTCTTCTCTTAAATTGTTTAAATATTAGTTCTTCAGCTTCCATACAGTATTGTACTAATTAGATTTAAAAATCTATAGCCCAAGCCAAAAAACCAAAACTTAAAATTGATTTATTAAAAAAGTTCTGTTAATTTAATTTATACTATTTCAATACTGGAGAAACAAATGAATGGATCGCAATTATTGGCAGAAATATTAAAAAAAGAAAATATAAAATTTTTAAGTTGTTTCCCGTCTACTGACTTAATTGAATCCTGTGCAGAAATTAATATAAAACCTATAATATGCAGACAAGAAAGAATAGGAGTTGCAATAGCTGATGGAATAAGCAGATCTACTGGAGGACAGCAAATTGGAGTGTTTGCTATGCAAGGAGGTCCAGGGGCTGAAAATTCTTTTCCAGGAGCTGCTCAATCTTTTGCAGATAATGTGCCTGTACTATTAATACCGGGAGGGGAAAGTTTAAATAGATCTTTCATTTCGCCAAATTTTGTTTCTACAAATAATTATTCCAATGTAACTAAATGGTTAGCACAGGTAAATGATATAAATCGTCTTCCACAAATATTAAAAAGAGCATTTTATGCATTGAAGACAGGAAAGCCTGGCCCTGTACTAATAGAAATACCTTCTGAAATATGGGATCAAAACTTAAACGAATTAAATTATGATCCTGTTAAAAAGAATTTAGTCAGGCCTGATCAATCAGAAACTGAAGAGATAGCCGATGTAATCATTAATGCTAAAAATCCGGTTTTATATACAGGTCAGGGAATTATGTATTCAGATGCAGAAGAAGAGTTGTTAAAATTCGCTGATCTTCTTAATATACCAGTAATGACTACATTGCCAGGAAAAAGTTCTTTCCCTGAAAACCATGCCCTTTCATTAGGATCATCCGCTGTTTCAACAACAAAAATGATTCCTCATTTCCTTAACAAATCTGATGTTGTGATAGCTATAGGAACAAGTTTAACAAGAACACCGTACGGCAGGGATATCCCAGAAGGTAAAATTATAATACATTCCACTAATGAACCGTTCGATATTAATAAAGATTATAACGCTCATTATGGCCTGATAGGAGACTCCAAACTTGTGTTACAAGATTTGATTTCTTGCATAAATAATAAAGTAACTAATTTTGATAAGTATAATAGTAAAAATATAAGACAGGAAATAAAAGACATAAAAGACGATTGGCTCGGAGAATGGCAAAGCAAGTTACACTCTGATGAAACTCCTCTTAATCCATATAGAATTGTAAATGATTTGATGCAAACAGTAGATCTTAATAATACAATCATGACCCACGATGCTGGTAGTCCAAGGGATCAAATAGTCCCTTTTTGGGAATGCACTTCTCCAAAATCTTACATTGGATGGGGCAAAACTACTCAACTAGGATACTCATTAGGAGTAATCATGGGAGCAAAACTAGCAAACCCTGAGAAATTATGTATAAACATTATGGGCGATGCTGCTATAGGCATGGTTGGGATGGATATTGAAACTGCAGTAAGAAATAACATAGGGATACTTACAATTGTATTAAATAACGGCGCAATGGCTATAGAAAGACCTTCAATGCCAATTTCAATAGAAAAATATAAAGCACATTCTCAGGGCGGAAATTACAAACAAGTTGCTGAAGCATTAGGCGGATGGGGAATAAGAGTAAGCAAACCCGAAAACATTATCAGCGCACTAAAAGAAGCAATAAGCATTACCGAGTCTGGAAAACCAGCACTTGTAGAATTTATAACTAAAGAAAATTTTGATTTTTCCAAGTATGAATAATATTATTGTAAAGGATTTATTTGAGATACTCCCTCTAAAAATGAAGATCTGAATTGTATCCCCCATTTACCTTTGATTTTTGTAACTATCCATAATGTTACAAAATTATGATATTCTCTGTTTTCTTTATCTCTTCTAGATTGATGAATAGTTAAATGAACTTTATCATCTGAAGATTGTATAGCTTTAATATCTAAAGTTATCGTTTTCCCCCAACCCTCTTTTTCTAAATCAGCTGTTTGTTTGTCAAAGCCTTTAAGAAAATCTTCAGCAACATAAAATATTGAAAAAGTATTTTCCCACAATCTTACATGAGGAAAATGCATAGCTTCGATACATATTTCTCTATTTCTTTCGTTAAAACCTTTTTCCCAATACATACATAAATCTATGGCTTCTTGTTCATGATTTTTATTATTATTCATTGACAAAAATTGCACTCTTAATTCAAAGGTTTTATCTTACTATTATCTTTTGGGATTATAGATTTAATTTCAGCTTTTGGTTTTGCTAAAAATAAATCAAAATCGTCTACATATTGTTTATAAGTTTTGCCGAAATAAGTTTCAAAAGCTTTTTCAAAACCTAGTTTTTCGAGTCCATCGTAAAATTCATATATTTTATCTTCCCCAACTTGATGTACCAGGTAAGCTACAAACCACATCCCAACCTGATATGGGATAACCCACCCGTCATCAGTTGTATAATTATATAATTTTTTACCTCCATCAAAATATTGATCTATTACATTTCCTTGTCCTGTACCTTTATCTGACCAAAGGGCATTTTCAAGTTCTTTAGATAAATGATCTTTATTGGCTTCTGGGTGCCGTGAGTATTCCAAATGAGCAATATAAGTAGCAGTTCCTTCGCCCCACCATTGTGTTTTTTTATTTTTATCTTCACCTGTTCTGTCTCCTAGGAGTTTCTCAAATTCATCTCGTGAATAAGTGCCCGAAATATTAGAATGTTGGAATATATGGAACATTTCATGGATGATAGTTGCTCTATAACCTATAAGATCCCACTCATTTTTTCCATGAGTTCTGGTTTTATGCAAATAGAATCCATCCCGAGGTCGTGTGCTTCCTATGGAATTTCCTGTAACTTTTCCATCATGTGTTGTGAAAAGGCACAAACCATAATCACATCCCTGCATTTTAGGATTGTAATTATTTGGATTACATTTCCCATTATTATATCCGTTAACTCTCCCACTATTATGATGTTCCTTTAAATGTGCACAATATACTTTTTCTAATTCAATTGCACTATCTACATTGTCTTCGTCAAGAACAGCAATATATATAGGGCCGGCATCTTCCCAGTTTGTTTGAGGTTTGTTTGTAAAAAACACAGTTTCAGAAACTGCCACCCATTTTTCTACCATATCAATTTTATCCTGAGCTACGGTTGAAGCTATAAAATAAGTTATATCAAGTTTGTTAGATGTTGATTTTGAATTTTTAGCCTCTGCTTCACTTTTTGCTTTAGCTTCTGCTTCACTTTTAGCTTTAGCCTCTGCTTCACTTTTAGCTTTAGCTTCTGCTTCACTTTTAGCTTTAGCCTCTGCTTTACTTTTAGCTTTAGCCTCTGCTTCACTTTTGGCTTTAGCCTCTGCTTCACTTTTGGCTTTAGCCTCTGCTTCACTTTTAGCTTTAGCCTCTGCTTCGCTTTTGGCTTTAGCCTCTGCTTCACTTTTAGCTTTAGCCTCTGCTTCGCTTTTGGCTTTAGCTTCTGCTTCGCTTTTGGCTTTAGCCTCTGCTTCATCTTGTACTTGTTGATATTGAGCATTCTTATCTGTTTGTTCATTTATTATAGGATCCGTAACTTCAGATGAGCTTGAACAAGCAAGAATTAAAAATGGTAATAAAATTAAAAATATTTTTAAATTGAATTTATACATAATTTTTTATTTATACACTTTAATTGAAAATAGGTTTGTAATGTTCACAGATTAAACAAATATTATTTAGGCATTATGACACGAAATTAATCTCTTAACAATTAGTTATGAAAAAAGATTAGATTGAGATAAAAGAAATTATTTCTTTTTTTCGGCTGGTTGATTTTTCCAAGTATGAATAATATATATTAGTAGTTGTAAATTTATTTGAATTTTAAAGCATCTGAACTAAAAGAGTATTTATAATCGCCTGATTCTTTAATTTTATTCCATGAATTTTTAATATGTTTAATTTCACTACTATTTTTATCAAATAAAAATTCAGTATCGCAATTATGAAAAAGAGAGCCATCCATGATGCTTTTTTCATCTAACATTCCAAGTTTTGTCATTAAATATAATGCAACAGCTCCAGTTTTATCTGGGCCGTCATTATATAAATCTAATCTATTCATTCCCTTATAAACAATCTCAAATAATTTGTTATGTGGATCTGGAGTATTGTTAAATTCGTGAACCATCATTGTTGAAAAATAGTGTGCAGCACCTTCAACCATCCAAACCCTATTTGAGTCTTCCTGATCTCTGCTACGCCTACATTCACCTTCGTTTTCTAAATCTTGTTGAAATGCATGATAAAACTCATGAATTAAAAAATCCTGAAATTCTTCAATAGGTTCTCTTTCTCTCATCATTTTTGTGACCCCCATTGCAACAATTCTAGTTTCTTTCCCGCATACTGCTTGCATTGTTGAAGCGTCCATACCGTTTTTTAGCCAATCTCTATATAAATCCAAATGCCAATCCATGTTGCGCTTATCGTTTCGTAAGCATTCATTGTTTTCCATCCAATTTTCAATGGATTTATGCATAGCATTTATTTCATCCCAACTCATCAAAACATCGTGTGACATATATCTTCCATTAGAAGATAATTTTAATGTAGGTTCTCCAACAGGGTAAATAAATGCAAGGATAGATGCTCTTCTGTTCTTCATTTTAGAGTCAGCCAACTCGATTGATCTAGAAATGTAGTCATTATCATAATTAGTGTAATTTATGACACTAATCAAAGGTGTAACTTCATAAATAGGTTTTACTTCTACAACCGAATCATAAGATTTTGAAGATTTACTAGTGGTTTTCAAATCAGCTTCAGCTTTTTCTTTATTTTCTTTTGCTGCTTTGGCTTCAGCTTCAGCTTTTTCTTTTGCAGATTTGGCAGACAAGGCTTTTGCTTCAGCTTTTTCTTTATTTTCTTTTGCTGCTTTGGCTTCAGCTTTTTCTTGTTTTTCTTTTGCTGCTTTGGCTTCAGCTTCAGCTTTTTCTTTTGCTGCTTTGGCTTCAGCTTTTTCTTTATTTTCTTTTGCTGCTTTGGCTTCAGCTTTTTCTTGTTTT
>Ga0114933_10003498_pt1 | contig 15261 bp, 13 predicted proteins | sample 4SBtaG_FD_89691 | JGI IMG/M metagenome (GOLD analysis project Ga0114933, IMG submission 89691) | Deep subsurface microbial communities from Kolumbo volcano to uncover new lineages of life (NeLLi) - 4SBTROV12_W25 metaG | ecosystem: Environmental > Aquatic > Marine > Volcanic | place: Kolumbo... | reverse complement strand
TGTTTGCTCCCCACGCTTTCGCTCCTCAGCGTCAGTACCGGCCCAGAGTGCTGCCTTCGCTGTCGGTGTTCCTCCTGATATCTGCGCATTTCACCGCTACACCAGGAATTCCGCACTCCTCTACCGGACTCTAGTCATGGCAGTATCGAGTGGCGTCTCAGAGTTGAGCCCTGAGTTTTCACACCCGACTTACCGAACCGCCTACGAGCCCTTTACGCCCAATAAATCCGGACAACGCTTGCGCCCTACGTATTACCGCGGCTGCTGGCACGTAGTTGGCCGGCGCTTCTTCTGCAGGTACCGTCATTTTCGTCCCTGCTGAAAGGGGTTTACGACCCTAGAGCCTTCTTCCCCCACGCGGCGTTGCTGCGTCAGGCTTTCGCCCATTGCGCAAGATTCCCTACTGCTGCCTCCCGTAGGAGTCTGGGCCGTGTCTCAGTCCCAGTGTGGCTGATCGTCCTCTCAGACCAGCTACCCGTCGATGCCTTGGTGAGCTTTTACCTCACCAACAAGCTGATAGGCCGCGAGACCCTCCCAAAGCGCCGGAACCTTTCCTGAGTGCGCCATGCGACGCTCTCAGGGTATTGGGTATTAATCCAGGTTTCCCTGGGCTATTCCCATCTTCGGGACAGGTTTCTCACGTGTTACGCACCCGTTCGCCACTCTCCATTGGGACCGAAGTCCCGGATCGTTCGACTTGCATGTATTAAGCACGCCGCCAGCGTTCGTCCTGAGCCAGGATCAAACTCTCCGTCAAGATCTCGCCACAAAGACCAAAGGTCCTCATGACACGATCGAAGAGCCCCTGCTGCGCTTCAATGGGGTGGAAAATACCCCTGACGCAACAGCTGGCTGGAATTGTTGCAACGTCCTCGTCTGGCAAGCCATCCGAAAACGCTGCTTGTTAAATGGTTGTGTCATGACCATGAGTGGCCTGACACGATTGTGTGGTTCGATCAGCGGTTACGTGAGTAACAGCCGATCGCCCGCACTGGCGTTTATCGTCCTCTGTTCTGTTGTCAAGGAGCGCTGCGGCTACATAAAGCAGCAGCATGACGACACGCGCCTGCCCGCAAAGGCGAAGCGGAGGTGTCGAAGCCAGTCAGCACTGCGCAAACAGCGCTTAAGGGCGAAGGGCCACCCTACAGGTGGAAAGGGTGCTGCAGCAACCTTATGGCCTTTATTCATAGTGAAATATTGATGTTTACCAGTTAGCCGACCGTCACCAGGTGCCACTGCTTTTTGCCACGCCTCAAAAGGACGTATTTCTGGTGCAACAGGTCTCCCTTGGAAGGCAAGAAATCAGCGTCGGCGACTCGCCCTCCATTTAGGTATATGCCGCCCTCAGTTATGGCTCTCTTGGCATCTTTACGGCTCTGACAAAGGCCACTTTCAACCAACAAGTCGATGATGCTGCTGCCGAGGGTTTGGATCGCAGTAGAGGGAACTTCTCCACTTACGAATTCCAACGCTGACTCCGAAACCGCTGTTATATCGACATCAGGGTCAAACAGCACGGCTGAAGCCTCCATAGCCGACGCAGCCGCAGCTTCACCATGAACTATTCCCGTGAGTTCACCGGCCAGCATGCGCTGACCGACGCGCTGCTGTGGGTCCTTTTCGTGTTCTGCTACCAACACTTCTATTTCCTCGAGTGACAGGAATGTCAGTTGGAGGAGAAGCTTGCGAACTTCTGAATCGTCTACCCCGATCCACGCTTGATAAAAGCGATACGGACTCATCTTGTTTGGACTCAACCAAATTGTCTCGCCGCCGGCTGTTTTCCCATACTTCGACCCATCGGGTTTCGTAAGCAGGGGCCATGTGAGCGCGTAGGCCGTCTGGCCAAGTTTTCGTCGAATGAGGTCGACGCCTAAGACAATGTTGCCCCATTGATCTGAGCCACCAACCTGGAGTTCACAATTCTCATTATCTGCTAGCCACAGGTAGTCATATCCCTGCAGCAGCATGTAGCTGAACTCGGTGAATGAAATCCCGTCGCCTTCTGACATTCTACTTTTGACGGAATCTTTGGCGACCATCTGATTGACGGTCACGTGTTTGCCAACATCTCTAAGGAAATCCAGAACCCCAACTCCGACAGTCCAAGCTCGATTATCAAGTAGTTTGGCCGCCGACTCACCCTCGAATTCCAAAAACTTTCGCAGCTGAGGCAGTATTCCTTCTAGGTTCCTAGCGAGACCTTCGTCGTCTAGAAGATTTCTCTCCGCATCACGACCGCTTGGGTCACCGATCATTCCCGTTGCTCCGCCTGCAAGGCTTATTGGCACATGCCCTGCCATTTGAAAGCGTCTAAGAGTCAACAAGCCGATTAGGTTCCCGACATGCAGGCTGTCTGCAGTCGGGTCAAAACCGCAGTAGAGCGTTATGGGTCCAGCAGCAAGGCGACTGGCAAGTGCATCACGATCAGTCGTGTCATGGATGAGGCCACGCGCTTCAAGGTCGGAAAGAATATCCACAACGACAGTGTGCCAAGGAGCACGGCGCTATGGCGACCACTTTTAATTCTTAGCGGTCTGCCTCTGCTACTCCATCGATGCTTTCGTAACGTTCTGGCCAAAGCAGGTGCTGTCTAACAGTGCCGTAAAAAAGCAAAACAGCCAGGGGACCGAACAACAACATCATCAGGACCCAACTGCTGCGTCGCCGCCCATGTGTCCGCCAAGTGGTCAGTGGCACAGCAAAGACCGAAGCAATCCCCCACAAGACGATGAGGGCTGCAACGATTATGGAAACCCATACGAGGGGACCTGAACGCACAGTCAAAACCTATCTTCGGTGTTCATCGAACCACGTCATATATCAACAACGCCGCAGAAGAAGAACTAGAGATCATCAGTCCAATACCAAACGCTTGGAATGTGCCGTCAAAAACCAAACGACCCCCAAGCGCTAATAGTGCCGTGGCAACAGCCGATGACAAGAGCCAACTCGGTAAAGAGGCAACCGTTATTTGTTGGGGGAAAACTGTGACCACAAGCCAACCCGCTACGAATCCAAGAGCTAGTAAGAGCAGGTTCTCCAACTGGATCACCAAGTAGCGCATTACACAGAAGCTACATGAGCTTTAGTTCAACAGCCGCTCGGCAAGCGCGAATCCATATCGAGCTACGCGCTTCGTACTGTCGTCCAGGGACAGGGTCGAGTCCTCTAGATCATGTCCTCCAACCCATCTCAGTGCCACCGATTCATGATTACCTCGGAAGACGGCGCCCTTTGGAGCTTTAACTAAATATCTGACATCAAGATGCAAGTGGGCAGGTTCTGCAGCGGAGCGCCTCTCTATGAGGTGCACATCTATATCGATCGGATCACTCCAGACCTCGAGTCCAACTATCCCTGTCTCTTCGGTCGCTTCGCGAAGAGCAACCATTTGGAGAAACCCGTCACCGTCCGCGTGGCCTCCTGGCTGCAGCCACCTATTTACTTTCGAGTGAAGAAGTATCAGACCACGTGTGGCGTGGTGATCTACAACCCAGCTAGATCCGGTGAAGTGCCCTTCCAAACATGATCGATGAAGAGCATCAGGATGCTCAGCAACGAAGTTCAAGATAGTTTGGCGAGCCTGATCTTGAATGTCCTCTAACGGTGCGAATTCTCGGACAATCCTGACTGCGGTTGCTAGTTGATCGTCAGCTGACATTCCAGAATCTTCGGCACTGCACCAGCGCGAGGTGCCCGTCACGGCAGCTGACCCACATACTCTCGGAGAGCTTCAAGCTGGATAGCAACCGCTTCAGATCCACCGCCACCGTGGCTGTTTCTTCGAGAACCAACGCCTGGCTGCATAAGCTCCGCCGCTTCGGAACCTAACTCCTCGTGATTTTGAACCAAACTTGCTAGATCATCTCCACTATCCAAGGACTGACGCACTAGCGCAGCAACAGTTGAATGGGCAGTCCGAAAAGGAACTCCTTTCTCAACAAGGAAGTCCGCTAAATCAGTGGCAACCAGGTACGGCGAGTCCGCTCCGGCCTTCATTGATGCTGCATTAAATTCAAGCGTCTCAACCATTCCCGTCAACGCAAGCGCTGTAAGCCGAACTGTGTCGCAGCTATCGAACATGGGTTCCTTGTCTTCTTGTAGATCCTTGTTGTAGGTGAGCGGCAATCCCTTCTGAGTGGCTAAAAACCCAGTCAAGTTTCCTAATAGCCGACCTGCTTTTCCTCTTGCTAGCTCTGCAACGTCAGGGTTTTTCTTCTGCGGCATCATCGATGACCCGGTCGCGAACTCGTCGTCGAGTTCTACAAAATTGAATTCGCTGGATGCCCACAAGCAGACCTCCTCCCCGAGTTTGGAGAGATGAACCCCCGTGACGGTGAGCGCGTAGAGCAGGTCAGCAACGAAGTCCCGATCAGAAACTGCGTCAAGTGAGTTGTTAAATACCTGGCCGAAGCCAAGCTTGTCGGCTACTGAGGCGGGGTTTATGGGGAGCGATGTGCCTGCTAGGGCACCGGCGCCTAACACTGAAACATCTGTTCTCCGGCGCGTCTCAGAAAGCCGGTCGATGTCTCTAAGAAACATCCAGCAGTACGCGGCTAGATGATGTGCCAGGCCGACTGGTTGGGCCCGTTGTAAGTGGGTGTAGCCCGGCAAGTACAGGCCTGCCTGATGAGCTTCTTCAGCTTTCTGTAGAAGTGTTTCCACTAAGGAGCGGACGATCTCGGTTAAGGAGTCGATCTCGCTAAGCGCGACCAGACGAACATCGTTTGCTACCTGGTCGTTACGGCTTCGAGCCGTGTGAATTTTTGCGGCTGCAGCCGTGATCTCCGTGGCTCGCCTCTCGACGGCAGTGTGGATATCTTCATCGGTTGGTGCCCATTCGAACGTGCCCTCCGATATTTCTTTTTCGACATCCATTAGCGCGTCAAGAATTTCAGAGAGTTCGCCTTGGGTTAATAGCCCTACCTCACACAGCATCTCTACGTGGGCGCGTGAGCCTGCTATGTCTTCTTTAAACATTCTTCGATCAAAAGGCAGCGAGTCGTTCAACTCACGTAGGGCCTGATTAGGGCTGCCTTCAAATCGTCCGTGCCAAAGGGTGTTTCCGTCTGCCATAAGAAATTCCTGTTAGAGGTAGGGGGGGGTTGATGCGATTAACTCTTTAAAGTCCTGCTAGTTCGCGGAAATGCTCAGCTACAGCTTCGCCTGTTGTGTGTGGTGCCGCTACGACCAAAATGGTGTCGTCGCCGGCGACGGTTCCGATGACATCTTCACTGTCGCTGCGGTCGATCGCTGACGCGACCACGTGAGCGGATCCTGGTGGGGTGGTAAGCACAACCAGATTTTGTGAATGTTGTGCTTCGACCACCCAATCACCGCAGACGCGTCGAAGGGTTTCCAATGGGACTGCTCGTTGGGTGGCAATTTCAGGTATTGCATACACGGTCTGGCCGCCTGCTCGCAGTTTGACTGCTCCAAGTTCATCTAAATCACGGCTCACACTTGCTTGTGAGGCCTCAATTCCGTCTGAAGCGAGTAGTTCAACAAGTTCACTGTGATCTCCAACAGAACGTTCAGCCAATAGTCGTTCGATGGCATGCTGACGTTGCGACTTACTGGTCATTCTTTGACACCTCACCGCTTATCCAAGACAACAGTCCTCGAGCACTATGCATCCGGTTATGAGCCTGAAGAAAGACTCTGCTCTGGGGACTTTCGATCACCTCATCTGTTACTTCTTCACCTCTGTGCGCGGGAAGGCAATGCATGAAGATGCTGCTTGCACTCGCAACTTCCATCAGAGAGGCGTCCACGGTGAACGGTCTAAAGGCGTCGAGCCTTTCTGACTTTTCATCCTCTTGGCCCATCGACGTCCACACGTCGGTGTAGACCACATCAGCTCCCTCAACGGCTTCGCGAGGATCATCTGTTACTTGAACAGACCCACCGCAACTCAAGACCCGATCAAGGTCAACCTCGGTCGGTTTGTGTCCGGCTGGCGATGCCACGCTCGTCTCGATGCCTAGCATCGAACAGCCAAGAGCTAACGATCTCCAAACATTGTTGGCGTCACCTACATAGGCGACTTTGCCAACTTTGGTGAGACCTATTTCCTGTTCGATGGTTAGTAAATCGGCTAACGCCTGCATTGGGTGAGCTAGATCCGACAGCAAATTGACGATTGGCATTGCGTTAGCGGCTGCCATTCGTTCGAGACGTCCGTGATCGAAAACCCTGGCCGCCAAAATCCTGTGATAGCCAGCCATTACTCTTACGACGTCTTCTGCGGTTTCACGACTATCGATGCCCAGTTCGTCGGGCTTGATATACATCGGGTGTCCGCCGAGCTGGACTACAGCCATTTCCATGGAGTTTCTGGTTCTCCCGGAAGGCTTTTCGAAGATCAGGGCTACTCCCTGACCATCAAGCACTCTTGGGGGTTTCGTCGCGACCGATAGTTGAAGAACGAGTTGCAGTTCTTCAACTTCTAGATCATCAATTTCAAGGAAGTGTCGCATTGGTTTCACCCCAAGACACTGGACAATTTGGCCATTGCTTCGTCAATCTCTTCAGAAGAAACAGTCAGTGGCGGGGCGAGACGAATAGCGGTTGGACTTATCCCATTAACAACCAAGCCCACCTCCAAGCAGGCCAGAGCTATTTCGGGGCCGGTCATACCCACAGTCTCGGTGTCAATCTCGGCGGCGATTAGTAAGCCGAGACCTCTGGTATCGAGAACGTTCGGCACAGCTAGGAGCTTTCCCATCAACTCCTCGCCTGCTGACCGAGCTAGGGACGGCGCGTCTATTGATTCCATGACCCGCAATACAGCTCGAGCCGCCGAGGTCGCTAGGGGCTGACCGCCGTAGGTCGTTGCATGATCTCCCGGTTGAAATGCAGCTGCTACTTCTCGTTTGGCCCAAATTGCTCCTATAGGAAACCCATTGCCTAGGGCCTTTGCCATTGTTACGACATCTGGACGAACTGTGCCTTCTGAATCAAAGTGGTGTTGCCAAGCAAACCACTCACCAGTCCTGGCAAATCCAGTTTGTACTTCGTCGAACATCAACAACATCTGCCGTTCGTCACATAGCTCACGGACTTTCTTGAAGTATTCACCGTCGCCGACGTTGACACCGCCTTCACCCTGGACAACCTCGAGCAATACAGCAGCACAAGACGGGTCGATCGATGCTTCTAACGCTTCGAAGTCGTTATAAGGCACATGTCGGAAACCTTCAGGTAGAGGCTGAAAGGTCTCGTGTTTTTCGACTTGGCCTGTTGCATGCAGCGTCGCGAGGGTTCTCCCGTGAAAGGATTTCAGGGCGCTGACTACAACATGTTTTCCATGTCCACCGTTTCGGCGCGCCAATTTGATTGCCCCCTCAAGTGACTCAGCCCCGCTGTTACAGAAGAAGACCTGGCCTCCTCCTCCTTGCAGGCGGTCAATAGTTTCAGCAACCTCCAGACCCGGAACGGTCTCATACAGGTTCGAGACATGCAGAAGCGTTCGCGCTTGCTCAGCTACTGCTTCGGCCACAGCCGGATGCGCGTGACCTAACGACGTGACAGCCAATCCACACAAAAAATCTAGGTAACGGTTGCCGTCACGGTCGAAAAGCTCGGTGCCTGACCCCCTAACGAACTGAACCGGTGGTTGCCCATAGGTCGGCATCAACGGGTAGCTCTCAGGGTTGTCTGCTGCGACAGTCGAATTGTTCATCGGATATTCCTTATTAGGTCAGAGTTATGTTGCCAAAGTCAGTCGGTGATCATGGTCCCGATGCCGGCATCGGTAAAAATCTCCAGAAGAGCTACATGCGGGATTCGGCCGTCTATCAAGTGCGCGCTCGTAACCCCATTCTTCACGGCGCGGATACATGCCTCTGTTTTGGGGATCATTCCATCCGTGACCTCACCATTTTCGATCTTGTCCTGGAGTTCGTCAGCGGATATTTCGCCAATCAGTGAATCCTCATCTGTGAGATCTTCATATAGGCCTTCGACATCAGTCAGGTACAAGACTTTCTCGGCTTTCATAGCCTGAGCTATCGCCCCCGCAACTGTGTCTGCATTGATGTTGTAGGCCTGTCCTGATGCGTCGGCACCAATAGTAGACATAACCGGGATTAGGCCTTCCGCAAACAGTTTCTCTAATAGCGTCGGATCAACCGAGGTCACGTCTCCTACAAAACCGAGGTCCGGATTTCGAGCTGCCGCAGTGATGAGCCCTCCGTCTTCGCCACTGACACCAACGGCCAACGGCCCATGGGCGTTTATAGAACCGACAATCTCTCGGTTCACTTTCCCGACCAGCACCATCCGGGCAATATCGAGCGTCTCGGCATCTGTGACCCGCAGCCCATCACGAAATTCAGGTTCCTTACCCAGTCTCTTCATCAAGTCGCCTATTTGAGGTCCTCCTCCATGAACGACCAACGGCAAAATGCCAACTTGGTGCATAAGCACGACATCTTCCGCGAAACGTGCCGCGAGGGTTGAGTCCGTCATGGCGTTTCCACCAAATTTGATTACTACGACTTTCCCTCGCCACCGTTGGATATAGGGAAGTATCTCGATGAGCATCTCCGCGTTTTCCATGTGGTCTGCGATGGACTGGGCGTGTATTTCGGCTTCGGTGCCAGGCGATGAAGCTTCGCCCGCTTCTACGAGGCGCAGTGGTGGGATTTTGTCAGTCATTGCTTGCTCCGATCAGGGCATCAAACCGCTAGTAGGTAGACCTGATGTTTCATCCAATCCCATTGCGATATTGGCGCATTGGATGGCGCCACCAGAGGCACCTTTGACCAAGTTGTCTAAAGCGCTAATGACTAGGAGCCATCCTGTGCGCTCGTCGACGCGCGCCGTGATATGCACGGTGTTGGCTCCGAGGGTTGCCTTCGTTGAGGGTGACGTTTCGTCCACAACAACAAACGGTTCTTCTGAATAGAATTGCTCAAGTAATTCGAGAGCTTGCTCCGTCGAAAACGACGCCTCCAATGGACGGGCGTAGCAGGTAGCAAGGATTCCCCTGACCATCGGTGCAAGATGCGGAGTGAACAGCACTTGGCATCCCGTGACTTGCTCGATTTCGGGTGTATGACGATGTGTTAGTAAGCCGTAGGCGTTGAAGTTCTCGTCGACGGACGCAAACGTTGTGTCGGCTTTCGGTGCTCGGCCTGCTCCACTCACCCCTGAGGCCGCGTCGACTATTACTCCGGTCAGGTGGATCTTTTCGCGTTGCACAAACGGGCTTAAAGCTAAGGAAGCAGACGTCGGGTAACAGCCTGGGACCGCTACTCCCCTAGCTCCTTTGAGGTCAGTGCGGTATAGCTCCGGTAGGCCATAAACGAATTCGTCGAGGAGGTCCGGCATCGAATGTTCTGTTTGGTACCACTGGGAATAGAGAGTGGGATTTTTCAGTCTGAAGTCAGAACCTAGATCGAGGACGCAACCCACTTTTTTGAAAAGGTCAGCGACAATCGGTTGACTTGCCATGTGAGGCAGACCAAGGAAAACCGCATCGAGGCCCTCAAATAGGGGCGCCTGGTATTCCGAGTAAGTCATCTCACCGTATTCGGCTGCGAGATTCGGGTACAGGGACCGTACTTTGGTCCCAGCTTGAGTGTCTCCACTCGCTGCAACAAGTTCCATGTCTGGATGACCGGCGATGAGCCGCATCAGCTCAGCGCCGGTGAAGCCTGATGCACCAACGATTCCGACTCGAAGTTTTCCATCACTTGCCATATCAGCAAGGGTACATGAAGACACCATAAATGCATAATTATTCAGTTAATTGAATATTTATGCATCATGTTGCTTATTTCATTCCCCGAACCCGGACATAAGGTGTGTGTGTGGCATCAGACAAGGGGCTAACAAGAGGATGGAGCCCGATCATCTCCTTGGGTGTAATGACGTGCACCTGCTACGGGGCTACTTTTTACGCATACGGGATACTTCTGGACCCGATCCACAAGGACCTTGGATGGTCCCTCACCTTCTTAGGAAGCGTCTTTGCTGTAGCGCAACTGATTAGCGGTTTTGGGGCCTCGGTGGCGGGCCGACTACTTGACCGTTGGGGAGGACAGCTGGTTTTTAAGATTCAAGGTGCAGCGTCGGTGTTGCTGTTCACTGCGAGTTGGGTGCAGAACGCTGCGCTTTTTGCGGTGTTGATGGCCAGTGGTCTGGGCATTATGGCCGCAAGTGGCTTCTACCATGTCTCAACGGCGATAGCGGGTCGTGTCGGACCGTCTGATCCCGGTCGCTCGATAGCGGTACTCACCGCTATTGGCGCATTTTGTAGCCCTATCTACTTGCCAGTTGGAGCTGTTCTCATCAACTCCTGGGGGTGGAGAGCAGCGATACAGATCTTTGCGGTAGTGGCATTCCTAGGAGCACTGCAAGCATCCCACTTTGCCGCGGCCGGAAAATCAGACCAGCCGTCTGGGCCTTCTCCGAAGGCCTTGACGGCTCTTCGTTCTGCCATGCATCGCCCTCTTGTTCGAAGAATGCTGCTGGCATACGCGTTCGCAGGGTTCTCGTTCAGCACGCTGCTCGTCTACCAAGTTCCGATCATGATCGATCAAGGCCTCGCGCTCAACGCGGCTGCCGGAATTGCTGGCTTCCGAGGCTTTTGCCAACTTTTCGGTCGAGTGGGCGTCATAGCCGCCATCGCTAAACAGGAAGCCGCGATCGCCTTAAGGGTGAGTTACCTGTTAGCGGCCGGTGGTTCTCTGTTCATTCTGGCCGGCAGCATGTGGCTAGGCGTTGTCTACGGCGCGTTAGTCGGTGCCAGTCTCGGAGCAACCACACCTCTGCAAGCCATCAACGCTCAAGAAACCTTTGATCCTGAAGACTTAGGTCTACTGATGGGACTACAACAATCAGTGTTTGCTTTCGCAGGAGCTTTGGGACCGGTCGTTGCTGGAATCGCTGCAGATGTATCAGACAGTCAAACACCGACTGTGTGGATGTCGGTGTTGAGTCTGCTCCTCGCTGCATTCGTTCTTCAAGGGAAACGCAGTGAAGCGCCCTCTTAACCTACTTAGACGCGAGCTGTAGAGCCTAGGTCGGACCGACAATACGAATTTGATCTCGCAGCGATCGCCACACACTCACCGACCGGGCGCAGGCGTAACAGAAAACACGGTGGGTCCTCGCTGGTGGCTCCGTTCCGGGGGGGCGAGGAGGGTGACCAACACCGCGACCACCAATATCACGCCAAGGATCGCGGCGGCCAAATTGAGATCGAGATAGCTGCGATAAGCCACGATGGCTCCAGCCGAAATACCAGCGACTGCCCCAAAGGCCATCATGCACATATCGCCGGCACCTTGGACGCTTGCTCGCTGTTCGACTGGGAACGCATCTGTTAACAGTCCGCTTGCTGCGATGACACCGAAACACCACGCGAAACCAATCACGGTCTGGCCACCAGTGATTCCGATGAACCCTTCGGGCGGTGTGAACCCTGCCCACAACGCACCGACCACGCAAAGCACACCAGAAAAAACCAGCATTGGGTAGCGCCCGATCTGGTCGGCGAGACGACCCACTAAGGGACTAAAGGCGTACATGCCAAGGATGTGACTAAAAAGCATGACGCTGATCGCGCCGTTGCTCTGTCCCCCGTCATTCATATGCAGCGGCGTGAGGGTCATTGTGCCCACCATCGTGGCTTGGCTGACCATCATCGCGAGCACCGCCAACCGCGCTTTAGAGTTTGCGAGGATCAGCCCCAAGGCAGCTCTAAAGGGAAGCCTTGTGTCTTCGCCGTCGCCACCTACTCCACCGGCCAGTACGAGCGGATCCGGCCGCAACCGAATCTCGACAATCGCGGCTGCGACAAGGAAAAGTAAGGCACCGACGAGGAATGAGCCTGCGTAGTCGGGGAGACCGACACTGCGTCCGATGGGGTCGAACACCGACAAAGAGACCAGCGAACCGAAACCCGAACCAATTGTCGTGGCTGCGACGACCAAGCCGATCGTCGACGCTCGGCGTTCGGGCTTAGCGAGGTCCGCTGCAGCGTATCGAGTCGCCATGTTGGTGGCGTTGCCGACGCCTATGAGAGCTACGCCTAAAGGCAGAAACAGGAATTGGCGGGTAATCGCCGCCAACACAGCAAGAAACCCACCAATGGCTGCTAGGACATAGCCCATCAGTAGACCGGGACGTCGGCCGCTTCGGGCCATTATGCGGGCCAAGGGAAAAGATGCGACCGCTGCGCCGATCGAAAGAGAGGCAGCAGCAAGACCAGCCAAAGTCTTAGAGCCCGTGATGTCGTCCGCCAGAAGAGCGGTCACAGAGTAACCAGCAACCAACCCGATTCCGCCGCACATCTGACTTGCGAGGAGCGTTCGGACGGTCCGACGCTGAACTTGCTCGATGTCCCAACGTCCGGTCGAACGTTGCTCGTCAATGCCGAGCACCGGATCCTCGACCTGGGTCACGCTGCAACTCCCCTCAGTTACTCCACTGCGGACGCAGCAAACCTCTGAAACTCTATCGAACACCGATTAGCTTTGGGAGCCGTGGACGCTTCTTGGGAGAAGACTTCCAGCGGTCGCTCGGACCGCTCCTCGTTAACCGTCTTGGTCCTATTCGTCATTGCAGCGGCGGCTATGGTGATCAGTAGCGTGGCCCTCAGCCGTGTTGTCGGTCAGCCAAAGCCGGAACAACACGTGATCACTATCCCAGCGGGAACGGCGATACGTCTCAGTTCGGGACACGACGTCGACATTATCCCCACTGACCTCGACTTCAGACTTCGTGATCAGCTCATTGTAATTAACGAAGACTCGACCGCTCATCAGATCGGCCCCTTCGTCATTCCCGCCGGCGAACGGCTTGATACGAGGTTTGCCGAAGCCGTCACCCTGGAAGGATTCTGTTCGCTTCACTCGAGCGGCCGCGTAACAATCAATGTGAGCGGAACCTGATAGTACCTATCTGCCAATAGCCTCTCCGGCACTCAGCTTCAGTTAGTGAGCGTTAAGGGTTGGAGAGTGAAGAGCAATAGATAACCTCTGGTATCCTTGTACTTGGGCCAACGACGTCCCTTTATCGAGAACACCGAAGCAAACGTTCCTCTGAATACGGACGTCACCTATGCACGAAACAATAATTAGTGAAGTCGGCGTGCCCGCGGCCCAGGGTCTATACGACCCTAGACACGAACACGATGCTTGTGGGGTTGCCTTTGTCGTTGATATGCACGGTCGAAGGTCTCATGAGATGGTGCAACGCGGTCTCACGTGCCTGTATCAACTGGACCACCGCGGCGCGACTGGTGCTGAAGCAAACGTTGGTGACGGTGCAGGAATGCTGATCCAGTTACCTGATTCTTTTTTCCGACAAGTCACCGACTTCGATCTACCTGAAGCTGGTAGCTATGCCGCTGGTATGGCCTTCCTCCCTTCGGAAAATCCAGATTCTGCAGCTCAAGCCGTTGAATCGCTCGCTGAACAGGAAGGTCTTCGAGTACTTGGATGGAGAGAGGTCCCAACCGTTAGTTCTTCGTTGGGGAAATTCGCCACCGACGCTATGCCGATTTTTCGGACCGTGTTCGTAACGGGCAAGGACGGTTCCCAGATAAGAGATTTGGACCTTGAGCGGGCTGTGTTCACCCTCCGCAAACGAATCGAGCATGAGGTCCAACCCGGCGTTTACTTCCCATCTTTGTCATGTCGCACCTTTGTGTATAAGGGGATGCTCACCTGTGACCAATTATCTGAATTCTTTCCTGACTTAACCGACCGAAGACTGGAGAGTGCGCTGGCGCTGGTCCATTCAAGGTTTAGTACTAACACCTTTCCGTCCTGGCCTTTAGCTCACCCATATCGCCTGATTGCCCATAACGGCGAAATAAATACTGTGATGGGAAACCGGAATTGGATGCGCGCCAGAGAAGGCAAACTCTCGACTGAATTATTCGGTGATGCTTTGCAGCGTGCATTACCAGTTATGACTGAGGGCGCATCTGATACCGCCAGTTTCGACGAGGCACTCGAGCTCCTGTACTTAGGTGGACGCACCTTGCCTCACGCAGTTTTGATGATGATTCCCGAAGCTTGGGAGAACCATGAACGTCTCCCACAATGGAAACGTGATTTTTATGAATACCACGCCTCCCTGATAGAGCCGTGGGACGGACCGGCGTCTATTGCATTCACTGACGGAGCTGTCATAGGAGCAGTTTTGGACCGCAACGGGCTGCGGCCATCACGTTTCTGGGTAACTGACGACGGCTTAGTCGTGGTTGCCTCCGAGGTAGGTGTACTAGACCTCGATCAAAGCACAGTCATACAGAAGGGAAGACTGCAACCAGGAAGGATGTTCCTGGTCGATACAGAACAAGGACGCATCATTGGCGACGAAGAGATCAAAAGAAGCCTCGCCGAGGCCGCTCCTTACGGAGATTGGCTACAAGAAGGGCTGTTACATCTAGATGATCTACCCGACCGCTTCCTTCTGACACCCCAACATTCGTCTGTATTGAAACGCCAGCGCACCTTTGGTTACACCGAAGAAGAGCTGAAGATCTTACTCTCCCCAATGGCGCGGACAGGAGCGGAGCCAATTGGCTCCATGGGCACCGATGCGCCAATAGCTGCGCTTTCTCAACGCCCACGATTGATTTTTGACTACTTTGCTCAGCTCTTCGCTCAAGTCACCAATCCACCGTTGGACGCCATTCGAGAAGAGTTGGTCACCTCAACATCCTCGGTTATAGGCCCAGAGGGAAATGTGCTGCAGCCCGGACCGGATTCATGCCGTCAGATCGTCCTTCCCCACCCCGTGATCTCTAATGAAGACCTCGCGAAGCTCTTGTACCTGAACGAAGATGACGATCATCCTGAATTCAAGTCGTTTGCAATCGACGGTTTGTACCCGGTGGCCGATGGTGGCGCTGGAATGCGAAGAGCAATCGAAGACATCCAAGCAAAGGTCTCTGAAGCAATAACCGGCGGCGCAAAAATCATCGTTTTATCCGACCGCTACAGCAACGCAGACAATGCTCCGATTCCGTCACTGATACTCACCGGGGCGGTCCATCACCACCTAGTGCGCAATCGCACCCGCACAGAAGTCGGGCTTGTCGTCGAGTGCGGTGACGCTCGAGAAGTCCACCACATGGCGTTGCTACTCGGGTACGGCGCTGGTGCGATCAACCCATATCTCGCAATCGAAACAATCGAAGACCTGATCGAGGAAGGTGCAATCACAGAAGTTGACAGCAAGACAGCAGTGCGGAACTACATCAAAGCCTGTTCCAAGGGTGTCTTAAAAATT
>Ga0114933_10003496_pt1 | contig 15266 bp, 16 predicted proteins | sample 4SBtaG_FD_89691 | JGI IMG/M metagenome (GOLD analysis project Ga0114933, IMG submission 89691) | Deep subsurface microbial communities from Kolumbo volcano to uncover new lineages of life (NeLLi) - 4SBTROV12_W25 metaG | ecosystem: Environmental > Aquatic > Marine > Volcanic | place: Kolumbo... | reverse complement strand
CCACCAGTATCAATAACTATGAAGGGCTGGCCCTCAAAATTACCAAAACCATAACGACGATCTCTTGTTAGACCCGGATAATCAGCAACCAGAGCATCCCGAGATTCGGTAAGTTGGTTAAATAAAGTGGATTTTCCTACATTAGGTCGTCCCACCAAGGCTACTGCAGGAAGCATGATCTCTCGCCCAGATCATCCTAGGCTGGGTTATCCTCTGGCTCTAATTCTACTTCTTGGATTTGAAGCCTATAAGCCGACAAAGTCCCATCCTCAGCTTGAGCAAATAAATTAGCTCCAACAACAAGAGGAGCGCCATAAATAGGCCGGTTAGCTAACCTCTCTCGTGCTATAAAACTACCATCTGAGGGATCAAGCCAATGGAGATATCCTTCAAAATCCCCCACTACAATTGTATTACCATAAGGGCTTGGCGCCGTAACGTCTCTTAGTCTCAGACCATCCTGACGCCATCTAGGTGTTCCAATGGCTTTATCTAAGGCAACTACCTCGCTGTATTCGTCTGTTATATATACACTATTTAGATCCACACCAAGACCCGAATAGCTTGAAAATTCTTGTTGCCAAATGATAAGCCCATTTTGCAAAGAAATTGCCAATGCCCGTCCATGATAGCCAACAGCAAAGACATCACCACCAACCACCTTCAACCCCGCACTGACATCAATAAGTCGCTCTAATTCTGTTCGGCCTGATGGTACAGCAACTATAATCTCCCACATTGGATCGCCGGAATCTAGTTCATAGGAACTCAAACGACCATTATCAAAACCTGTTACAACCACACCTTCTGATATAGCAGGTGCAGTATTGCCGCGCATTGTTAGTGCAGGCACTGACTGTTCAACTGACCACAACTCCCGACCATCTATGGCGGAATAACCTCTCAAACGTCCGTCTACGCTGCGAAGCGCTAAAATATCATTAGCAATTGCTGGCGCTGCTAGCACCTCAGCACCAACTGCGCGACGCCACCTTTCCTCTCCAGTCTCAGAATCAAGAACAATCAGATCACCATCAGTCGTACCAAAAGCTAAAGCTCCATTGCCATAGGTAGGCCCAGCGGATAAAGGAAGATTAGTCTGAACATTCCATATGCGTCTGCCAGTTTCAGCATCAAATGCCGCTGCTTGTCCCTCATAACTGCCTGCATATATCCGAGCGCCATCAGTCGCTGGTGATAAGCCTAGACGCAAACGTTCGGATGACCCCCCCAATCGTGCACTCCAGATCCGACGTACTTCTATTTTTTCTTCAAAAGTTTGTAATTCGGCAGGCTGTTCCCCCACCTCATCATTTGTAGCACAACCTCCACTAAGGGCAAGAACCATAACTGCTAACACTAGCCGAAACTTCACTCCGCCACCTCATCTATCATTGCACTTTCCGTCTCGGGCAAAGATTCAAGCTTTATTTGCACTAGATTGCGATCAACCTGATCAGATACTTGTGAAGTAAGTGCAGCATTATAGGCATTTCGAGCACTTTCTGGATCACTCAAAGCAACATACACATCACCCCGTACCTCATTAAAACGCCCAGAAAAGAGACCAGGATCAACATCAAGTAAAGCTAGGGCATCAGAGTAGGCCTCTTGATGAATAAGAACTCGTGCTAAGCGCAGTCGCGCAATCATGGATAGTTCAGGGTCGCTTGTTTCATCCATAACATAACGTAAATCTTCCCCAGCTCCTTCCATTTGTCCTGCATCCATTCTCATAACGGCTATTAGCAGTCCGCCTTGATCGGTATAAGGGCTGCCAGGGTAACTCTCCCGCAACTGGTCAAGATAGTTACGAGCATCGCCTAGCGCATCATCAAAAACAGCTTCACGCAACTCAACATAAACTGATGAAGCAGCCTCCGCCTGAGTCTCCTCATATGCGTTAAAGCGATTCCATCCGAAGAGCGATAGCACTCCTACGGTAAGCCCGCCAATAAGATACCAACAATTATCACGCCACCATGCGCGCATTTGTTCAATCTGTTCTTTTTCAGAGAGAAATTCGTCCACAAAAAGCCTCCCGGCCCTTACCACATAACACCTATTTTACGGCGAAGATAACAACATCGATACTAATTCATCTAATGTCAGCATGACTTGAGGAGTATCTTCTCTAAGTGCTTTAACACTGATTTTTTCAGCAGCGAGTTCATCCTCACCAAGAATTAAAGCTAGCCGCGCACCACTACGATCTGCCCGACGAAGCTGTGACTTCAAGCTTCCCCCCATACAATCCATCGATACACGAGCATTTGGTAACTTTGCTCTTAACTCCTCGGCAATACTAAAACCAGCACGTCGCGCTTGCTCTCCGCCTGCAGCCAAATATGCGTCAGGCGTTTGCTCATGAATAGGCAAACCCTCTGCCATAATCAATTCTACAACTCTCTCGACACCTAGCGCCCAACCAATAGCTGGAGTATCTTTGCCACCTAACTGTGATACTAGGGTATCGTATCGACCACCCGAACAAACAGCACTTTGAGCACCTAATAGATCAGTCACCCACTCGAAGACAGTACGCGAATAATAGTCTAATCCCCGTACAAGCCTTGTATTAATCACATACTCAACTCCGACATCATCTAATAGTTTCTGCACACCATCAAAATGAACTTTTGACTCATCATCAAGGTATTCACTTAAATCAGGTGCATTTGCTATCAAATCCTCAAGATCTGGATTTTTACTATCCAGAATTCTAAGTGGGTTTCGATCTAAACGATGAAGGCTTTCAGCATCTAAAGTATCTCGAGCACCAGTGAAATAGCGCTGCAATGCCTCACGATAAACTGCTCTAGACTTTGTAGTCCCCAAAGAATTCATCTCGAGTTTAGGGCTCTGAAGGCCTAAACGCTCCCAAAGACGCGCTGACATTACAATAAGTTCTGCGTCTATCTCCGGACCCACAAAACCAACAGCCTCAACATCCAACTGATGAAATTGACGATAACGTCCTTTTTGTGGTTTTTCATGACGAAACATTGGACCACTACACCAAAGTTTCTGCTGTTTATTATGGAAAAGACCGTTACTTAAGCCAGCTCTGACTATGCCAGCAGTAGCCTCAGGCCGAAGCGTAACGCTTGAACCGTTACGATCCTCAAATGTGTACATCTCCTTTCGAACTATGTCAGTTGTCTCTCCAATAGAGCGACAAAAAAGCTCTGTGCGTTCTAAAGCAGGTATACGAATTCTTTGGTAACCATAGGCCTCAAACACTTCTTCAGCAGCAGTTTCGACAACTGCCCAGACTGACCTAGCATCAGGCAATACATCATTCATACCTCGAACAGGCTGAATATAATCAACCATTAGCCTTAAATATCCTCTGCAATAACAAAATGAGCGACGTTACCACCATTATGGCTATCAGCTGGAATCATGTAGGGCTCACCATCAACTCGGATCTGCACTCCATTCACATTACCAAGCAAAAATGATAGAGGAAGATGTGCATCAAAAAAGGACCTGCTTCCAGCGCGCCCAAGATCATAATAAAAATGCTCTCCATTAATATCCGTGATTTCAGTCCAACAGTCCTGATCAAAAGCAATTTCTATAAATTTACTTAGCCCAAGAGGCAGACTGTGTGGGTCTTCCTCATTATCTACTTCAACGTAAGATTCCGATTTAAACTGCCCTACATTAAGAACTAAAGACTGTTCAACTAACGGTAAAGAAACACTAGTTGGCGCCGATGAAGCAGGAACGGAATCAACCATCTCAATTGGTAATGATTCATCCGTCTGGTTTAACTCAATTATTAATGGTTCTATTTCTACAAATCTATTAACTTCGGAATCGAAATCATCTTCAGTAGATGTGATTACTTCCATAAATGAGGGCGAATCAAAATAAAAATACCAAGCTCCAAATCCAGCAGACAACAGCGCTACAAAAAGCATAAGAGCCATCCACCGACCAAGCCGTCTCCCACTATCAAGTTGAATTGGTTGACTAGCCATCATCGGAACATCACGACTACCAACCTGGTGGGTATACTTTTTTAAAATATCTTCATATTCGAGCCCAACGCGCTGCGAATATTGCCTCATATATCCTTTAGTGAAAACAGGCGCAGAAAAAACCTCGAACTCATCCTGTTCAAGAGCCAGTAAAAATCGGGCATCAATACGCAAATCTCTAACAAGTTGCTCTATAGATAAGCCTTTTGCCTCACGAGCAGCCCTAAGCGTTTTGCCAACAGATAGGGCTTTCTCTTCGGTAAGCTCCTCTTTATTTTTTACTTCAGTATTTTTCATTTCACGCAGTCTGATCTATCTGATCGATCTTTTAGCTACACCAAACATAAATATCAGTAAGATATCTCGGCCTGATTGTAAGACAGAACGACAGTCTAATCGGTATAAATAGCGTTCTAGCCAACATTAACATGCTGCTCTGATTTTCCTGTTACCTAAACGAACTAGCATCCGGTTTTTCACCTGGCCAGCCAACTGACCACAAGCCGCTGAAATATCGTCCCCCCTGGTACGCCTTATTGTAGCGACAATCCCAGAAGCCCTTAGTTTCATACAAAACCTTCTAATCACGTCAGCTTCTGAGCACGTGTATTCTGTACCAGGAAAAGAATTGAAAGGGATAAGGTTTACCTTGGCCGGCCTATTTTTTAGTAATTTTATAAGCGAAATTGCATCTTTAATCCCATCATTCACACCAGCCAGCATTACGTATTCAAATGTTATATGTCGAGATGCAAGTGATTCCGAATAATTCCAGCAGGCCTCCAATAATTCCTTAATCCGATGGCGCTGATTAATGGGCACTAGTTTATCTCGAAGATCATCTGTTGGCGCATGGAGTGACACAGCTAAGGCAACATTACACTCCTTTGCAAGTTTTCTGATCTGCGGTACTAGGCCAGATGTGCTAATCGTGACACGTCTCCGCGACAAACCCATTGCATGATCATCGATCAGTAGCTTCGTCACTTGCACCACTTCACGATAATTTGCCAAAGGCTCCCCCATACCCATAAAAACAATATTAGTAATCGATGATTCTGGCGCAAGCTCTTGATTTGCAATAATCACCTGACCAAGAATTTCAGTAGCACTGAGGTTTCTATTAAAACCACGCCGGCCCGTCGCACAGAATGAGCAGTCCATAGCGCATCCAGCCTGCGAAGAAATGCATAAAGTCGATCGATTTGGCTCAGGAATATAAACTGCCTCAACCGCTTGTCCTGCACCAACATCAAGCACCCACTTAAGTGTTCCATCTTGCGCATGATCTATGCGTAAGACTTTCGGCAAGGACAAGGTGGCAACAAGATTAAGCTGGCTACGTAATTGCAAACTTAAGTCGGTCATTTCATCGAATTCCAATACGCCACGCTGATAAATCCAGCGCATAATCTGTCTAACGCGGTAAGGCTTTTCTCCCAAACCAACGAAGAATTTGGCTAGTGAATCTGGCGCAAGACCAATGAGGTTTAGCTTCCCTGATTCCGCAGATATTGAACTCAGCGGATTCTCGCGCAAATCTCCTCCTCATCGAAGAAAAAGCCGATCTCATGAGCAGCAGTATCTGGACCGTCAGAGCCATGCACAATATTTTCTTCTATAGAACCTGCAAAATCTGCCCGAATTGTTCCTGGATCAGCTTCTGCTGGATTCGTTGCACCCATAATTTCACGGTTTTTTTGTATTGCATTCTCTCCCTCAAGGACTTGAACAACTACTGGACCAGATCTCATGTAGCGAACAAGGTCAGAATAAAAGGGTCGTTCTTTATGAACCTCATAAAACCCTTCAGCCTGTTTCTGGGAGAGATGTAACATCTTTGCAGCAACAATCTGAAGTCCTTGTTGTTCAAATCGTCGGTAGATTTCACCGATTAGATTTTTTTGTACGCCATCTGGCTTAATTATGGAAAGAGTTCTTTCTAACGACATTGTTCACCTTCTTTCTTAGACACTGAAACTTTCACCGCAACCGCATTCGCCTTTGATATTCGGATTATGGAATCTGAACATTTCATTTATGCCCTCTTTGATAAAATCGACCTGAGTTCCATCAATCAGTTTTAGACTGTCACTGTTAACCACAACTTTTACACCGAACTCACTAAATACAACATCGTCCGAATCTATTGAATCCGCGTAATCAACAACATAAGCATAGCCAGAGCAGCCTGTTTTCTTGATTCCAAGCCTAAGACCTACGCCATGGCCACGACGTTCTAAATGACCCCGTACACGCTCAGCCGCGCTTTCAGTAAGTGATATAGCCATCCTTAATTCCCATCCTGCGTCGTTAATCGCTCTAGTTTTTTCTGACAAGCTGCCGCAGCATCTTCAATCAGCAGTAACTTACCTAGTCTATCTACAGGAACGCCTAGTTCCTTCCGTCGATCAATCATTCCTAAGTCTAATAATGCGCCAGTCTCACGGCCTTCTAACCATTCCGCCGCCCAATCAACAGCGGCTACCGTGTAAGGGCAACCGTATACATTAAAACGAATAGCTCGTATTAACCCATTAATTGCTTGAACCTGAAAACGGACCCAAACGTTTAAAGTTCGATCCGATGACTCGCCTGTAACGACCCCTACAATACCTTCCTCGAAACTTTTAACCCTATTTGGCGAAAGAAAGCGCTTCTTAACTTCAGGCTCGTAATCCATAATCTAGTCAATAGTTTAGCGCAAAGTATGCGTCCGACGCATTAACTTACAGTCCAATCTGGTGCGCCGCTGGCTAACTCTCTAAGCCTAAGCACCTCCTCACGAACCCTACTTAAAACATAGTCAATATCAGTTTCTGTAGTAAAACGACCTACGCTAAACCGCAAACTACTAGAAGCGAGAGCATCACTCAATCCCATCCCACGTAGCACATGGGATGGATCAGGAACATCGGAATTACAAGCCGAACCAGCAGAAATAGCCACATCTGCAAGCGAAGTTCTTAGGCTTTCCCCTTCTACACCCGCAAACGTAACATTCAAAATATGTGGGGATCGCTTCGTGGCATGACCATTTAAGGATACTCCCTCTATAACCTTCAGTCCCGCCCAAAGCTGATCGCGCCTAGCCGCTAGTAGTGGCCCCTCCTGATCTGGATCAGCCAGAGCAAATGCCTTACCAAAGCCAGCAATCTGATGTGTTGCTAAAGTTCCAGAGCGATAGCCCCACTCCTGCTCACCGCCATAGGTCATAGGGGCGATTTTCATACCCTTACGAATATAAAGGGCACCGATGCCCATAGGACCATAGGCTTTATGGGCGGTTAGTGAAACAAGATCTACTGAGAAATCTGCAACATTCAAAGGAACCTTCCCTACACTCTGTGCTGCATCTACATGAAACAATACGCCCCTCTCTCGGCAGAGCTCACCAAGGACAGCAAGATCTTGCAAAACACCAGTCTCATTATTCACATGCATAATTGATACAAGGACTGTGTCATTTCGTATTGCTGTAGCAAGTTGCTGTGTACTAATCACACCATGTTCATCATGATCAACAAAAGTAACCTCAAACCCTTGGTCTTTAAGCGCATTAGCAGTATCTAACACAGCCTTATGCTCCAGTGTCGAGGTAATCAAATGCCGCCCACGATGTTGATTTGCATTCATAGTACCGATCAAAGCCATGTTGTCAGACTCTGTCGCACCAGATGTGAAACAAATACTATCTACTTCAGCACCAATGCGCGCAGCGATCTGACCGCGTGCCGTATCAATACGAACCTTAGCGCTCTTGCCAAAAAAGTGTGATGAAGACGAATTAGCATAATCCCCATCCGGGCCTAAGCACTGAATCATTGCCTCAACAACTTCTGGATCCACCGGAGTCGTAGCTGCATAGTCGAGATATATTTTCTTGGCTTCCATACTATTAATTTTTCTTTGTAAGGTTCTTCTCAGTCTTATTAGAAGAATCTGGAGAAAGCGCCGCTAATACGCCACGCAAAATATTCACTTCATTACGATCAAGGCTTGCCCGATGAAAAATCCTACGCAGCCGCAGCTTGAGTTGCTTAGGATGATCCGGATTCAAGAAGCCAACATCCGCCAATAAATCCTCGAGATGCTGATGAAAACCCTCAAGCTCCTGAGCATTTGCTAAAGGGTTTTCAGATACGGGGGCTTCATCCCTCAGAAACGATTCGAAATCTATACTAGCCATACGAAGTTCATAACATAGAATCTGAACGGCCATAGCAATATTCAATGATGAATAGTCAGGGTTTGCTGGTATATGCACAAGTTTTTGACAATAGGCCATATCTTCATTAGTTAGCCCAGAATGCTCTGGACCAAATACTGCCGCAACCTGAGTATGTGCAATTTTTGACCACATTTCTTTGGCTGCACCTCGAGGATCGATGGCAGGCCAAGGAAGGCTCCGGAAACGTGCGCTTGCTCCAACAACAAAACCGCAATCAGCGACTGCTTCACTCAAAGAATCTACTACCCGTACTTGAGAAAGCACATCATCAGCGCCAGAAGCGCGAGCTGTTGCCTCAGCACTGGGAAAGTCCTTAGGAGAAACCAATACCAAATCATCTAGGTTCATGGTCTTCATTGCCCTTGCAATTGCACCTATATTTCCGGGGTGTGAAGTTTCAACAAGTACAATACGCACTGGTACGCGCATAATAAATCCTAATCAAATTCTCTTTATGTTGACGGAACGAGTATTCTACCCCTCTAATGTCGACACTCCGAATCAATCTAACCATCTAAACCACCATGCATGGAATATTAAACATAGCTGTACGAGCAGCACGCGAAGCTGCGGTCATCATGATTCGTAATCTTAATCGGATTGAACGGCTTGAAGTTTTACAGAAAAGACACAACGAATTCGTTAGCCAAGTTGATAGGCTTGCAGAAGAGGCCATTATCGGAGTAATTAAGGAATATTATCCAGAACACTCGATCCTGGCAGAGGAAAGCGGCAAGAGCGGAGATCACGAGTATGAGTGGATTATTGATCCGCTGGATGGAACAACAAACTATCTCCACGGATTTCCCGTTTTCTCTGTCTCTATTGCAGTAATGCTTAAAGGTCAACTTGAACATGGGGTAGTTTATGACCCGCTCCGTCAAGAACTTTTTACAGCTAGCCGAGGGCAAGGGGCGCAGCTAGATGATCGTCGAATACGTGTCAGCAAGCGCACACAAATGAGGCAGTCTTTAATTGCTACGGGATTTCCGTATAGAGGTAATGATCAACTTATTGACGACTACCTCGGAATGCTTAAAGAAGTTATCAAGCAAAGTACTGGTGTTCGTCGACCCGGGTCAGCTGCTCTTGATCTCTGTTACGTTGCCGCAGGTCGAGTTGATGGTTTTTGGGAAATGGATCTAAAAAAATGGGATATAGCAGCAGGAGCACTAATACTTAAAGAAGCTGGGGGGCGCATTAGCGATTATCGTGGAACAGATAACTATCTTAATAGCGGCCACGTAGTAGCTGGTAACCCAAAAATATATTTAGCGCTTTCAGAGCTGCTTGCTCCTTATGCATCTGATCTACCCTGATTAGGAAAACACTGACACGAAAAATTATGGTTTTTCTTGGTTGAAACTTAAGACCAAATAAACGACTAGGGCATATCGTCAATCTCTTCTCGTTTTTGTGGAATAAGATCAGTTGACGAAACATTGAGCGCCAAAGCAGAAGCACTAGCAATATAAATTGAGGAATAGGTGCCAATAATAACTCCCACCACAAGCGCTAGTGCAAACCCGGAAATAGCTTCTCCACCTAAGAAAAACAAGCACAATAAAACCAATAGGGTAGTAAGGCTTGTAATCATTGTTCGCCCTAACATCTGATTAATAGAGGCGTTAATAATTTCCTTTGCTGTTCCGCGTCTCATAACACGAAAGTTCTCTCTAATCCTATCAAAAACCACGATCGTATCATTGAGGGAATAGCCTATTGTCGCAAGCAGGGCTGCAACAATAGTCAAATCAAAAGCAACTCCAAAGATAGAGAAAAAACCAAATACAACAATAACATCGTGAACAAGAGCAGATATCGTACCAACAGCAAATTTCCACCTAAAACGCAGCATTACATAGATAAAAATAAGTACGAGGGCTATAAGCATGGCAAGTGCGCCATCTTCTGTGAGTTCATCACCAACCTGAGGGCCAACAAACTCAAATCGCTGCAACTCTGCTGAAGGGTCTTGAGCACTTAAGGTGGCAACCACACGATCTCTTGTTTCCGTATCGCCGGCCACATCCTGAGGCATAAGCCGCACAAGCACATCAGAAACAGTACCAAAATTCTGTACTAAAGGATTTTCAAACCCTTCCTCTGCAAGCGCAGAACGGATATCTGCTAGATCCACTTCGCTTGAGTATGACATCTCTAAAAGGTAGCCCCCAGAAAAATCAAGCCCAAAGTTCAACCCTCGCGTAACGAGAGAACCTAGCGAGAAAACAATCGCCACTGCAGAAAATACAAGTGCTATTCGGCGAGCACCCATAAAATTAATATTTAGATTTGTACTAAGCACGGCTGCGTCCTAACGTACCACCGATAGCTAGTCTTTCAACCTGACGATTACCATAGATTAAATTTATAACCACTCTGGTTCCAATGATGGCAGTAAACATTGACGTCATGATTCCAAGCCCAAGGGTTGTCGCAAAACCACGAATTGGCCCTGTACCAAAAACAAATAATACGCACGCAGCGATCAGCGTGGTGATGTTCGCATCAGCAATAGTGGAGAATGCTTTTTCATAACCCGCACGAATACTAGACTGAGGAGAGTTGCCATTACGCAATTCCTCACGAATCCGTTCAAAAATCAGAACATTCGCATCTACTGCCATACCAACAGTCAGGACAATACCCGCAATACCAGGCAAGGTCAGGGATGCTTGTAACATTGAAAGCAGCGCAACGATCAATACCAGATTAGCAAATAGCGCAAGATCCGCTGTTATACCAAAGACCCGGTAGTAAAAAGCCATAAATAGCACAACCAGGAAGAAGCCTGTTAACACGGCTGTTCGGCCACTTTCTATATTGTCCTGTCCTAGACTTGGCCCAATAGTTCGCTCTTCAACCTTTAAAATCGGTGTTGCTAAAGCACCAGCCCTCAGCATCAGCGCAAGATCTTGACCCTCGAACGGTGTAATCCCTGTAATCTGAAAATTGTTTGAGAAAACACCTTGAATTGTTGCGGTACTGATAACAGTTTCTTCTCGTGTATTACGAAGAATCTCCTCACCATCTCGCTCAATTAGCTCCGGTTTTTCTTCAATAAATAACACGGACATAGGCCGTCTTAAATTTGCTTGGGTTGTCTCAAGCATTCGGTTAGCACCCTGGCTATTAAGACGAACGAAAACCGCGGGTTGGCCCTGTGAATAACCGAATGAAGCATCAGTCAACTGATCCCCAGATACGATCAAATCTCTTCTGAGCAATTCTGGTCGGCCATCACGGTGATAACGTAGTAATGAACCTATTGGCGGACGATTATTTTGATCCGCATCGTAAGGGTCATTCTCCCAGTCCACTAGCCTAAATTCTAATGTAGCGGTTGCGCCCAGTATTCGTTCTGCTTGCGCAGGGTCTTGTACGCCAGGTAGCTGAACAACAATCCGATTCAGACCTTGACGCTGCACTACCGGCTCAGCAACCCCAAGCTCATTTACTCTATTCCTTAAAGTAATCGTGTTCTGCTGGATAGCAAAATTCTGACGTTCCGTAACCTGTACAGGGGCCAATTCAATCTGAAAGCCAGGTTGACCATCAACCGTTGTTCTATCCACAAGTAATAATGGGTCCAATACACGAATAATTTGTTCAGCATCGTTAACTCTTAGCGGATCCAAAACACCAAATTGAATGGTATCGCCTCCAACTATCTCTATACCCGTGTTGCGAATTGTTGCTTCACGAAGACGAGTACGCAGATCCTGCACATACGTCTGCATAAGTTGGTCTAATGCGGAATCAAGATCCACCTGATATAGAAAATGGACACCACCCCTAAGATCGAGCCCTAAACTCATTGGCTCAAGACCAATAGCGCTTAGCCAAGCAGGGGTTCGTGGAGCAAGTGTTAGAGCAATAATATGAAATGGGAGTGTTTCCCCAAGCACCTCACTTGCGCGTAGCTGTGAAGCTACATCTGGGAATCGAACTATAACCGCCTGCTCATCAGCAACTGGCTGGAAGAACTCTATTTCTTCAGTGTCTAGAGAAGCATTAATTCCAGACAAGGTGATATCAGTAATCGGGTTGCCATCCTCTCTTGTGATCTGCAACGCAGGATCATCACCAAAGACGTTTGGCAATGCGAATACCAATCCGCCCAATACTATGAGAGCAACTAATATATTTCCCCAAAGCGGAAAACGGTTCATGTAAATATCTCAGGAATTCTTGATGGTGCCAGGAGGGACCACTACAGAGATCGTGCCGCGCTGTACCTTTAAAGAGACACCGTCTGAGACCTCTAATGTAATCCAGTCATTGTTCACAGATGCGACCTTCCCAAGAACACCACCTGCTGTGACAACCTCTTGACCCTCAGCTAACTCATCCACCATTTTTTTATGCTCTTTTGCACGTTTCTGCTGAGGCCTTATCAGCAAAAAATAAAACAGGACGAATATGACTATAAGAGGCAGAAAGCTCGTAAAAGCATTTGCCTGACCACCCGCTTGGGCCCACGCTTGATTTATGAAGAAATCCATAGTTTCTTTAGCTCAGTTTTTGATTATTTGAAAGTCGTAGTTAGCACTATTGAACATTATGACATAGGTTTAACTAGAATCCTGCGAAGGATCGCCCATCTCGGCATAGTTCTCCAGCCTCTCGGAGGCAAATTCAGCAAAACTCTGTGCCCTAATTGACATTCGCATATCAGACATAAGCATCTGATAGTGGTGAAGATTGTGTAGGGTTGCAAGCCTAGACCCTAATATCTCATTACATTTCTGAAGATGTCTGATATAGGACCGACTGAAGTGCTGGCAGGTTTGACAGTTACACGACTCATCAATAGGGCCAGTATCGTTCCGGAATCTTTGATTACGAATATTGATTGAGCCTTTTGCAGTAAATAAACGCCCATTGCGAGCATGGCGCGTTGGCATGACGCAGTCGAACATATCCATACCATAGGATACGGCCTTAATGAGATCCTCCGGTGTGCCGACACCCATCAAGTAACGTGGTTTATCTAATGGCATAAGAGGATTAATGGTCTCTAGAACTGCTAGGCGCTCTTCTTCCGTCTCACCAACAGCTAAACCACCAAGCGCATAGCCATCAAAGCCTATTTCAATAAGCCCCTCGAGGGATTCTTGTCTTAAAGATGGAAAAACCCCTCCCTGAATAATCCCAAACAATGCAGCATCCGATTTTGTATCTACACAAAACTCATCAAATGTTCTTCGACTCCTATCAGCCCATCGGAGAGATAAATCCATAGAACGTTTTGCCTCACTTTTTTCTATTGGATAAGCCGTGCACTCATCGAAAACCATAATGATGTCAGCATTAAGACGATGCTGAATTTCAATAGACTTTTCTGGCGTTAAAAACACCAGATCACCATCAACTGGAGACCGAAACTTTACTCCATCCTCAGAAATCTCCTGTGTATCCAGACTCCAAACCTGATAACCACCAGAATCCGTAAGAATAGGTCTTTCCCAGCCCATAAATTCATGCAAACCACCATGTGCCTCTATCACCTCTACACCTGGGCGAAGCATAAGATGAAAGGTATTACCCAAAACAATTTGGCTACCAATGGTGCGAAGTTCCTCGGGCATCATTGCCTTGACAGTACCGTAGGTTCCAACTGGCATGAAGGTTGGGGTATCTATGATGCCCCTGTCAAAGACTATCCTTCCGTTTCGAGAGCCATCACTAGTTTTAAGCAATTCAAACTTCATGGGATCACTAACATGGCGTCGCCATAGCTGAAGAATCGGTACTCATTAGTAACCGCATAACGGTAAGCCTCAAGTACTGGCCCTTGCCCGGCAAAGGCAGCAACCAACATTAAAAGAGACGACTCTGGTAAGTGAAAGTTGGTTATCAAAACATCCACCACTTGAAAAGAAAACCCAGGATAGATGAAGAGGCTAGTTTCCCCTTCAAAAGGCTTTAATATTCCATCTAAAGCAGCGCTCTCCAAAGCACGTACAACAGTAGTACCAACAGCAACAACCCTTCCCCCATGCTCCTTAGTCGCCATGATAAGTTCACATAGTTTCTCCGAAACACACACCCACTCACCATGGAGGGTATGATCTTCGATATGCTTCGTGCGTACAGGAGTAAAGGTTCCTGCCCCCACATGTAAAGTCAGAAAACCTGTCTTGATAGATCTTCTTTCCAACTCTGAAAAAACCATCTCATCAAAATGCAAGCCTGCCGTAGGTGCAGCAATAGCTCCGTTTTCTCGTGCGTATACAGTCTGATATCGAGTCTCATCCTGGAGATCAGCAGTACGATTAATATATGGTGGAAGCGGAATCTTCCCATGATCTTTAAGAAACGTCTCAATATCCTTATTAAATACAAGATCGAATAATGCATCAGCTCTCCCTTTCACCAATGCATGAACATCATCAGCAAAAAGAAGCTCTGTCCCAGACCGAGGACTCTTACTTGCTTTTATTTGGACTCTTGCCTCACGTTTTGCAGTGATCCGCTCAAGAAGTACTTCAACTGCACCACCAGTCGATTTTCGACCATGGAAACGCGCTGGAATCACTCGCGTATCATTCAAAATTAGCAAATCACCCGGAGACAAAAGGTCCGGTAAGTTAAAAAAGCGCTTGTCACAAACCTCACCATCTCTAAGCACAAGTAAACGACTATCTTTACGTTTAGCCAATGGCGCCTGGGCGATTAGGGTTGATGGCAAATCATAGTTAAAATCAGTTCGATCCATGACGACGCGATTTTAACCTGCAAATTTCATGATTATGCATATCATTGAAATAAAAAAAGCCGGCCACATGGGCCGGCTCTAATTATCTGCACTTAAAATAAATTAAATGTTCTGCTAAACCTAGTTGAGTTAACTATGGGGATTCAAGTTGAATTTCAAGTGTTTGGCGCTGTTGGTCACGCATAATAAGTAGTTCCAGGTTTTCTCCTCCTTGAAAACTTTTCAGAACACGCCAAGCATGTTCAGTATCACGGGGAGTTCTAGTGCCTATTTCAAGAATTACATCTCCGTCTAGCATTTCCGTAACATTTGAAGGCGCCCT
>Ga0114933_10003494_pt1 | contig 15271 bp, 10 predicted proteins | sample 4SBtaG_FD_89691 | JGI IMG/M metagenome (GOLD analysis project Ga0114933, IMG submission 89691) | Deep subsurface microbial communities from Kolumbo volcano to uncover new lineages of life (NeLLi) - 4SBTROV12_W25 metaG | ecosystem: Environmental > Aquatic > Marine > Volcanic | place: Kolumbo... | reverse complement strand
TAGAACGTGGCCATTGTGCTGCAAATCAACAGCACGACCAGTGAAATAGACAACCACGGGCTAGCCCACCAGCCAGAACCATCGAATTCCTGATAAGCCAGAATGGCTCCAATGAGGAATCCACCGAGCACGACTAATGCCACATTGACCGGCCACTGCTGGTCATCAAACCGCGAACGCACATGCGGGTCGATCTTTCGAACTAGCTGGCGATTGGCCATCGGGTTTTCCAAAGTTTAGGTAACCGGTTATTTCAGTCTAGGCACTCTTAAAATTGTATGCGTCGAGATTGGTCGCAACGATATTTACATTTCGCCGCTCGTCGCAACGGTATAGTCAAAAATCCCTGCCTGATTACATAAGTCCATTGCGGTGGCAACAAACACAAACTCTACACGCTGGTCTGCCCTGATCACCACGGTCTGGCTTGGGTTATTCAAAACGGATGACGTAAGCAGTAATAGTAATTCTTGCTGGTTTACTGTTTTTCCGCCAACAAAATATGCTCCACTGTTCTGGATATTGATCGTTAATTCCTGCGGTTCAATTACCATCGGCTGTGCTTTGCTAGCCGATGGTAACAACACATCCAGTTCGTTTTCTTCCTGAGCGAATCGTGTTGCGACAAGAAAAAAGATCAATAGCAGGAACACCACATCAATCAGCGGTGTCAAGCTGAGCGTCTCGAGTGCCCGTCCCTTATCTATCTTTACAGCCATAAATCCGGTATCACCCTTCCTGCTCTACGTCAGGTGACTCGTCCGCGTGTCGCGTGAAACGCATCTTGCCCTCAAAGCGTTCTACCTGTGGCATCAGGCCAAACATTAATTCGTCGACTTCATGAAACTGCTTTTGCAAACGACCTTCGAAATAGTGTGAAAATATGGCTGATGGAATCGCAACGATCAAACCACACAATGTGGTTACCAGTGCAAGGTAAATACCCTCTGCAAGGTAGTCGGCTTTATTCTGCCCAGCCGGCATGTTCGATGTGTCATGAAAAGCACGGATCATTCCCCAGACCGTACCCAGCAATCCCATCAACGGAGTAACTGCTGCTGATAGATTCAGCCACCGAACGTTGGAATACAGACGTTCAACTTCGCGCTCACTCGCTTCGGTTGTTGCACGATCCACTTCACTTTGCGGCCGACCTACCTTTAGAAGCATGGCCTGAATGACTTTAGAGGCCGCAGACGGAAAAGATTGGCAAAGTCGGAATGCAGCGCGAGGATCAAAACTACCCTGCGATTCCCCGAGGGAGGCTAATTCGCTAACAAGATCCGACGGGATGATTCGCTCGCGTCGCAACGCAATGGACCGTTCAATGATGAATGTCAATGAAATCAATGACATCAGGGCAATAGGTGCAATAAACCAACCGCCGCTGATTATCAGTTCAAGCAGGTTGAGTCCTTCACTTTCAACATGAGTGATCGTGCCATCACCTTCCGGGGTGCTGACGCCAGCTTCACTACTAGTTTGATCAGGACTGCTAGCCGTTGGACCTTCATCTGCAGGAGCCTGCGGTTGCTGTGCCATGCCGCTGCGCATCACCATAAGTAGCGGGATGATTACAAGCAGCAGTGCCACTAATCGAGTCACCTGTGTTCGCGATTCACCTCTAAATGATCGATTTACCAATTCGTTGTTCCTGTACTCTGCTTTTCACTCGGTTGATTAAATCACGATGTCATTGTGCACGGTGTGTAAACAGCGATTTTCTTCATCGTTACTGAATTACAGTTTGGACAAAGCTTCAAGGCGTTTCCTGGCCAACTCCACTGTAGAGCTCATCGGATGCTTTTCAACAATGTATGTGTAAAACTCCACGGCCGACTTTACCAAACCATCGCGATCTTGCTTCGTCTTTGCATCCTCCACCTGCACTTCCATGCAACGTCCTGCTTCCATAGCTGCTTTACTTTGCCAGACTTTTACTGCTGCAACTGCTTTCTCACCACCAAATCCGAACATCACGCGTTGGAATTGCTTAACAGCATCTTCGAGATCTTGTTTTGCAAAGGATATTTCACCAATCATGAATCGGGCACGGGCTCCCACGCCACTACGTGATCCACGAGCTACCTGTTCGTATTGCTTCACGGCCTCGTCATATTTCATCTGTCGATGCAAAATCCAGCCGATTTCATAACGCGCATCAAATTCACTAGGCTCGCCGCTATTCTCTACTACCAGATTCAAGCTGACTAAAGCCTTGTCGTATTGCTTTAACTGTGAAGCAGCCTGACCCGCATGCAGCCATGCCAGCGTCTTCATTTGAGCACTCTCAAGCTCCGACGCGTCGAATTGTTCAAATACTGCAAGTGACTTTTCGAAGTCACCAAGTTTGTGCAAACATTCAGCATGCATAAATCGACCCTGAAGTGCCTGCGTACCTTCTGCGAATGCTTTAATCTGACTTTCAAATTGCTCCTGAGCTTTCACAAACTCGTCCTGTTGATAAAACGCCCAGCCGAGCTTATGGATCACGTTTTCTTTCAAAGAGTTGGATGGATCAGCAGCGAGCGACGCTTCATAGCGTCCGACGGAGTCAGCATATTTCTCATCGCTGTAAAGCGATTCTGCAACTCGAAAGTGTGCATCTGCGAGGAATTGGCTTTGTGGGAATTCCTTCGCTACACGATCAAACATACCGATTGATTTCTCTGTCTCCTCCAGTTCACCGTAGGCCCAACCAAGTTCGTATAGCACACTGTCGATTCTGTCGAATTTTGGATAGTCCTCCAGAAGAGATGTGAAACTGGCAACGACAGCTTCGTTCTTCTCAAGAGCAACTTCAGCCAACCCTCGCTGATATACAGCTTCCATTTTGATTGCGTTATCGGCCGTTGATTTCAGTACAGTATTTGCATCTTGTACGACTCCATCGAACTCATCGAGTTGGTGACGACAAATCAACCGGCCAAGCAACGATGCCGGATGTAGTTCATGTTGAGCGTGATTGTCGATAACAACCGTAAACGTAGCGACTGAGGTCTCGTGTTTGTCCAATCGCAATTCACACCATGCCTTGCCATATAAACTCGGCACGAGATAGACCGAATTTGGAAACCGTTCGATGACCACTTGATAGTCTTCGATGGCCTTATCGTATTGCTTACTGTCGTTGAGAAAATCTCCACGTCTAAAGTGAGCCTGATCAATCACGTTACTCGACTCAAATGTATCGATGAGTTTGGAAGCTGTTTTTACAGCCTCGTCATATTTTTCAGCGTTTGCGTGAATTCGCGAGATAAACAACAGTGCGTCGTCCGCATAGTTGCCACCAGGACTTGCTGCTAATGACTCATTCAGCTTCGTAAGCGCCGGCTCATCCTGCTTCAGGAAAAAAGAACTCGCACCTGCAAGATAATGGGCTTCGGCCTTACCTTGTGCCGACTCGATCGATTCGTTTACACCATCGATATACGAAGTCACGTCCTCATATTTCTTTTGTACATATAGCGAAGCGGCAATTCTGACCGTCCAGTTTTCATGCTTTGGATGGTCTGGATGATTCTCAACAAGTTTCCGTAACGTTGCTTCGGCAGTTTCGTACTGCTTCAACGTTAATTGCGACTCAGCCACTAGGTGCTGCACATCCGGCAACAAATTGTGCGATCCAAACTTTTCAGAAAACCGCGTGCCATCAACAATTACTTCTTCGTGTAAAGCAAGTTGGTACGCTGAGAATACGGCATTGTAGAGCGCATCTGCTGAGAGAGTGTTATCTGCGTGGTCATTAAGAATGGCCAGGTATAGCTTTCTGGCCTCTTCATGATTCCCCTTGGCAACTTGGGCATCCGCCTGATTCATCTTAAGATTGACCAGGAACTCACTGTCACCTGCATTAGAGATCGCTTCGGTTGCAAGCGCTAGTGCTTCGTTATTACTGCCTGCTGCCAGTAGAATCCTGCATTGCCAGTGTTTCGCTTCAATGGCAAATGCACCGCCCTGCTCGACAACCTTGCTGAAGGCTGCGTTGGCTGCTTCATGATCTTTCTGTTGATATCGAATCCGTCCCACCAGAAGATTCGACTCATTGGCATATTGCGAATCTGAGAAGCTCTCGGCAAGTTGCCCATAGGCTTCCGCTGCACTATCCAGATCTTTTAACTGGACCTGACAAAATGCCATTCTGAATAAGGCGTGGTCAGCGGACGCAAATCCGTCGACCGATGCGACTTCACCGAAGATCTCTGCCGCCTGTTCATAGCTCTCTTCCTGAAGAAATGTCTCAGCAAGACGCATACGAACTTCTGTGAATAACTCATGCTTATCACCGGCCGTATCCAGGAATTTTGTATAGATCTGCTTGGCTTGTGGAAACTTCTTTTGTTCTTCAAGAACCGTTCCTAATGCATACATGGACTCCAGTACCAACTCACTCTTTGAAAATCCGTCCACGAGATTTTGATAAGAAATCTCCGCCTTCGCAATATCTCCCAGCGCGTAATAGGACTCGCCCTGAAAGTAGAGAGCTTCATCGGAGAAATCACTCTTTTCATAAGCTGCCAACTGTTTATCAAACACATCAACGGCCTTGCGCAGTTGCTGCTGCCGGGCATCCGCATCTTTGGTGTTTACCGCAACCTGATAACTACACCAGCCAAGTTGAAGGTACGCTTGCTCAGTTAATTCAAACGGTTTGTACTTCAGCGCCTGCTCAAATGCCGTGGCTGCTGTTTCAATTTTCCCAAGCTGAATTCGACACACACCAAGGAAATATGCAACCTGAGGTGCCAGCGGATCGGTCTCGTGATCCTCTAAGAATGCCTGCCATTCCTCTTCGGCAACATTAAATTTCCCGCCATTTTGTAATCCGGCCGCATCTTCGAAGATTCCCAACGCTACCTTCGAGGATTCCTTCTTCGTTTCGATGTACTTTGGCTGGCCATCCGCAGCATCCTCCTGGCTGATTGCCATTGAAGAAAAAGCTGACATGACAGTAGCAACCGCGATCAATACTAAATGTTGAGAGGCTCGTTTCATCATTGAATTACCCAGGTACATTTTTATTCTCAAGCAATGGGAAGTGAACACGCATCAATATCCATAAATTCAACCTATGTATTTAGTTTAATGGCTCAAATTCGCCGCCGAAACTGTTGTTACCTATATGTGTCCATTTGGATAACACGAACTTGGCCGCGGAGCCGGAAAAGTTTGGCTATCTTACCACCCAACCGAGGATTAAGCCGAACTATCCTTCATATAACTGCATAGAACTTGGTGTACCATGCGGCGAATTGCCACAAATCAGCCGAAACTTATATATGTAGGCTGATATATATGTGGGCTAAAGTACCCAGAGCATATCTGAGTCCGCCAACGACTGGTCATGTTATGGAACTATACGGTGCATCTTCCACTGTGACCACTTGGCATTAAATCCGAATTACCAGTTTGTTTATGACATTGGAATCAAAGTGAAAGAGATTTTGATTACCGGTGGAGCAGGATTCATTGGATCTCATCTCTGCCAGAAACTTCTAGATGACGGCCATCGGATAACCGTTGTGGATGACGAATCCACTGGTGCCAGATCTAATCTGGAGCGGTTCTTGGATCATGAGCAATTTGAGTTCGTAAACGGAGATGTAAGCTGCCCTGATCTTGTAGATGACTTGGTGAATGAAAAAGACCACATCTATCATCTGGCCGCTGCCGTAGGCGTTGCACTCATTGCCAGGCAACCAATCGCAACCATCGAACGCAATATCCATCCGACACAACTCATCCTGTCTTCACTTCGAAAACAACATGAAGCCGGGCGAACCGTGCGCATGTTTCTTGCGAGTACAAGCGAAGTCTACGGAAAGAACCCAAAAGCAACCTGGAATGAACAAGACGATTTAGTATTCGGTGCAACAACCAAAGCACGTTGGTCTTACGGTGCCTCTAAAGCAATCGATGAATTCCTGGCACTTGCTTCATACAGGCAATACGGATTGCCGGTCGTCATCGGTCGATTCTTTAACGTGGTAGGGCCACGACAATCCGGAGCATACGGAATGGTGCTTCCGCGATTTGTAGAAGCAGCTCTACGGAATGATCCACTAGTGATACATGATGATGGTCAGCAAACACGGTGCTTTGCCCACGTGAACGATATCGTCAACGCCGTGGTCAGATTAATGGATGAACAAGATGCCGTGGGCGAAGTGATCAACATCGGTTCTGATCATCCCATCACGATTGAGCAACTAGCACAACGTGTCATCACGCTTGCCGGTTCAAACTCTCAATTACAGTACCAAAGTTACCGCGAAGCCTATGATGATGACTTTGAAGACATCCGTCACCGCGTGCCGGAACTGGACAAGATAACACGCTTGATTGGAAACCCGATAACACGCGATCTGGATTCAATAATCACAGATGTCATTGCTGACAAAAAACAACCAAGTGTCTAAACCAACCCGGATACACACTTGCTCATTGAATCTAAAATAAGCAGTCGACACGCGTGTTATTTTGAAATGCGCGTTCACCTGATTGGCTCATCTGGATAACATGGTAATACGCATCGCATAGAGCAGTTGCAACAGAACGGTATACCTAAAATAAAACGATCGCTTATGGCTCATCGCAGACCACATCGACAATCCCGCGGTTTTACGCTCGTTGAACTGATGAGCGCTGCTACCATCGGCATCATTATCCTGCTCGGAATGGTCGAAGCATTTCGAAGCATCGCCGGCGCGGTATCTGACGGTCGCAGTAATGTCGAATTATCAACTTCGCTGAGGCTCGCCTCCACTCGACTGCGTGCGGATCTGGAAGGTATTACTGTGCCGGCACGACCACTGCCGGACGCCGGAGCCGCAATGGGTTACATAGAACTCCACGAAGATGTCGACTTCAATAACCCACTGCCCTACTCTCCTGGAATCGATACTGATAAATCTTTCCAGATAATCAACAACGCTGGAAATATCGCACCAAATCTAAACGACAGCATTACCGGAGACCTTGATGACTGCATCATGTTTACAACACGCAGTCTCAGTGAACCATTTGGCGGCCGTGTAGAAAACAGGGTCGTTAATAATGCAAATTACGGCTACACGCGTCTCGAGTCTGCCCATGCAGAAGTGATTTACTGGTTGCAGTATGAAAACACCGTAAAAGGCATTCCTTTATATACACTTCGTCGCCGTGCACTTCTCATTCGCCCCGATCTGAATGTCAACGGAGCATTACCCAACATTCCGGCTGGCCAAATTGCATTGCCGGCGAATTACCTGACCTTCCTCAATGAAAACGACCTTTCTGTTTCGGTGCTACCAAACGGTCGGCTCCGAGCAAATTCACTCGCTGACCTTTCGATTCGCAGAAACCGAGTCGCTCACGATTGGACGACTTGGCCGAACCACATCGTTCGTACCAACATTCCAAACTATTTTGGAATCGCAATGAGCAACGGTTATTTTGCGGGTGAAGATATCGTAATCGACAATGTTATCGGGTTTGACATGCGTGTTTATGATCCGAGAGCTTCCATTCAAGTCGATCCAACGGGCGTGCATACTCAAATACCAACCGATCCAGGACATGGCGCGGGCAACAATGGAACACTCGGCCTAGGAGCCTTTGTCGATCTGGGCTACGCGATGAATGCCGCTGGTACTTATAACACCGTTTCGTTTTTTTCCTCCGCTCCGCATCCAAAATCATTCATGTTCTTCAACGGGCCAAACGGACCAGTTCCAGTCTATGACACATGGACAAACTACTATGAGAGAGATGGCATCAATCAGGATGGCGACGTTGATGGAAATAATAATCCAGTGATCGATGAAGGCACCGACGGAATTGATAATGCCAATGATGTACCGCCTCAAAATACCGTTACCTATCCAAACCCCGGTGTTGCTATAAATGCTGTTGATGATGTCCTGGAACGAGAGACATCCGCACCTTATCCATTTGCGTTGCGTGGCATGCAATTGGTTATTCGTTGTTTTGATGCATCAAACAACCAAACGCGTCAGGTCACGGTAACACACGACTTCACACCGGAGTAAAATAAACAGACTGACCAAAGGAGCAATCGCTCGTCCGGTCCTGCACTTATTACTCCTCTTTACGTCATCCGATTTCCAGTGAAGATTCTTCTAGCATCGCCCCGCGGATTTTGTGCCGGTGTCAACATGGCCATCGAGTGTCTCGATATTGCTTTGCAGCGCCTTGGCAGTCCGGTTTACGTCTACCACGAGATCGTTCACAACACGTACGTCGTCGAAACATTTTGTGACAAGGGAGCCGTGTTTGTTGACACGCTTGAAGATGTTCCGGAAGGAAGCAACCTCTTATTCTCGGCACACGGCGTATCACCTGAAATTCGGCAAATTGCGCGGGAACGCAAGTTATACGCGGTTGATGCAACTTGCCCACTCGTTACCAAAGTACACCTTGAAGCGGTACGGTTTGCGAGAGAAGGTTACACCATTTTGCTGATCGGTCACGCGGGGCATGATGAAGTGATCGGGACCATGGGTGAAGCGCCCGAAAATATGATCCTCGTCGAAAATGAAAGCGATGTGGATAATCTGGAACTCGAAGAAAACTCGAAGCTCGCTTACCTAACACAGACCACCTTAAGCGTTGACGACGCCAACCGTATCATCTCTCGCATTCGAGAAAGATTTCCACACGTCCACAATCCACCGAAAGAAGACATCTGCTACGCAACACAAAATCGGCAGGAAGCCATACGAATTCTGGCACCCGAATCTGATTTGATCCTGATAGTCGGTAGCGATAACAGCAGCAATAGCCAGCGACTTCGTGAATTAGGAGAAGAATGTGGTCAACCGGCGCATCTGATTGACGGGGTGGAACAGCTCAATCCCGAATGGCTACGCGATGTCGAAACCGTCGTGATTTCTGCCGGCGCCAGTGCTCCGGAAGGAATCGTCCAGGAATGTATCTCATTCCTTGAACAAAACTTCGATGCCACCGTCGAAGTTCGGGTCATTCGAAAAGAAGAAGTACATTTCCAATTGCCCAAGGAATTACGAAACAGCCCGGACGATACGGCTTCGGCCGTATCATAACCTGCTAACGATACGGGAGCGGCACAGGATGCACTCGATGAAACTCCACGGTCCGTGGATGTTATATGCGGATGATAAGCAGTCAGAACCTGAACGAATCAAGTTGCCGGGAAAACTCACCTTAGGCGGCAATCCCGTCTGCGCACCATGCACGTTACGAAGACGGTTTGGTACACCCACTGGCTTGACGGACTCTGATCATGTCATTTTGGTTTTCCATGGAGTGACGCCGTTCGCCATCGTCTCATTGGAATCTCAGACACTTGGTGAAATTGCGAGCGAATCAACAATTGGATTTGACATAACGCCATTTCTTGCCGGTAATAACTACCTGCAGATCGCATTTAAAGAGACAGCGGAGCCTGTTGGAGTTTGCGAAGTGCGAATTGATATCGCTGATGACAGCGAAATTCGAACGACAAGCTATCCGGTCATCAACCCTTAGATTAGATTTCTCAACTTGGTCACTTTCCCACTTTGGTGATATGAACAAAACAACACTAATGATCCTGAATTGTTTTTTTTCAGTGCTTCTCTTTAGCGGTTGCAACACTGAATCCGGTGATACCAATTCAACTCCACAGGAAGCAACTCAAGAGGCTGTAAATCCATCGGATTCACAAACTCAAGAAAATACGAGCGCGTCCAGTCAATATCCGGTGCTACTTGGTATGGACGAGAAAGCACCCGAGCCAATCCCATTGGACGAAGACCTGCTCCGGGACGGTTGGATTAGCCTTTTTGATGGCAGCACGCTTTACGGTTGGGTTGCCGAATGCGAGGCGGATTGGTCAGCGGAAGATGGCACGATAACAGTCAGCCAGGGCGATGTCGGCCTTCTGAGAACCGTGACAACATTCTCCAGTTATCAACTACAGTTGGAATTCAAAAGTGAATCGGGGACAAACAGCGGCGTATTTCTTAATACTCCCGGCAAACCTACCGACCCATCATCTGACTGTTACGAATTAAACATCGCCGACGCGGACAATCCATTCCCTACAGGAAGTCTTGTCGGTCGAAAGAAAATCGATGGGGATAATCACAGTGCCGAGTGGCAGACGTATGACATTACCGTTGCTGATGGCGCTATCAAGGTATATCTCGATGGCAACCTCATATTGGATTACACCGACGGTGCACCAATTAATCGCGGTTACATCGCACTACAGCATAACAGTGGTAAAGTGTCGTTTAGAAATATCCTCTTGCGACCCATTGGCTCATCATCATTGTTTAATGGTCAGGATCTAACTGGCTGGATTGAGTATCCAGAGATGGACAGTAGATTTAGCGTCGATACAAATGGACATTTGTATGTCGAGAATGGTCGTGGTCAACTGGAAACCGAGGATAGCTACGCAGATTTCATACTGCAGTTGGAATGCCTCACGCATACACCGAATCTAAACTCGGGAATCTTTTTCCGCTGTATTCCCGGTGACACGATGATGGGATATGAGAGCCAGATTCATAACGGCATGAAAGATAATAACCCACTTACCCCGGAAGATCACGGCACGGGTGGTATCTTCCGACGACAAACTGCCCGTCGTATTATTGCAACTGATCAAGAGTGGTTTTACAACACGATCATTGCGGACGGTGATCACTTTGCAGTCTGGGTTAATGGATATCAAGTGTCGAACTGGCGCGATGAACGCGACTCGGATGAGAATCCCCGCCGTGGCCTGCGGACAGAAGCCGGTACGATCATGATTCAGGGTCATGACCCAACCACACAAATCAGTTTCAAAAATCTGAGTATTCTCGAACTGCCGGCGATGTCTAACGTAACTGAGCAATAACACCGACCAGGTACTTCGCAAGCCTGTCGGAAGCCTGATACGCACCAGACTTCAGCTTCCACATTTCTTTCACGTTTGACAGTTTGCTAAACACTGCTCTGGTCGCAGCGCCAATTTTTCCCGCTGTTGAATCCTGATTCAGCACGTTTTCGACTAACTCCGGCAGCTTATCGCCCACTGCTTCACTAACAACGCGAACAACCATCAACCGCTTTTTTAGTGCCTGGCATGACTTGGCGACCCAATATGACTCCATGTCAGCCGCGATGGCACCAAATTCTGCTGCCGTTGCTCTGCGACCCTCTTCGTCACGTATTACCTCGGCTACACTTGCCAATTTGCCGGTATGTAGGCCACGTGTACGACTTACAACATCCTCAGAGATGGAGAAGCCGACGTTGATTTGTGCGTGGTCCGCGGCGGCAAGTGTCTGTGGCATGATGATATCATCCCGCCCAATTCCGTCAGCTAGTCCCGTGGCAAATCCCGCAGCGATAACCCAATCGACCGGATACATGGCGATAACATCTTCAACCGCCTGTTGGATTTGTTCTGCCTGACCACTGGATTCCACAATGACAACGGGCACTTCATCAATCAGGCCAACGTGCTCTATAAAGGTCGCACATCGTGTGGTGATCACGTCACCCATCAGGTCAACCAAACCAGTCGCTTCCAGCGGGCTGGCACATACCACGGCAATGCGACATTGAGTGAGTGCCTCGGTACTCGCTGCCTCAATATCATCAGACGCATCCATCGTTTGCTGAATACCATCGCGCACAGCGGATTCCGCTGCGGACCGCATCCAATTGTGAACCATCCAACGTACCAGCATCGTTTTCCTCTAAAGCGTATAAGATCGGCTATTGTATTTGCGATGGTTTCTTGACGATCATGACCATACCGCGGTCGCGATTAATTGCGGCATCAACCATTTCTTCAAGTAGCCCAAGCCTAACGTACTTGAGTATATCTTCGCGGGTCACAGTGGACCGTGTACCGTAATTGCTTGGCGATCGATATCGCGCTAACTCATCGAAATCGACATACACGTAGTAGATGTTGCGCTCCAACAGGGAGTTATACGCATCTTCCAGTGACTGCTGTTTTACTAACTTGTCAAATAGGCACTCGTCAAAACAAGTGTTGTAGTATGCTGGCATTGTCAGTTCAAACGGAGTTGCATCTCCAACCAGTAAGACTGACATTGACTGGTCATCACCAATCCTGGGAATCTCCCGATTCATATAACGGTGTGCCCGGATCGGAATCGTGTTATCCCGCGCCTCCGAAATCGGCTCGATATACGTCAACTTGTCGTAGTCAACAAAGACTCGGTTGTAGGTACCGAAGCTTCTGGAAATGAATGATGTTCCATAAATCGCCGCCAGCACAAGCACGATGTTAAAGGCTACCTTTAGACGTTTTGAAAAAGCGTCTTGAAGAGCGTAGCCCGCCATCACAGCTACTAACGGAACAATAGGCGCCCAAAACCGGGATAGCCTGTGAGTAAAACACCACCAGACGACGAGATAGAATACAGTCCACCAAAATATTGGTCTTATCACCCTGTGACGGTAGCCAATTGCAATGGCGATGAGGGCAAGTGGGATCAGGAACGGACTTTGACCCTGTTCAGTAATAAAGAACTTACCAAAATCCGTCTGGAAGTTACCGATACTAAACTCCGGTACTTTATGTGCGTTATTCCATTGAGCCACGTGCTCGTCAGTTCGGCCCTCGGTCTCAAAAATCGAACCGGCAAGTGGATAAACCGGATTACTCGTCCAAGCTAGGTTTCGTACCAACCAAGGCGCGGAGAAAATTAATACACCGATCGCAAACGCCAAGACAGGCTTAAAACCGCGACGCTTTATTGCAAGGAAGGCAACAGCTGGAATCCACACAAATACCACAGCTGTGTACTTAATGGACAAGGCCATGCCGGCTGCACTACCGGCAAGTAGAACCCACTTCCGTATGGGTTCTTCATCCCATCGAAGCAAGAAATAAACTGTCAGCAGTAAATAGAATGCAAGTACCATCTCAACCAAACCATCTGTTGAAATGGACACGAGAGTTGGAGTACATACCAACAGAATGAGCGATGCCATGCCGGCGTTCAGCCCAAACCAGCGCCGACCAATTACACAAGTCAGTGCGGCAGTTAATATCAGATAAAATCCAATGATTGCCTTACCGGAAATCGCCCCCTGCCACCAGTCCGGGGTATTGGGATAGTGCGGCATTAACGACATGGTAGGTATCGATAGCAATTCTGCCCCCATTGGCATGTTGCTGTATATGTTGTGCGGCAACTGGACCATTCCGCCGCTTTGATACCATTCCTTTGGAACTTGTAAATGATATTCGGTCACGTCGAATTCGATCGGTGGCACTAAGCTGGCCAGAACGATATATATTGCTGGCAATAACCAGCAAAGATGGCGATAAACCCAACGCTCCTGTTGCGATTTGCCTGACTTCGCAGGCTGCTCCGCCGCGTCTTCATCCGGACTCTTCGGATCCTCTGATAATGACTTGATCTGCAAATAGGTTGTGTATCCGACGATGACAAGCCCTGGCACGAGGAATACCCACATATGTTGGTATAACCCGATTACACCTATTAGGAAGATATATAGCGTCCACACACCTAATCCAATGCCGGTACTGATGACGGCTGACTCCCAGCGGCTAAAATCCGTCGCTTGGCACATGGCTCGAAGCACCAGAAAACCAATGCTGTAACCAACCAGTAGTGTGAAGCAAAGGCCGATAATCGGCATTGCTCGATCTGCAAACCCAGTACGAAGTGAACTGGCGTCGGTCCATTCACTCCAAATGTCATCGGCGATTAGGAATTGAATCCAGGGTAATACATGCAACGTACCAATCGCCGACGTGTTGCTCTCTTCAGCAGATTCGGTTTGGGCAGTCGGGTGCTGCGATGCATTCTGATTCGAAACCGGCTTGGGATAAATGCTGAACAGTCCCAAATAACACAACAATACGGCAATGATCGTAATGTCGCGGCCTGACAGTTTCTTTGCAGGCTTTGATTTGGATGTTGGTTTTGACTTACTCATCTTCAACTCTGCTGGTGCGTCTGCTTCCAGACATTGAGAATTCAGCAAAATGCAGGCTACTGTTGAGTATATTTATGCGTTTCTGCCAAGTCTTCTGATTGCGTACGTTTCAGCACTCACTCGCATATTCCTCTATGTTTTACCACGCATAATCGGCACAACCGGTTCGTCCGTACCCAAACAAAAGGTCGATACATTTCGAACAAGTATTTTCATCTATCTAATTAGTTTTCAAGACGATGGAAATCTGTTCGTTAAAGGGTCTCTACGACCTTCTGTTACAGGACGAATGTCATGATTGACGACCTATTAAATACGGAAAAAACATACGAAGGACAACGCGTTGAACCCACTTATTCGGAGCTTTCCGAGGCTTAGTCATGTCAGATCAACCAAAACTAGCTGGAATCTTCACACCTAACATAGTCCCACTGGATGCAAATGGGGACATCAATGAAGGTGAAACAAGACGTTATGTCGATTGGCTAATCGACCATGGTGTCCATGGATTGTATCCAAATGGTTCAACCGGTGAATTCACCCGATTCACCGCCGAAGAGAGGATTCGCATTATTGAAATCATTGCGGATCAGGCTGCTGGACGTGTACCTATTCTTGCTGGTGCAGCTGAAGCAAATACACGCGAAACGATTCGTGCTTGTGAACGTTATCATGAGTTGGGCGCTCGCGCCGTGGCAATCGTGTCTCCGTTTTATTACAAACTTGGACCTGAAGCAGTGTACGCCTACTTCAAAGAGATTGCTGATAACTCCCCGATCGATGTTACGCTCTATAACATTCCGTTGTTTGCATCTCCTATCGATGTGCCAACCATTCAACGATTGGCCGACGACTGCGAGCGCGTTGTTGGAATCAAGGATTCGAGCGGTGACATTCCCAATATGATGAGAATGATCGAAGCAGTGCGTCCGATCCGCCCTGAATTCAGTTTCCTGACAGGCTGGGATCCAGTACTGGTACCGATGATCTTCGTCGGTGCCGACGGTGGCACCAATGCCACAAGCGGAGTGGTTCCGGAAATCACGAGAAAAATCTATGAACTGGCAACCGCCGGAAACTACGACGATGCACGAAGTTGGCAATACCGTTTGCTGAAGCTGTTTGATGCCATGATCTATAAGTCTGAATTCCCGGAAGGTTTTCGAGCTGCCCTGCAGTTACGCGGTATCAATACAGGACCTGGTCGCCAGCCACAATCCGAAGTTTTGCACCAACAACTGGATATCCTTCGGGATGAACTTCAGTGCCTGCTTGCAGATGCTGGATTTACAACTGCCCCGTCTGG
>Ga0114933_10003493_pt1 | contig 15276 bp, 13 predicted proteins | sample 4SBtaG_FD_89691 | JGI IMG/M metagenome (GOLD analysis project Ga0114933, IMG submission 89691) | Deep subsurface microbial communities from Kolumbo volcano to uncover new lineages of life (NeLLi) - 4SBTROV12_W25 metaG | ecosystem: Environmental > Aquatic > Marine > Volcanic | place: Kolumbo... | reverse complement strand
TGCCTGTTTTTAGAGTGTTTAAGCACGCTGAGAGATGCGTGTGTATGAGACGGTTATGAGCCTCGCGAGCTACCGGGCTGCTCCACCCCGCGATGTTGTTTCGTAGCGTAATTATAGCCTCATTCAAAAATCTCCCCAGTGGGTGCAAGGCGTCGCAGGAAAGACCTTGGACCCGCATGTGTAAGTAGGCCCAAGCTTGTAGATTCTCCGCCCTGTTATGCGAGCAGTTGCACCTTTATTATTAGCTAGGAAATGGTCGATCGATAAGGGAGCTTTAAATGACAGAGGTATTGGTAGGACTGGGAATGTTTTGCATCAACATGTTTTCGGGCGCTTTGGTGCTGACTATTGCATTTAAGATATTTGATGACACGTTACGTGGACAATATTTGAAGGAGGCCTTTCTTGCATCGTTGCGGTACAACGCTATCGTCAACGGGGCACTCTTTCTAGTTTTTGTCATTGGGATGGTTGTTGACTCAGCTGGACTAACGTCTTTTTTAGGGTGCGTCGTCTCAATTGGTTCAGTAGTTCTAATGGCGAAAATGTTTGAGCTCGGACTAAAAGAAGTCATTGTTATGTACATCATCCTGTGGTTCGTAGGTTTTGGAATCATCGTGATGGCGGCGACGGCAATCTGGGGAGTTTCGATTTTTTAGTCGTGTACACCAATATTACGAATAAATTATTTCAGGTGACGCATTACACCAATCGGGGCTGTGAAACGACAGGTTGAGAGGAGCGGGGATGCATTTGTATTGCTCATCGGTTGGAGTAGTTTTCATTAGTGCATGGAATGTTATGTCGGATCACGCATATAATTGGAACACGGTGTTGCTGGACCTCACGGAAACGCGGTTTCCTTATTGGCGCACCTGAGAACAGGTGCTACTCTTGGCCTTCGAGGCAACCAATCTAAAGTCACGTTAGTGTATGAATCTATCTGACGACAATACAAAGGGACGACGGCCATTACCGCCTGGTGCGCGTCCGCTTCCATCGACAGGACGCAATGAGCCACCGTCACCAGAGGACGATATCCCTACAGCTAAACCGATTAGTCATGTGCCGGTTCAAGCGGAGTCGCAGTCGCCCGCATTCACTGTGGAACAACAGCACGCGGTAGATGATTTAGATTCAATCCCTCAACTCGAAGAAGAATCAACAACACAGCAATACCATGGTGATGTCGTGTTGGAGAACGCCCTCCACCAGTCGCCCGTCAGTCAGGACGCTGTGGAAGAGATGGTGGAATCCGCGAAATATTCGGCACCGTATTGGGTGATGAGTTTATTCGTACATACGCTTATCCTCATTGTATTGGGGTTAAAGCTAATGCCGGGATTTCAATCGGATCAGATTCTTGTGGAGGCGATATTTGCGGATTCAATTGGTGAGCAACAAGAAGACCCGTTGGAATTTGAGTCTCCGATGGAAGACGAGATGGTTGAAGAGGATCCCATCGTCGTGGAGAACGAAGAGCCAGAGGTGGAAGAGCCTGAAGCTGCTCCACCGGAACCGGAAGAAAAAGAGATGCCGGAAGAAGCGGCTCCAGATCCAATGGAAAAGGCTCCGGCTATCGGTCTTGCCTTAACCGGCAGAGAAGAAGGACGGCGTGTTGCATTGCTTGATACTTTCGGTGGTACAGCAATTACCGAGGGCGCCGTGCAAAAGGCATTAATGTGGCTCAAGCGGCAACAACGTCAGGACGGTAGGTGGAGTCTCAAAGGCCCCTATACAGGTGGAGCGAATATTGAAAACGAGATAGCCGCCACGTCGCTTGCTATCCTAGCGTTCCAGGGAAACGGTAACACGCATAAACAAGGCCCGTACAAAGATGTGGTGGCACGTGGTTGGAAGTGGTTGTTGCCCTTCCTGCAGGACGACGGCTCCTTTGGGATTCATGGTGGCTTTAATCATCGCCTGTATACACAAGCCATTGCGACGATTGCGTTGTGCGAATTATACGGAATGAGTTACGACAAGACTTTCAAAGAACCGGCACAACGCGCGATAGACTACGCCTGTCAGGTACAGGCGGCAACTGGCGGTTGGCGATACAGCCCAAATGGACAATCTGATACCTCCGTCACCGGTTGGTTTGTCATGGCACTTCAAAGCGCGAGGATGGCAGGTCTCATTGTGCCGAAGGAGAACCTCGAAAAGATCAGTGATTACCTCGATAGCGTCACGGTGGATGGTGGAGTGCAATACGCATACCAACCCGGCGGTACGAATAAATTTTCAATGACTGCTGAGGCACTATTGTGCCGGCAATACCTTGGGTGGGAAAAAGAGGACCCACGCCTGCAGGCAGGCTCACAAATTGTTGCAGCCCAAAAGGTTCGATGGAATGAAAACAATCTCACTGATCTGACAAATGTGTATGCCTGGTATTACGCAGCACAAATGCTACACCATATGGATGACGACAATTGGGTGCAATGGAATGAGGTTATGCGTGATGTGATTCCGTCCAAGCAGTTGAAGAGTGGCCGTGAAGCTGGCAGTTGGAGTCCATCGCATGATGAATGGGGGCAAGGCAGGGGGGGACGTCTCTTTATGACATGTTTCTGCACGTTCATGCTAGAAGTCTATTACCGTCACATGCCTCTATATGGCTTGCGTATTGAATAGCCAAGCTTTATTGCGTGTCATCGTGTGATTCAGCAATAATTCTCTTGTAGGTTTCGCTTGCGACGTCGAAAGCGGCTTTCGCCTCAGCTTGTTCAGCCTGTCGAATTCGACCCTTTTTGGCATTCCAGCATACATCGACGGCATCAAGACACCATTGTGCACTTCGTTTACTGGCTCGAATTGGCTTGCCATCAATCTCAACAAAAACTGGGTTTGTGTGGCTACTGGGAAAGACCCGAACAGCAACCCAACTCGATTGTGTTAATTCAGATTGAAATTGGATGTCATTCAAGCTACCGTCGGCTTTGATTTCAACGGTTTCGACGGAAACGCCGTTAACAATCAACTCCACAGGTACTTTACGTGTCCCGTCGATCCGCGCTCTTTCCACGTGCCAATACGGCTTTTGGCTGAGCGGCCGGCTCTTTAGCTGTAAGTCAGCCTCCTCATTCAAATACGCAGCGGCAGTAACGCCGACATTGATTGTGCCCGCCTTTGACAGTGTTAAGAGGCTGGGGTGCCCCGTTGTGCCAGGTTCTCCAACGGCCACGTCGTTAACGTGAAAATCAATCAAATGACTTCGACCGTCACAGCAATAACTGCGACCATCCTTGATCCCTTGTACCCACTGGTCGTAGTTCAGAGGGACTCGCGCAGGCAACTTGACATAGGCACGTCCCAAACCAACGCGTTCGCCGTAGATACAAGGGAAATCTGTTTCACCGCTGATACGACATTGATAACCACAATTGAGTGTGTGATACCAAATGCTCAATTCCCAGATGATGGGTGTGTCCACAGCCGAGATGAAGTCGGTAGCTCCATGTACGACATCAACGACATATTCATTTGCTCCAATGCCATCGAACTTTGGCATCTTGTAGCTTGGTAGCGTTTCGTCGTCTACCTGTAATCCCCAACCACTATGAGAGTAGCCAACAACACCGCCTTGTTCCTTCCCCCATTTGAGTACGGGGAGATCCCAACTTGGCCACTGCTCGATTTTCGTTGTTCCGGGATAATCATCCTCCTCCAAACGTAATAGACACAGATGTCCTGCGTGAGAACTTGGAAAGCCGGAAACTTCGACATCGTACCGCATGAGATTGAAGTCGGTTGATAGTGGGCTGATTTTTCCATCAAAATATTGTTTCTGGTCATACCAGCACGGCCCCCATGACAGGACGCACCCAATATTTAAATCCTCACCGAGGATGTGTCGCATCATGGAGTCCGGCGTCACGCCGGCTGTGGGGGATTCGTAGTGTGCGCAGCCAGCGGCATGCACGTGATGGTCACCGGAATACCACCCCATTTCCGCCAAATGGATCCAACGTTTGAGACGAAATGTTTCGTTATGATTAGCACGATTCGGAACGCTGATCGTTTTTCGGAGGATCAAATATTCTGGTCCGCGGGAATATTCAACGTTGTATTCACCTGGTGGGAGAAACACGGATTCACCGTCATGTCGATAAATCTGGTCATGGAAAAAGAAGTCTGGTTCCAGTCGACGGGCACGAGATGGATATACGCGATCAAGTTCGTCCTTTATTACGAACTGACCAGTCGTCGGTTTTCCGTCATCATCAACAACAGTTAGACGTACATTGACGGCACGCTCGCATTCAAAGAGGATTGGCAGGTCGCTTCGAAAACCAAGGTCCTGTGTTCCCTGGCCAACATTGAACTGCAGCGTTGCCTCACGTTTGCCGGCGTCTCGACTAAAGAGCTGAACAATTCGATATTCACACTCTAGGCCCGAGAGAGTCTTTTCAAGAGGTTGGCTGTCGAAGGTGGCAACGCTCATCCAACGCGTTTTTACATCACTGGTTTTTATGACGGCAATATCTGGCACGGGGCTTCCAGTGCTTCTTTTATATACGGGACCGGCGTTCGGACTTTGAATATCGAGGGCAGCGGTAATCCCAGCCTCGTTATGCACCTTCACTAGGAAAATGCGCCAGCCTTGTTGTACTAACGAAGCAGTTGCCGGACCTCTTGCAACCTTTACGCGGCTTTCCGGATTGATATGCACATGTGCCAAAACACGCTGATCAAGCACCTCTTGGATTTGGTAGACGGACTCTTCATCGCCTTCTTCAAGTGCACGCGATAATAGTTTCGCGTGTTTGCGTGAGAGCGGCGCACCGAGAAAATCCAATGCCTTAGCCACGCGCATGGCTTGAGCCTGCAATGGTTGGGCTTCGACCTGAATCGTGTCCGCGGCACTAGTGTTATAAATAGTGCAAAGGCATGCAAGTGAAAGGGATATAGCGCGGAAAGTCTGCATGGTTGATACCGTCATTAGTCAACTAAATGAGTCAATGAGGATATCTTCGCAGATTAGCGAACGAATGCAATTATTAATGGACGGGCGAAAAGCTATGCTTGCGGAATCTCAACATTAAGAGATGCGGCTAGTCCAGTTAACTTATTCCAGTTCTCATCATCAATTCCGATTCCATTTGCGATGTTCGTGGCAACGGTCTTTCGCTCCGGATCGCCCGGCAACAGTATCTCGCCATTTGGATCGCGCGTCGGGCAACTTTTAACGAAGTCAGAGATTTGGTTTACCTCTCGCTGGAAAGCTTCAAGGCCGCCGAGTCTTGATGGATCAATCAACATGAAAAAGACGCAATTGCCTTTTGGGGTGAGCGGTGTTTCGCGGGCACAAAGACCAGCTGATAAGGCGCCGGAAAAAATATCGATCATCAAGGACAAACCGAATCCCTTGTAAGCCTGATCACCGCCCATTGGTAAAATAGTGCCGGGCGGATCGGTATATAAATCGTCAGGGTTGGTGCTTGGATTGCCGTCACTATCGATGATCCAGCCCTCAGGAATTGATTCCCCCGCGATCGACTTTACGCGTACCTTACCTTCGGCCGTGACACTCGTGCTGAAATCGAGGATGAGAGGGGCGTCGCCACGGGGAACGCCAATCGCAATCGGGTTCGTGCCGAGCCGCGGCGCGATTCCGCCTGGAGGAGCGACTCGTCGAGCGGCTCCATGGGTATTGACCATCAGCATCGAGACTAAACCGTGGTCATTAGCAGCGATTTCACAATACTCGCCAAGACGGCCGATGTGCCCACTGTTGCGTAATGTGCCAATGGCGTTTCCGTATTGCTTTGCCTTTGGAACGAGTTTGTCGAGTAACCTTCCACATTGCACCCGGCCAATTCCCCAATTGGCGTCGCCAACGAAGGTGGAAGGGCCTTCTTCTATGGCTGTGAGGTCGACATTACTCTTTACGTCACCAACCTTCAGCATGTCTAAATAGAACGGAATACGCATCACGCCATGGGAACTGTAACCACAGGTATTGGCATTGGCGAGACTCGGGCCGACGATGGCTGCTTCCTCGGTGGTCATGCCACCTGCAGCGAGTAATTCAGTGGCAAAGGTGCTGAGTGTAGATGGAGCGAGGTTCGGCACGTGGAGGTCCTTTCAATTGTGCGTAAGCACGAGTGTTCTGTGCGCTGGGTCTTATTCGTAATTCACTGTTTTACACAAATGCGTTTGTTATTCAATCCTCTAAGGTGAATTGTCAATTGAGAGTTGACGATTTGCTTCGTATGCGGCGATGGCAACCGCATTTGAGAGGTTTAGGCTTCGAACAGGCGGCTTAATTGGTATATAGAGGGCCGCATCCGGATTGTCGTCGATAAGCGATGCCGGTAGTCCCTGCGTTTCGCTTCCAAAAACCAGTACGTCCCCCGATTGGTATTGGACATTTGTATAAGTGGTTCTCGCACGCTTACTGAAATACCAGATATTGGGTGATCCAAGCGCCGTTAATGCATGATCCCATGAAGGCACTACTTCAACATCCAGATGCTGCCAATAGTCCAACCCTGCGCGTAACAGTCGCTTTTCATTCAACTGAAACCCTAAAGGCTGGACAAGCCAGAGCTTGGCGTTGATTGCTACGCATGTTCTACCAATATTGCCGGTATTCTGTGGAATTTCCGGTGAGTGTAACACGATGTGCAGAAGCGGTTGTTGCATGGTCTTGTTTTCGAAGGGACAATGTACGTAATTGTATTATTTTGTATTGGAATTAAGAGCTTGGAAATCACCCGGAAGCCTACACGACGCGTCGAAATCGGAAAAGCCGTTATTGGCGACGGTAACCCGATCGCCGTCCAAAGTATGACGGCAACGCATACAACTGACATCGACGCGACAGTGACTCAAATTCATCTACTGGAACAAGCCGGCGCTGACGTGGTGAGAATTGCGGTGGACAGCAAGCAAGATGCTGCGGCATTAGCAGTCATACGACAGCAAACCGAGGCTAATTTAGCAGTAGATTTACAGGAAAATTACAGGTTAGCGGAAGTGGTTGCACCACATGTGGATAAGATTCGCTACAACCCCGGTCACCTCTATCATCACGAAAGAGAAAAACCGTGGAAAGAGAAGGTGAAGTACATCGCTGACGTAGCTGCCAGCAATAATTGCGCAATTCGCGTTGGTGTCAACTGTGGTAGCGTTGACCCAGATAAAGCAGAACTATTTTCAAACGATGACTCGATTTCGCCATTGCTTGCCAGTGCCGGCGAGCATTGCGAATATTTAGATAGCATTGGATTTACCCGTTATTGTGTCTCTCTTAAGGATTCAGATCCGCAAAAGGTGATTGCCGTGAATACGAGGTTTGCGGAAGCGCATCCTCAGATACCGCTTCATCTGGGTGTCACAGAGGCCGGTATGCCGCCAGACGGTGTGATAAAGACGCGTATCGCATTCGAACAATTGATCAGTAAAGGCATCGGCGACACAATTCGAGTATCACTCACTGTCGCCAATGATCAAAAAGGACAGGAGATTGAAGCGGGAAAGGGTATCCTCAATGATATTTACAATGGACGAGTACGTTCAGTAGTGAACTTCAATGAGAATACTCTGAACATAATTTCATGTCCGAGTTGTTCCCGGGTAGAGAACGAGGCCTTTATCAAGCTGGCTCAGGATGTGAAGGAAATGACTCAGTATGCCACTGAACATGCAATTACGATTGCCGTCATGGGATGCCGAGTCAATGGTCCGGGGGAAACAGACGATGCGGATCTTGGGCTTTGGTGCGGGCCGAATTATGTCAACTTGAAACGGGGCCCCGAATCCATTGGAGCATACGCCTACGATGAGATACTGGGCCGTCTAAAAGAACAACTTGATATGCTTATCAACGCAGAGACCCGAGCGTAACCCGGTGAATATTAATGAACGGTGAAATGCCAACATTAGAAGTCCTCTATGCTGGGCTGTGGATACGAAACTCGCAGGTTAGGATTCCATTTCGTTATGGAAAGGCATGCCTTACGAAGTGTCCGCAGGCTGTGCTCCGTGTGGACATGCGTGTGAACGGCGCGACGGTAAGCGGCTTCTCCGGGGACTGCCTGCCACCGAGTTGGTTCGATAAAACGCCTGGCAAGTCGTATGAGGTGCAGATCAATGAGATGGTCAACACGATTGAATACGCAAATAAAGTGGCTCTGGAATGTGGACATTCTGCGTTTTGGCCGCTTTGGAAAGAAGTTTATTCGCAGGTACTAGAAGAAGGCACAAGACTTGAGTTACCAGACCTGTTATCGAGCTTTGGCGTAGCATTGCTCGAAAGAGCGGTGATCGATGGGATATCGCGGGCGTTAGGTACTTCATTCTTTAATCTAATGCAACACAACGTCCTCGGTATATGTGCCGGTGACATCCATCCGCTTCTAAAAGATTTGGCACCTAAGGATTGGTTGCCGGAGACGCCAAGTGCTAGCATCGCCGTCCGGCATACGATTGGCTTAAGTGACCCACTGACGCGTAGTGAGATACTACCTGAACAACGATTGGATGACGGTCGTCCGGAGTCGTTGGAAGAATATCTCGAGCAGTGCGGCGTTCATTTTCTGAAGGTAAAGGTGCAAAATAATCTCGACACGGATTTGCAACGCATTTGTACGATTGCGGCATTAGCTGAACGCGTTCATGGCGATAAATATTCGGTAACGCTTGATGGAAACGAACAGTATGAATGCACTGAATCTCTTGGAAAACTCTTAGATGCCGTGCAGAGCGACGAGCGATTAACGACCTTTTGGGATAACATTCTCTTGATTGAACAACCGTTTAATCGGGCAATCGCCATGTCTCCTGCGGTTTGTTCACAATTGAACGAACTGACAACTAAGAGAATTATTATTGATGAGTCAGATGGAACGTTGAATTCTTACTCGGAGGCCTTTGATCTGGGGTACCGCGGGGTGAGCAGCAAAGCTTGTAAAGGTGCTGTAAAAAGCATTTTAAATGCTGGTCTTGTTCACTCGCAAAATAGAAACACTCCGAATTGCGCGATAATGTCAGGCGAGGACCTGTGTTGTGTTGGTATGGTATCTTTGCAACAGGACTTAGCGCTTGTCGCGAGCCTTGGGCTTTCACATGTAGAAAAAAATGGCCATCATTATCACCCCGGATTGGCGTATCTTGGTGAACATGCCAATTGGGTAATGCAGGAACATGATGAACTTTACGAGTCGATTGGTGACGTCGCAAGTCCGCGGATCGTGGATGGGAAATTCGACGTTAGCAAGCTAAACTGCCCTGGTTTTGGCATTCAACGGATGCACGCACTTGATGGGTTTGTTCATAGCAGTGAATGGCAATATTCGAGCTTGGATATTTCGGAATAGATTGGAAGAAAAGAATGAAGACCACGGTCGTAGGTAGTTATCCAGTTCCCACATGGCTTCAGTTAAGCAGTAGTCGGGAAGGCCTTCGCGATGCGATGTTGGCTGTGATTAAGACACAGGAGATGGCCGGTATTGAGTTAATAGCTGATGGAGAACTCTATCGTTGGGATGTGAATCATGCGGAAACAAACGGCATGATCGATTTTTTCTTGCGGCCGCTTGATGGCGTAAACAGCGACTTGAGCAGAGAACAACTGATCAAATGGAAGGCGACTCCAGGAAACGAATTTAGAAAGAAGCCGCCTGGGATTGTTGTGGATGAATTAAATCATGGAACACTCAATCTAAACGACGACTACCAGTTATACGCGGAGCTGACAGACTTACCGAAGAAGTTCACGGTTACCAGTCCCTACATGCTTTCAAAAATGGTCGCAAACGATTACTACCCAAGTACTGAAGCTCTTGTAAATGCTCTCGGTGATTTGCTTGGCGAGCAGGTGGCAGATATTGAAGCAGATGTCATTCAGGTCGATGAAGCAAATGTGACGGGAAATACAAACGATGGTGCGATGGCGGCGGAAGGCATCAACCGAATTTTACGTCGGGTGAAAACAACGTCCGCCGTTCACTTATGTTTTGGGAATTACGGTGGCCAAACCATACAGCAAGGCGATTATGATCTTTTAGTGGAATTCTTAAACAAGCTTGAGGCCGATCATGTCGTGCTGGAAATGGCGCGGCGTCCTGACGCAGAGCTTGCGATGCTCGAGCGGATCGTTCCTGATATCGAGATCGGATTAGGCGTGATTGATATTAAGGATAATGGCGTCGAGTCTCCTGAGACGGTCGCGAGACGTATCGAGGAAGCAGCAAATGTGATTGGGGCTGATCGCATCGCCTATGTACACCCGGACTGTGGATTTTGGATGTTACCTCGCTCAGTCGCCGATGCAAAAATGGCTGCATTGAGAGCGGGACGAGACCTCTATGCGGGTGGCTGAGGATTAGTCGCGTTGCCATGCGACCATTGAGTCGCAGATTTCAAACCCGATTGCCTGAAGCGTTTCGGAGTAAATCGGCAAAGTGGCCGAAATGGTTCCCTGATGTCCGCGACACAAGTCACTAAGAAGTGCCGTTAAGTACGGTTCTGTCCCCTCGCAACTGCGTATCGCCACGGTGGATTGCGATGGATGTCCATCCGGGATCGCTGTTAGGATCGCTGAAGCGTCCGACTGGCCTGACTCTCTTTCTTTTAGCTGTATTTCCAACGTGCTCAAATGGCCCAATTTAAAGTTAAGGCTCCAGTCAGGAAGTACGATATCGTGCGTAGTGGCAATGGCATGGGTGCGCCGCAACTCCATTTGTTCCCGACTGAATGCAGGACGTTGGCTTTCAGTGTTGAAAGTGAGTAACGGTGTGTTATGAAGTTGGGTGAAATCGTTTGCGATAAAAAAGTCGCGTAGCTGATAAACACTTGCACGCGTGCCAGAGTTCTCGATGATGCCGGGAACGTGCGCCAATACCTCAGTCGAGGAAGTTTCCGTTTCAACGCAAGCGGTGCCAACCTGGGTAATTCGGTCGAGCGATTGCTTAAGGGTCGCTTCGAGAGCATCTAGAGAGGAGAGAGACGAATTCGCGTAAACGACAATTGCTTTGGATGGCGATTGAGCTGCAATGACGATGGCGTTTATTTCATCAGCATTATGTGAAACCCAGCAATTCTCAAATTCAAAAGTCGGCTTGGAGAACAGGCCAAGATCAAATAACTGTAAACGTGCCTCTGGCATTAAGTGGGTGAGGCCTAACCATGAGGCACTTGATGCGGCGATCAAGGGAAGGTCACTGTTGCGAATGTGGCGGATGTCACTCATTTGCGATTCCCACCTGTACGGCTCCGTCGACAGTCCTTACTTGGACTGTTGTATGTTTGAGTGCAGAGATTGATTGGTGTTGTCCGCTTTTCACGTCATATTCCCAACCGTGCCATGGGCAACTGACGATGCACCCATGCAGTGCTCCTTGCCCAAGTGGACCACCCTGGTGAGGACAAATGCCATCAAGCGCAAAGTAATCCCCATCCACATTAAATAGCGCGACGATAGTCCCCGCCACTACAACTTCGGTACTGGCGCCAATGTTTGGCAGGTCGCTTTTTTCGATCGTGTGCCAGTTCATTTAACCCGCCTTGCGAATACGTTTACGTGCACTTCGAGGCTTCCCTTTCCAACGACGATGAAGCCACCAATACTGTGAAGGAAACTCGCGAATCATCTGCTCGAGTGCGTTGTTATACCATGACGTAACCCCACGCACCGTGGGCGTAATGTCATTGGGTTCGGCGGGATCGAAAGGACGGTTTGTTATCATCTGGAACTGCAATATCTTACCAGTGCGTATGGCTGCAATCACCATCATCGGAGCATCCTGCCCTAACGAAAATAGTGCAATTGCTTTATGACAGGACGCGGGACGATTCATGAAGTCAGCCCAGAGACCCTTCGGGCCTGCATGTTGGTCCCCCAGCAAGGCGAGCGTCCCTCCGTTCTTGAGGACGTGGTCTACATCAAAGGCTGCGCCATCTTTATCAACGATGTACTGCCCTTTGGCAGCTCGAAACGTTTTGAGATATTTGTCGAGATACGAATTATCCAGAGCACGTGCGATTGTATATGTGGGAAAACCAAGAAGGCCCGCAATATAACCGGCGATCTCAAAATTTCCAAAATGGGCACTCACCAACACCGTCGAGCGTTCGTTAAGCATAAGGCTTACTAGTCGTTGTTGATTATCAAAGTCGATGTAATCACGCCAATTCGTACGGTGCATCCGTCGTCTTGCGTGAGCGACTTCAAATAGCATCATAAATAAATGAGTCCACATGTCTCGCGCTATGTTGGAACGCTGAGCGGGTGTCAATTGCGGCATTGAATGACTGAGATTATCCAGTGTTATCTGGCGCCGTATTCTAAGAATGTTGTGTGCAAAAAAGCCTAGCAGTGAGGCCAGCCGCTCGCAGTAACGCAAAGGTAGTGTTTGCACCGTGCATAGCACCACACGGACAATAACGTAAACTGCGTAATCCATTACTTTCGTCACGATTGCGGTGCCGCGTACCTTAGCTCAGAACGAAGAAACCAATAGTCGATTCGGGGCTAAGTATAGATTGCCTTGGAACGAATCTAAAAGCCCAATAATACATTCTCAAACGAATTAACCGCGTTTACCTACACCTTGTTGGTGATAGCGCAATTTTGGATCAGTTTTGAGTGGTAATTGCACAGTGCGTCCTGTTGCGGCAGCTTTATAGATGGCTTGAATCACTTCGACACTTTTGCGTCCCTCACGGCCGTCAATAAGCGGTTTTTTGCGATTGCGGATTGCGCTCAAAACGTCTTTGAACTGAAGCATATGTGCGTGGTGGCCAATCGCAGAAGGATCGGCTGCACCGCCACCGGTTTGTGTATTGCCTGCCATGGCATCTACGAGTCGACGATCCGTGGACGTCATCTTGGCAAAGTCCCAGACTTTGATGTCTTCCTCTTCAAGTACCGCGGAGCCGTCACTTCCATGAAGTTCGATCCGTTTTAATGCACCTGGATAGGCAGCCGTTGTTGCTTCAATGACACCCAAGGCACCATTTTTAAATCGGAGGGTCGCAACAACGGCATCTTCGACCTCGATGCGTTTATGCGCCAGCATGGCGCCTTGTGCTGTGATCGACACTACCGGTCCCATTAACCATAAAAGAAGATCAACACTGTGGATTGCTTGATTCATCAATGCACCGCCACCATCGAGAGTCCAAGTGCCGCGCCAAGCGCCGCTATCGTAATATTCCTGTGTGCGATACCACTTGACGTAGGCATCACCCATTGTCATTCGGCCAAATTTCTTCTTTTCGACCGCTTGTTTCATTAATTGAGAGGATTGGTGAAAGCGAGAAGGGAATATAGTGCTCAAGGTTACACGATTATCTTTACAGGCCCGGATAATCTTGTCACAGCGCTTGAGCGTGATTTCCAATGGTTTTTCCACAATGACGTGCTTTCCCGCCTTCGCGGCTGCCACTGCGGGTTCCATGTGTGCTCCACTTGGCGTACATATGGTAACGACGTCGATAGATGGATCAGCAAGCATATCGCTAATGTCGTGGTAAGAGCGGCAGTTTTGCTCGCTCGCGAACTTATCACTGCTGTCTGGATTTCGACTTGTGCAAGCAACCAGTCTTGCACCTCGGATATCAGCAATTGCCTTTGCATGGAAATCGGCGATCATTCCACATCCAATAACGGCAAATCCTACGGGCATGGTAGTTATTCCTCTTTAATTACGTGTCAGACTGAGAACTGGATAACGGTACTAAACGCATTTAGTGTCATGTGTACAGCTATTGCTGGCAGTAGGTTTCCGGTTCGGTGTGTTAAATATGCGAGAGCGATTCCCAGTAGTGTAAGCGGTATCCAGGCTGCACCGTGACCCCAGTGCAGTAAACCAAATATTAATCCGGAGCCAACAGTTGCAATGATCGGTAGTTTATCTGTCGAGCGACTAGAAATACCAATTGAAACTAGCGCTGTGCCAGTGCGGGTCGTGACGTACCTTTCCATCCGCTGAAAAAATCCAAAAAGTACACCGCGAAACATGAACTCTTCAGTGACGGGAGCAACAATCACGGCACTAAATACTGCCAGCCACAGGGAATCCACAGACTTCTGTGAACTAAGGCTCTCTAGTAAGGGGTGGCTGTAGGGAACGAGCAACGAAACAATGCCGTTAGCCGCATAGGTTAGTGGAATGAAGAGAATTATGGCTACAAGGGATATACCGAGGAGATTCATCACTGGCATCGGTGAAAGGGAAATGCTCGTTAGCGTTCGGTGCCTTAACAGCATGAGACAAGCGGCTAGGATTGTGCCGATCAGGACACCTCCCGATGTTACGGCGGATACGAGCAACATGGACCCGGATCCAAAATGCATTCCGACTTGGCCAATATCGACGAGGGCTAACTTCGGAATCAAAAAGAATGAAGGCGTGATTATCGTGGTAGATATCACGATGATCACGTCAAGCACGTCAAACTGTGGATTCCACTTTGCCGTATGAGGGAACAGTGGTCTATTTTCCTCCCGAGCACGTGAAATTAGAAACCACCACGGAAGTACGATGAAGAATAACCCAGAAAGCACCAAGTCATGAAGCAATAACTGGATTGTGGTGGGTTCGTTCGGCATCTGACGCTAGGAGTTGTTTAGAGGTTCTTCGTCAGTTGATTTAAACTTACCGATCGTCTTTACGGCTGCAACGATATAGATAATTCCGGTATGGACGGTAGAGAGCACACTGAGCCAGATAAGGATCAAAGTGACTAGCCGAAGTACATCACTCGACTCTACAGGGTTTATCAGAACAGCGAGAGAACCAATCACAGCGGCACACTGAAACACCATTTTGAGTTTACCCGAAAACTTTGCCGAAAAATCTCCTCCGTGTTGTTCGATGAAACCACGTAGTGCTGTTACAAGAAGTTCCCGACCGACCACGACCACCGCCATCCAACCGGCAATTTGTACGGTCATGCCTGATATACTCGCATCGATATCGCGCATCTGAACACTCAATAAAATATAGCTGCCGCATATGATAATCTTGTCACAAAAAGGGTCTAAGATTCTCCCTAGTTGCGTCACTTGATCGTATTTTCGGGCGTAGTAGCCATCAACCCAGTCAGTGCCTGCTGCGATGGCAAAGACTATCAAGGCAGGCATGTATAGATTGAGTGGAATTAGAACGAAGACCACGATGCTAAGCAATAAACGCAGCATTGTGATCTGGTTTGGCACGTTAAAGATTTCATTGCGATCAATAGACATTGCTGTATTAACGTGCGAGTGTGTGATTTGGCCCTGCGGGTTCGGCTGCGCCGAGGCCTGCGGTTGTGTGTGGT
>Ga0114933_10003490_pt1 | contig 15285 bp, 13 predicted proteins | sample 4SBtaG_FD_89691 | JGI IMG/M metagenome (GOLD analysis project Ga0114933, IMG submission 89691) | Deep subsurface microbial communities from Kolumbo volcano to uncover new lineages of life (NeLLi) - 4SBTROV12_W25 metaG | ecosystem: Environmental > Aquatic > Marine > Volcanic | place: Kolumbo... | reverse complement strand
TCATCGAGGCCAATGCCATCTGGGGGAAAATGATGGACGCCATACAATCGGTCAGTGCTGTGATCACCTCGAGTGTTATTCTGACAGTCATCATGGCCGGTGTCGTACATTACGCTTGACCTGAATTACTGCAGGCTTGTCGCTATAGGGCGCCCGCTGGGCGCCCTATTCATTTTCGCCGCGCGCTCACCGCTCCGATCGGCGCTTTGCACTCACCTGGCAACACCTGAAAAACCAAGCAAAAGCACGCCACACACGTAATACTTCGGGTAACTCGAGCCAGTGGATACGACTATCACCATGACTCAAAAACCCAGTCACACACAAACGATTGACCACACCCCGAACATCGAGTCGATCAGCAAGATCACGTGACTGCTGAACAGGGATCACACGATCGTCTCGCCCATGAATCAGGAACACCGGCACATCAGATTGAAGTGATTCAATCGGGACTTCGTAGTCACGCCAATCCGCATCAAAAACTGACTGTATGCGCCTGCCCATATCGGCTCGGGCTCGCGGATCGGCAATCAGCTGGCTTAAGTAGGCCTCTTCAGGCTGACCCGCATCTAGGATGCTCTCAGATGGCCCGGCTCCTGCGTCGGAGATGCTGTGCTCAATACAACGTTCAAGGGCCCCAAGAAACCTTGCCGAGGGCATTTCAAATTCTGCGTAGTAACTACGCAACATAAGGAGATAGCCGTAAGGATCAGCGCGCTTGGCGTTCACCAGAAAATCGCACACACTGTTGACATCTGCATAAGCCCCGATCAAACCCAACGCACTGACGCGCGCCGACAATGCGGGACGGCAAGCAGCTCTTAGGACGAAAACGCCTGAGAAGGAGACCGCCATCAAAGCACAACATCCACCTGGTACCAATTCTTCGTCACTCGTGATAGCGCTAATCAATTGCTCGACTTGCTGAGGCTGATCCCGCCGAATCCACAGCTCGCGAAGACTCTTGATGGACGGAATAACGGCCCGAAATCCCGCTGTGGCCAGCGCCCGGCCCAACTGCTCAACGCGCGGGTCACGATGACCCAAAACACTTAATCCGTGCACAAAAACCACGGTTCCAAAGCTCGGTCTACTCGGCAAATAGAGATCAACTTCGGTATCACAACGTATAAACACTTGACGCTGCCAATGTGCTGGCCTCTTCCGCCGACCGCTGAGGACAAGAAGAAAGCGCGCGGCGGCTAGCATCCCGGAAATCATCTCACGCTGGCACGCGACGATCTCTGGGACTGCTCGAAATCCCATAACCTAGTGTTCGCTGCATTATCAATGAATCGAGCCAAGAATCGAACTTGCGTCCCACACCTGACAGTGTTCCTACAGAGACAAACCCTGCTTTTTCGTGCAATCGAATAGACCCATGGTTTGCCGTCGGATCACCAACGATAGCAATCATTTGACGCGCACCCCAGATTTCACAGCCACTGATCAACCCCCTGAGCAATGCTAATCCCACGCCGCGCTGACGCGCCCAAGGAGCAACATAAACAGAATTTTCTAAGGTGTAACGATAGGCTGGCCTGGTGCGATAGGGCACCGCATAAGCATATCCAGCAACATTTTGGTCCAGATGCGCCACGAGGTAGGGTAAGCCTAAATTGCAGACATCGACCCAGCGCTGCTTAATCTCAGCGAGGCTCGGCGGCTCAATCTCAAAAGAAGCGGTGCCCCGACGCACTTCGTCCGCATAGATGGCCGCAACCGCTGCAAGATCCAGCGCAGTGGCCACCCGAACGGGAACACTATCCATCACATCATTTTAGATGCCAACCCATGCCTTGGACTCCAGCCAAAACATCCGGCTAAGGAATCGACTCCATACTTGAGCATGAAAATTTAACTAGCTCAACTCAGTAACGGTGCAATCACGAGGCTAACAATCGCCATCACATTGATCAGGATGTTCATGGAGGGTCCGGAAGTATCCTTAAACGGATCACCCACCGTGTCACCAACAACCGCAGCTTTATGGACATCAGAACCCTTCCCACCGAGGTTGCCTTTTTCAACGTATTTCTTTGCGTTATCCCAAGCTCCCCCGGCGTTGGCCATGGTTAATGCAAGAAGCACGCAACCCAACAACGCGCCACCCAGCATGCCACCAAGCGCCGCTGGTCCAAGCCCAAATCCAACTACTACCGGAGCGGCGACTGCCAACACTCCCGGGGGGATCATCCGTTTTAAGGCAGCGGTCGTGGCAATCTCTACGCAGCGAGCGGTATCCGGTTCGGCGTTTCCCTCCAGTAAACCAGGGATCTCTCGAAACTGTCGACGAATCTCATGAATCATTTCAAACGCAGCGTCACCTACTGCATTCATGGTCATGCTGCTGACGAGAAACGGAAAAATACCACCCAAAAACATGCCGGAAAGCACTAAGGGATCATTGATTTGCAGTGTGAACTCCGGCACACGATGGATTACGGTTTCAATATACGCCGAGATAATTGCCAGTGCCGCCAACGCCGCTGCACCAATGGCAAACCCCTTGCCAATCGCCGCTGTGGTGTTTCCTAACTCATCCAGGGTATCGGTGATTTCCCTGACCTCTTCACCCAGACCAGCCATTTCTGCAATACCACCTGCATTGTCGGCAACAGGCCCGTAGGCATCTATTGCCATCGTAATTCCTACCGTTGCCAGCATACCGACAGCCGCAATACCGACACCATAGATGCCAACCAATTCACTTGAAATAAGAATAATGGCACTCAGCACCAGCACAGGAACGGTAACCGATTGCATGCCAATGGCGAGCCCGCTGATCATTACCGTTGCGGGTCCAGTTTCTCCGCTTGCCGCGATCTTCCTAACTGGCTGCCCACCAGTGTAGTACTCAGTCACCAGGCCAATGACAATGCCACCCACTGCCCCGACCAGAACAGCGAGCCAAAGTTTCACGCTCAATTCGACCAAATGAATCGTAGCGAATGCAGCGACGATAAAGATAATGGTCGCGCCGATAGTACCGATCCGCAGTGCGACAGCCGGCGACTTATTTGCCATTCCACTAACCAGCAGAATACCGATCAATGAACACACCAGACCCACCGAAGCCAAAGCCAGTGGCAGGAACATCAACTGGTTCTGTTGCCCACCTGCCAACTGGTCAATCAATACTGGTGACAACGTGGCCGCTATGGCGATTGTCGCGATGATCGAACCGCAATACGACTCGAAAATGTCCGAGCCCATACCAGCAACGTCACCAACATTGTCTCCAACGTTATCCGCGATAACGCCCGGATTTCTCGGATCATCCTCAGGAATACCGGCTTCGACCTTGCCAACAAGGTCAGCGCCAACATCGGCGCTTTTTGTGAAAATGCCGCCTCCGACCCTGGAGAACAACGCCACCGAGGAAGCCCCCATACCAAATCCATGAATCACGTGCGAAGTGGCCGGATCACTGCCAAAAAAGTAATACAGCAGGCCAAGCCCTAGCAATCCCATTGCCGCCACAGTCAATCCCATAATTGAACCACCGAAAAAGGAAACCTTTAGCGCAGCGTCAGCACCACTTTCTTGAGCCGCTGTAGTCGTACGAACGTTAGCTCGAGTGGCAGTAAACATACCGATGTAACCCGCGGCGGCCGAACAACCTGCCCCCACAAGAAATGCAACCGCAGTGCGCCATCCCAGATCAGAGAAGAAAATCAGCGCTGCAACTACAACCACGAAGATGCCAAGAAAACTGTACTCGCGGCGGATAAAAACCAAAGCTCCTCGGTGAATCAACTCGGCGATGGCTGCAACCTTGCCAGTGCCTTCGGGATACTTCAAAACAATGCGATAAATGCCAAAGGCTGCAATAAGACCCAGAACACCAAGCACCACGGGGATGAGCGCAACGGAGGTTAAAACCATTGGGAATCCTTAATTTTTGAACAAGATATGAGCCAGCAGGGCGCTGACGGAACAGTCACATATTAACATAGCGCGATCAGTGCAATCATTCGAGCAAACTGCCACCAAACAAGCCTTTCATCGCCCTGCCGCTACTGCTTCCCAGTAAGCCGGCGCGATGTCGAGCCACGCCAGCCAATCGGCAAACGCGGCGTCGGAATCTGCCTGCGGTATCCAGCCAAGCGCTGCTTCAAGGCGTTCCGTGACCAGAGGCTGCCGAATAGGCGGGCCGTGCTGATACACGTTGGATTCCTCTCCATCGCGTGCCAGACGCCAGGAAAACCCTGGGAAATGCGCTGCCAGATGCTCACACCACGCTGAACTGCTCGAGCTTACTCCACAGCTGACGTTGTACATATCATGATCCAGAGCAGAATGCGCCATTAAGGCCGCTAACGCACGCGCGAGATCACGCGAATAAGTCCAATCCCGATGATCATCGAACATCAAAATCGCTTCACCAGACGCCAACGCCAACTGAGTTGCCTGCAACTGGGGTGTTAAAAGATCACGCACACCCGAATCCAATTCCCACGGCCCAAACACAGGGCCTAACCGCACATTGACCAGATTCATTGACCATAACCCTGCCAATCTTTGGACAATGCGTTCTGACGTCGCCTTCGTGACGGGATAAAGGCCGATGGGTTCCAGCAAAGCATCCTCATGCAAAGGGGAAGCACCGTGTGCCGTCTCACCGTAGGCAGCCCCAGAACTTAGATTGATTACCCGTTCCAGACCCGCGTCACGCGCGGCCTCGAGAACGCTCGCCAAACCGACCAGGTTGGTCTCGATGATTCGCCGGGGTGTCTGCGCCTCACGCTGCGGACCGGCCGTCACTGCGGCCCCGAAAAACAGATGTGAAACCCGGGCCTGCCGGAGACTATGACACAAGGCAACGGTATCCAACACGTCTCCTATCACTTCAGTCCAGCGGCCCGGTAAGGCATTAAAGTGCTGAACCACCGGAGCAGATACCGGGCGTTTATCAAACAAAACCACCGTCTTCTCTTCGATGAGCAGCCGTTCTACGATATTCATACCGATAAAACCGGCGCCACCCACCACCATCGTCACCATCGCATCATCCCCTTTCGCTGCGTGCTCTCATCCGGCTTTCTTGCGCCTCGCCCGAGGATGCGCGTTATCGTAGACCTGGGCTAAATGCTGAAAGTCAAGGTGGGTATAAACCTGTGTGGTTGAGATATCCGCATGGCCAAGCAATTCCTGTACCGCTCGAAGATCGCTACTCGATTCCAGTACGTGGCTGGCAAATGAGTGGCGCAACATGTGCGGATGCACTCGTCGCCCTAGGCCTTGACGCTGCGCCCACACTGCCACCCGTTGCTGAATAGCACGCGCCCCCAGGCGTGTGCCGCTGCGGTTAACGAACAGCGCCTGCTCCCTCTCCCTCGCCCACGCGGATCTAACATTAAGCCAAGCCAGTACCGATTCACGGGCATAACCACCGATTGGCACAATGCGTGTCTTGGCACCCTTGCCCATCACCCGCACCACCGCATCGGCCAAGTCCACGTCACCAAGATCCAAGCCCGAGAGCTCAGCCAAACGGAGGCCAGACGAATAAAACAATTCCAGTATGGCTCGATCACGCCGGTCAAGGTCGGTTCGCGGATCAATGGTGACGAGTTGGACAATCTCCTCGATGCTCAGCGTCGACGGCAATCGACGCTCGGCGCGCGGCGCGGTGACTGCCTGGCGGTGACCAACGTCACGCGCTGTCAAAAATGGGTTGATCTCCACCTTCGATTCACGCAACAGATACCGATAGAGCGTGCGTACCGCCGACAAGGCCCGCTGAATTGAGCGACTGGATAAACCGGATTGGTTCAGTTGCGCGGGAAACATCCGCGCCTGAGCTATCACCAACTGACGCAAGGTTGCGATTTCACGTCGCGCTAGAAAATCCGTGAATTTCTCCAGGTCCCGCCGATAGGCGGAGATCGTGTGGGCCGACAGACGTCGCTCATCTCGCAGATGATTGAGAAAGCGATTGATATCCCGCTGAATCCCGTTCGCAGTGCCCATGGGCTATACGATACGCAACCGCCAACAGGTAGCACTGACCATGGCGCCGACAAGATCGAGAAACACTGTATCAACCCCGGGCTGGTAACGATCGGCCTGGGTGGCGCCAAGAACGATCATCGCGACCAACGTAGCGCTACGATTGGTCACCGGAACCACTGCCAGTGACCGAATGCTTGCCGCAGTAGAGCCGAGCAACAGGTCACGGGGCCCGGAGGGCATACGGTTATCACACACGCTGTGGCCATCAGCCAATCTCTCGGCTAACCAGGCGTAACCCTCGTTGCCGCTGAAGAGCATTGCCATCCCTTCAACTTTGGAAACCCGCTCAGCAATAAACTTGATATCGACATGTGCCAGATCAAAAGTCTCCGCCAACTGTTTGGGCATGTTTTCGCACAGCACCTTGGCTTCGGTCAGCGCTGAAAGACTGATAAAAAAACGCATTAAACGTTGCTGGCGCAATTCGTTTTCCTTCGCATGAAAAACAAGTTGCTCCAGCTGCACTTGTTGTGATGCGTTTTTCTGGCGCAACACATCCACCTGCCGCTCGATTAGTGAGATGGTGTCACCGGCCCGGGAATGCGGTAGTTCGAGATCACTCAACAGATCTGCATAGCGTAAGAAGAAATCCGGATGCTGGCGCAGAAAAACAGCGACCGCTTTTGCATCGACCACGACGTCTGCAATGGGGCCTGGCCGAGAAACACTCATCCTGACTCCAGATCGATGCGACCTTGGAAAACAGTAATCGCCGGGCCTTCCAGACAAATAGCGCCACGACCCATCCAACTAACGATAGCTGTACCACCGGGAAGCTCTACCGCTACACGATCACATACCAAACCCTGACGGTGAGCCACGGCCATCGCTGCACAAGCCCCACTGCCACAGGCTTGTGTCTCACCAACGCCTCTCTCCCAAACTCTCAGCGCCACTCGGTCACGATCGAAAACCTGCAGAAATCCGACGTTAGCGCCTTCGGGAAAGCGGCTATGCGTCTCAATGGCCGGACCCAACCGTCCCACCGGTGTCCGCTCGAGATCCTCGACCTGAATAACGGCATGCGGATTGCCGACCGACGCCACCGCCACCGCCACCACCTCTCCACCAACATCGACCGAATGGATCAGTTCATCGCGTTCAGCATCAAAGGGCACCTCCGTGGGGACAAACGCTGGCGTATTCATCTGCACTTGCACCTGCCAATCCGCCCCGACCTTCAACTCTAGCCTTGTGGTCGTCGTACCAATAGAGATCGTACGACGCTCGCTTAATCCCTGTTCCACCAGATACCGCCCTAGACAACGCGCGCCGTTACCACATTGTCCGACCTCGGTACCATCCGCATTAAAGACCCGCATGAAGAAATCGACCCCCTCCTGACCAGACTGCGCAACGATCACCTGATCGCAGCCAATGCCACGATGCCGATCCGCTATACGCTGAATCTGGTCTGTGCTCAAATCCAGAACACGACGAACGTCATTGAGCATGACAAAGTCGTTACCCAACGAGTGCATTTTTGTGAATTCAAGCATGGTCAAAAGACCATCATGGAACACATAAAAAGAAGAAGAAGACGGTCGTACGGCTATTATATAACCCTCCCGTGACTCATACCGGCAGACACGACGAGGGAATTTCAACGAGCGTTCTTTACACCGGCCCTTTGTGCCAACCCCGGCCAATCGTACCCTGTGTCGCCAGTTGCCATAAACCAGGGATTCAGTAGGTTCGCCTTGTTGTATTGCAACGGATTGCCGTCAAGATCAATAACAGCGCCACCCGCCTCGTTCAAGACACAATCCGCGGCCGCGGTGTCCCATTCTGAGGTAAGGCCTAGACGCGGATAAACGTCCGCCTTACCCTCCGCAACAAGGCACACTTTGAGTGAACTACCCATATTGACAGACTCAACCGGTAGACCACTCTCAGCCAGCAACATATCGCGAAACGCGATGACCGCTGCCCCCTCATGGGATCGGCTAGCCACCATACGGGCAGCCCCGCCGTCGTAGCGCCGGCTCTTGATTGCGGTTAGTGCATGAGGACCCTCTGCCCGCCACGCACCCTGGCCCGTCGCCGCGTAGTACGTCGAGTCGCCCACTGGCGTGTGGACTACGCCGATGACGGGCCGATGGTTTTCGACCAAGGCGATATTGACCGTGAATTCACCATTCCGTTTAATAAATTCCTTGGTCCCATCAAGTGGATCAACTAACCAGAAGGCCGACCAGCGTTGGCGTTCCGAGGCCGCTATGTTCGAGGATTCTTCCGATAACACCGGGATGTCTGGAGTGAGAAGTGACAGTTGTCTGACAATCAGCTCATGAGCGCGGAGATCTGCAGTGGTCACCGGCGAGCCATCAGCTTTGTTTTCAATCTGATAGGACTGCTGATAAACCGACAAGATCTCACGTCCGGCAGCAACGGTAATTCGAATCACCTCGTCCAACACATCAGTCGCGTCAACCGGTTTCATTTCAATAGGCTTGCGACAAGATAAGTAGCCAGCACACAACGGGCATCGGTAAAGTCCTGACGGTCACGGAGCACATCAAACTCATTGATCGGCCAGTCCTGTGTCTCAAGTTCCTCTGGCTCGTCGCCTTCCAACGGATCATGTGACAGGTCGCTGGCAAGGAAAATCCAACTCTGAAAGTTGGAGTACCCCGGGGTGACGGTTACCGTTGTCAAATGGTGCAATGTGCCTGCACGACAACCGATCTCTTCACGCAACTCCCGCGACGCTGCGTGCGCCGCTGTTTCACCCTCATCGATCTTGCCCTTAACGAAACCCAGTTCATAGCGCTCGAATCCAACCGCGTATTCTTTGATCAAACGCACGTGGTGGGCATCAGGCATCGGCACCACAACCACTGATCCTGGCCCTTGCCCCATCAAACGATGAAAGCGAGCCGCCTGACCATTAGCAAACTCAAGATCAACTCGCTGCATCTCAAAAAGGGGCGTCGCTGCAACCGACTCAATGGCAGTGATACGAGGCAATCGGGACACAAGCAGATCAAATTCCTAATGGCGGGGCAAAGCATACCCCAGACACTGATAATCTACAGCCTAACGTCATCCTTTTCTCGCCAACGGGCATAGCGCTACACTGCCAGCCCATGAACGCCACCACAGGGATTAGATTGACCTACTGTGATGGCACCCACTTTATCCATCATCAGTATTCAAGCACTCCTGTTTGAATGAACGTACCGAACCCAGCCAACCCCAGTGCCCTTTACGCAGCACAGCGTGCAACAGAATCAATCACCGGCGATCCAGGTCAGAGGATTGTGCTCGAGCAACTGGATGCTTTGCACGAGGCGGTCCTTGCGAACCGTGGCCTCTCTTTAAGGCAGCGGCTGAGCCTGACTCGAGACCGCCACCCCCATAACGGGAACCGTGGGCTTTATCTGTGGGGTGGTGTGGGGCGCGGTAAAACATTCCTCATGGATCTGTTTCATGACTCGATTCCTTTCGAGGAAAAACGACGGGTCCATTTCCACCGCTTCATGCTTGAACTCCACGATCACCTCCACCAATTACGCCTTCAATCAGATCCTATGACCGCCGTGGTCGACCGACTAGTGGGAGACTGCCGGGTCCTGTCCCTTGATGAGTTTTTTGTCTCAGATATCGGCGATGCCATGATGCTGTCGAGTGTGCTGCAAGAATTATTTGCGCGAGGTACCGTGCTGGTGACCACCTCCAATATTGCACCAGACGAGCTTTACCGGCGTGGTCTTCAACGCCAGCGTTTTCTCCCAGCCATCGCACTTATTCACTCACACATGACGGTGCTGGAGCTCCCAGGCACGCTAGATCACCGGCGTCAGACAATGCAGCAAGCACCGGTGTATTTCACACCAGATGATCAACACGCTAACGATGCGCTTTATTCGCAATTCGTCCGCGTGAGTCGCGGCTCACCCTGTAGTGCGGGACCTATCGACATTAATGGACGGCCCATTGCCAGCCGCGGCCACGGCGAGGGTGTGGGCTGGTTTGATTTCAACGCATTGTGCGAGGGACACCGCTCTAAAGCGGACTACGTCATCCTTTCCAAACGGTTTCATACCCTGCTTATTACAGGCATTCCAGTACTTGGTGCCGACGAGGACGATGCCACACGTCGGTTGATCGAGTTGATCGATGAACTTTACGATCGGCGCGTCAACGTGATTGTCTCGGCAGCGGCTCCGGCGGAATCTCTTTACCAGGGGAAACGCCTACAGCTGGACTTTCAACGGTTAATTAGCCGGATGCACGAATTTGCATCCTGGGATTACATCGCTCTGACACATCGACCGTAACCGCACGCTAGACGCTGGCAAGATCTCCCTTAACAAGCACCACGGACGTTGCCATTTGCCGCTCGGGCACCGTCCAGTAACGCTGTAACAATGCCGTTTTAACTGCTTCCGATGTGACCTGATAACCGTGAGCGCGATAAAAATCAATCGCCCATGTGGCGGCAGCCCAGGTTCCGATCAGAATGGGTTTCTCACTCTGTGCCTCAACGCGACGCAGTAACTCGCTGCCAATACCCTCGCGGCGATGACGCGTACGTACATAAGCATGGCGAATCAGGTCAACCCCTCCTTTGTCCTGCAACCCCATGACGCCCATCAGTTCGTTGTCCCGCTCAAGTACCCAAAAGACGACTCCCTCGGCCACTTCACTAACCAGCTCAGCCGTGGACATATAAGGCTCGTGCCAGCACTCGAGGGGAATCAGTCCGCGATAAGCCTCAGCAGCATCGTTGATGATTTCCAGTATCGCTGGTCCCTCGTCAGCTCGGGAGAGACGAATTTCTTGACACATTAGTACATCTCCTGCGGGTCGACATCGACTGACCATCGTACCGTACGCGCTCGGCGAAGACCCTCAATGTCCGATACCCAAACGGAAAGAAACGCGTGCAAGGCCGCACGACCGCGCCCACTGACAAGCAGCTGGGCACGATAACGACCAGCACGACGTTCCATCGGGGAGGGCACCGCGTCGAGCAACATCACTCCCGCGTGGCGCCTTTCGCGCAAACGCCGCTCACCTATCTGCCTGACCTGCCGCAGAAAGCCTAGCGGCATCTCAAGGTGCGGGGACTCTGCGCGTAACAATACGAAGCGCCGATATGGCGGGCAACTTGCCAGCTTGCGCTCTTCCAGCGCAGCGCTCGCAAAACCATCAAAATCGTGTCGCGTCAAATATTCATATGTGGGGAGAGTGGGATACAAGGTTTGGATCAGCACTTCACCGGGTCGCTGGGCTCGACCCGCCCGACCAGACACTTGGGTCAATTGTTGAAACAAACGTTCGCTGGAGCGGAAATCCGTCGCATACAGGCCCCGATCCGCACTAAGAACACAGACCAGCGTTACTGCCGGAAAATCATGCCCCTTGGATAACAACTGCGTCCCGACCAGGATATCCACCCCGCCGTCGCGCACTCGCTGCAGATCAGCCGCCATATGCTCACCGCCTTTGATGCGGTCACTATCGAATCGCATCACCCGCGCCTCAGGAAACAATCGTTGTACCGCTTCTTCAATACGCTGTGTGCCTTCGCCAACGTGATACACGTCACCACCGTGACACTGTGGACAATGATCGAGGGCGGGTTCTACCCCGCCACAATGGTGACAACGCAGCACACCGCTTCTCCGATGCAGTGTCAAAGCAGCATCACAGCGCCGACAACGTCCCTGCCAACCACATGCGCTGCAACCGACCACAGGGGCAAAACCTCGCCGATTGACATACAGAATGCTTTGCTCCCCCCGATCGAGCCGCCGAGCAAGGGCCTTCACCACCGGTGGGGACAATCCCTCCGCTGCCGGCATGGTGCTCAAGTCCAGTAGACGGACTCGCGGCATCTGCGCCCCGCCGGCCCGCTCGGGCAAAGACAATAACTGGTAACGACCGCGATGAACATTGGCGATCGATTCCAGTGATGGGGTTGCTGAACCGAGCACGACCGGGACTTGCGCCACTTGTGCGCGTTTTACCGCCACATCACGCGCGTGGTAGCGGAACCCGTCTTGTTGCTTATACGAGAGGTCATGCTCTTCGTCCACAATCACTAACCCCAAGGCCTTGAACGGGGCCAAAACAGCCAAACGGGTACCCAGTACCACATCGGCCAAACCAGCGCTTGCCGCCCACCAGGCGCGGTGTCGCTCGCCAGCGGACATCTGGGAATGGAGAACCACCAAGCGCCCACCGACCGTATTTTCGATGCGCGCGATAAACTGCGGGGTCAGTGCAATCTCTGGCACCAGCACCAAGACCTGCCTGTGACGAGCGATAACCGCCGCCGCCGCTCGCAGATAGACCTCTGTCTTCCCACTTCCGGTCACGCCATGCAGAAGAAACGGTGTAAAACGCACCGATTCAGCGACCATCGCGTCTACTGCGCGTTGTTGATCTTTATCCAAGTCAATGGCAGACGCGCGCGCAGCGCGCGCCAAGGGATAAGCCGACTCGGCTGTAATCCACCCTTGTGCCAACAACCGACGCAGGGGGGCATGCACATGGGCTATCCCCTCACGTAACGCACTCTCCTCAAGTCCGTGCTCTAGGTGACAACGAGCAAGCAGTTGTCGCTGTACCCGGGCACGCATGGGGACCGTGGCCAAGGCCTCTTGCCCCGCCGCCGTGAGGCGGAATACTCGGGGTAATTCGGGCATCAGATCCCGTGATCGACGCAATACGCTGGGCATGGCCGCGTGCAGTACTTCACCCACCGGATGATGGTAGTACTCAGCTGCCCACAACAAGATTTTTAATAGGGTGGCTGGAATCGTCGGCATCTTATCAATCACTTGGATTACCGTCCGCAACTTCGCAAGGTTCACACTGGGCTCAACAGAAATCGCTGTCACCACACCCACCAATGACCGCTGGCGCACTGGGACCAAAACACGCATTCCCACTGTCGGTAAGGGCATGGTGTCATCGACGCGATAATCGAACGTACGCCGCAGGGGCAACGGCAAAGCTACCCGCACGATAGTGCTTGATCGTTTGGATTGAGTGGTCACGGCAATAGCGGCGATACTTTATTGCATTGAGTTTTGGTCAAGTGACATCAAAGTTCGATAACTCATTGAGGTAAAACACTGTTCCCTAGTTGCCCACAGAACCTGTGGATAAGTCTGTGAATGCTTTCCCAGTTCACAGCACGAGTAATGGGCCGGCGACCCATTGTCAGGGATTGGTCATTATTTAAGCAATAAAAAAATACTCGTAAATTCAGTCAGTTAGGCCTGGGCGGCCGTATGACCGCCCGCACACTGCGTAATCTGCTTAATCGAAGCACTACAGTCCATGACATTGTGCATAACACGCCCCCGAAAGACCCCAGATCAAGGCATCGAACACGCTGACAACAGTCCAAATTTTCAATAAGTTAGCGCGCGATGTTACAAGAATTAGGTAGCAATTGAGGCGCTGCTAACCGCCTCCTGTAAAGACACTAAGCAGCTAAACCAACGCACCCAGAACTCTCTTCACAGTATGCGATAATCGCGCCCCTTTTTATCATTGGCCTCTATGCCTGCACTGATAACCAACATCACCATGAACAAACTCAAATTGGGCATACCCAAGGGTAGTCTTGAAGAAGCAACGGTCAGTCTGTTCCAGCAGGCAGGATGGGAAATTCGTCCTAACTCGCGCAACTACTTTCCCGGCATCGATGATCCGGAACTGCGCTGCTCATTGGTGCGATCACAGGAAATGGCAAATTATGTTGCCAACGGCACGCTTGACCTTGGACTAACCGGCCTCGATTGGATTTTGGAATCTGATGTCGCAGTTGAGGAAGTCTGCGATCTTGTGTATTCGAAAAGTTCTGACCAACCCTGCCGCTGGGTACTCGTGGTGCCGCAGGACTCCCCCATTCAGTCGCTGGAAGATCTTCAGGGTAAGCGAATTGCCACGGAACTGGTTGACTTCACGCGCCGCTACCTGGGCGAACGGGGCATTCAGTGCACAGTTGAATTCTCCTGGGGCGCTACCGAAGCCAAAGTCGTTGAAGGACTGGTGGACGCAGTAGTAGAAATCACCGAGACGGGCAGCACAATCCGCGCGCATGGGCTTCGCATTGTGTGCGACATACTCCACACCCATACCCGTCTGATCACCAACGCGGCCGCTCTCCAGGATCCGTGGAAAAAGCAGAAGATCGACCAAATTTCGACGCTCCTTCAAGCATCGTTGCGAGCGAGGCAGAAAGTCGCCTTGAAGATGAACGTGCCGCGCAGTGCCCTGGATGGGATCATCACCTTACTCCCGTCCCTGCATGCACCCACTGTGAGCTCACTATCGGACAGTAGCTGGGTAGCACTTGAAACCGTGGTTGATCGCGACCAGGTGCGCGAATTACTACCTAAACTGGCCACCCATGGTGCCGAGGGCATACTGGAATACGCACTGCGCAAAATCCTCTAGCTCACCGCATGATGGCACCTACCAAGGGCCCAAATCATCACCTAAACCCGGATTCGATGCACTACAGCCGAGAATCCCCTCCATCTGTTGTGGCTCAACTAAGCCACCGTATCAACGGTATTCAGCGCCTTTTTGTACTGACCGGCGCAGGATGCAGCACCGCTTCAGGCATTCCTGATTACCGTGATCTTGCCGGCGAGTGGAAACTTACCCCGCCGGTGCAATGGCACGACTTCGTCAACAAAGCGGCTTCTCGCCAACGCTACTGGGCACGCAGCCTCATTGGTTGGCCACGGTTTCACAACGCCGCACCCGCACCGGCGCATCAGGCGCTGGCAGATCTCGACCAGACTACTCGAATGAATACGGTCGTCACTCAGAATGTGGACGACCTTCACCGACGCGCCGGTAGCCGAAATATCATCAACCTGCACGGCCTGCTGAGTGAAGTCGTGTGTCTAGGCTGTGGTGAATACTCAAGCCGCGAGCACCTACAGGGGCGACTGGCGGCATGCAACCCCGAACTCGCCCGCACAAGTGCACCCGCTGGCCCGGACGGCGATGCCCTTCTTGCCCACTCCGCCGCTGAGGGATTTTCAGTACCAAACTGTCTCAGCTGCGGCGGCTTGCTAAAACCCAATGTGGTCTTTTTCGGAGAAAATGTACCTAAGTCAAGGGTCAAAAAGGCTATGGATGAGTTGACCCGCGCGGATGCATTGCTGGTCGTGGGCTCTTCTGTGATGGTTTTTTCAAGTTACCGCTTCTGTCGCCAAGCAAAAGCGCTTGGCAAACCCCTCTACATCATTAATCGCGGCCATACGCGCGCAGATTCACAGGCCG
>Ga0114933_10003488_pt1 | contig 15291 bp, 13 predicted proteins | sample 4SBtaG_FD_89691 | JGI IMG/M metagenome (GOLD analysis project Ga0114933, IMG submission 89691) | Deep subsurface microbial communities from Kolumbo volcano to uncover new lineages of life (NeLLi) - 4SBTROV12_W25 metaG | ecosystem: Environmental > Aquatic > Marine > Volcanic | place: Kolumbo... | reverse complement strand
CATTCCGCGTTGCGAGGCCCAGGCGAGCTCGCGCAGAAGGCGCGTTCGGCCGATCCCATCGGGTCCCGCGAAGACCAGGAACCGGGGCCCCGGCCGGCCCGCACGCCAGCCGTCGAGCCACGTCTGGAACGACGACAGTTCTGCGTCGCGACCGTGAAGCCGCGTCGAACGCCGCGCGGGCCCTACACTCGCGGAGGAGCGCCCGAGCAACTCGAGCACCTCGCGCGCATCGAGGGGTCGATCGTGGGGCTGCTCGGCTACGAGGCGGTGGGTCCAGTCCGGTGGCTCCTCCAGCAGATCCGAGAGCAGCACGCCGAGGGCGAAGAGGTCGGACCGAGCGTCCGCGCTGCGACCGCTCGAGAGCTCGGGGGCCATGAACCGCGGCGTGCCGGAGACCTCCCGGAGGGGGGCTCCGAGCGGGGCGGCGCAGCCGAGATCGATGAGCACGGCGCGGTCATCGTCCCGGACCAACACGTTGGCCGGCTTGAGGTCACCGTGCCGGATGCCGACCCCGTGCAGAAACGCGAGGCCTTCCGCGACGTCCGCGACCGAGGCGAGGATTTCGGCCGGCGAGCGCCCCCGCGCCCAACGATCGAGCGGCTGACCGCTCACGAGAGAGGTCACGAGGCAGGGCAGGGCCCGGCCTTCGATGATGACCTCTTCGAGGTCGAAGACCTCCACGAGGTGCGGATGACGCAGGCCCGCGAGCGCGTCCAGCTCGACCACCAGCCGCGCGTGGTCGACGCTCCGCCCAGAGACGATCTTCAGCGCGACCCTCTGATCGGTCGCCAAGTCGAGGGCCTGCCAACAGGTCGAAGTGGATCCGCTTCCGAGCGGCCGCTCCAACTGATAGCGCCCTCCCAGCTGCTGTCCCGAGTGTAGAACCATGGGTGTGCCAGACCGTATCACCAGCGTATCGGTCCACGCCATTCGGGACACAATGGAACAACCGGAGCGCTTCCATGTGGGGGTGGAGGGGATGGCACGGGCGGTGCGGTAGACTCGGGCATGCGGGTTCTCGTGAGGCTGATCGCGGCACTTCTCCTGTGCGTCCTGCCTGCGTGTGTGGGCACGCCGGTGCCGCAGCCGCCCGCGCTGGAGGAGCCTGACCCCACGCAGCTCTTCAACGCCTCGACAGGGGGATTCATCGGTGGACCCGGGGCCGTTCCCGAAGGGGATCAACTCTGGATCGCGCCGCTCGATGTACCCGTCGACCCGGTCCTCACGCCGGTCGAACCCGATGGCAGCTTCACGAGCTCGCTGAGCGTCGAGCCGGGCCAGGAGGTACGCATTCAGGCGCGAGGTGGGGAGGGTCGCTCGAGGCCGATCGACCTGATCGCGTCGAACCCCGCAGAGATCGTCCGGGCGACGGAGGGCTGCCTCCTTTTGGACGCGGAGCTGCTCTTCCCCACGACGCGCGCGGGGGACAGCGCCGAGCGAAACCTCCGGGTGAGCAACGAGTGCGGCTCCGACGTGACCCTCACGCTGGCCCTGCGCCGGGCAGACGCCCAGTGGGACACGGGCGCGCCTGGAGCGATGACGATCGCGGACGGGGAAGCGCGTGACCTCCCGATCACCTATCGGCCCGACACGATCGGTCTGAACGAGGAGATTCTCTTTGTCGAAGTGACGGCGCCCGAGGCGGATCGCCGTGTCGTGACGCTGAGCGGCACGACGGAGTGAGCCTGGCTGAGACGGCGAGTCGACTTCGCTGAGAGCGCAATTTGAACGGGTCCGCACCTCGCGGGCACCGAGGCCCATAGCGATTCGATCGCTGCTTTCCGGCGTCCCGCTCTGAACCTGGCCTTCGGCCGAGTCCTCGGTGCGTCGCCGGAGGATCGGAAGACCTCGTGACGTTGCCCGTAATACCGCTCCCGACCCCGCTCTCGCAGTTGGCTCACACGCTTGCTCTTCTTCTCACCCTGGCGCTGCTCCCTGGCTCGGCCAGCGCCCAAGAGGCGACCCGAACGACGCGTGAGAGCTCCATCGTCGCGTTTAATGGGACGTACCGGCTGGTGTCGGGCCAGGGCGGGATTCGACGCGCCGTCGACGCGGTGTGCGGACGGCTCGACTTCGTGACGCGTGCGATTGCGCGCCCGATTCTGGAAGATCGAAACCGTGCCTACCGCCAGGTGCAGCTCGACGTCGACCAACAGACGGTGCGCTTCACAATGGGCCCGTGGGGCCCCGTGCGGACCCGCTTCGGCGCCACCGCGACGGTGCCCAACGAACGAGACGAGACAACCCAGGTGCGCCAGATGAGAGTCGGACACCGGCTCGTCCAGACCTTCAGCACGGAGCAGGGCACGCGGCGCAACGTACTCACGTTGAGCGACGACGGGCGCCGACTGGTGATCGACACGCTCATCACCAGTCCTCGGCTACCCATCCCGCTCCGGTACCGACTGACCTACGAGAGGGACGCACGCACCGCCCAGCACGCCTCGACATGACGCGGTGCACGCTCTCGAGAGATCGAGGGAATCGACCGCGCGCTCCGCTCAGGTCGCGCGCGGCCTATCCGATCAGCCGAGGCAGATGACTTTGCTCTGGCTCGGGACCAGCTGATTGCCCACCGGTGCGTTGGGGCTTGGCCCGTTGCTGCCGACGAGCTGCAGAAGGGTGACCATGGGCGCGCCCTCGACCATCACCTTCATCGACCCCTGGGTGCGTTTGCACGGGCCACCAAACATGCCGGACGTGACCCCACCGTTCGTTCCGGCTTCGTCGCCGTTGGTCTTGGGCACCTCGCTCTTCGTGGTCAGGACGTTCTTGTTGAGGATCTTGACCATGAGCGAGCAGGTGGGAGCCGACGCCGTGGCGCACTGCCCGATGCTCGGATACGGGATCGGGAGCGGGCTCGGAGCTGCGGGCGTGAGGCAGACGTTGGGAAACGCCAGCGTCATGCCCGCCATGTTGGTGGCCGCGAAGGTCACGCCTGAGGTCCGGGCTTCGGCGCGCTCGGGGCGTGGTCGAGCTGAGGCACACCCTCGCCGCCGACGAGTTCGAACTTGGGCATCTTCTCGGCCATTGGGCCGCCGTAGGTGTCCACGAACTTGTTCCAGTTGGAGGCGCCCGCGGCCATCAGCTGAAAGAACACGTCGGGCGTGAGGCGCACGGCGCTGACCACGCGAGCACGCTCGTGGACCTCACCGGGGCGAGGCGCGTAGGGGCTCGGGCGGCGACCGGTGAAGGGGGCGAACTCGGTGAACGCGACCGAGAACTCGCGGTGGGTGTGAACGATTTGCGCGCCATTCGAGTAGACCGGAACCGGCTCGTCGCTCCAGTCGATCTCGATCGTCAGGTTCTCGGGGTTCGGGGGCTGCTGTGCTGCTCCGTTACTCATGCAAATTCTCTCCAAGTTGGCCCTCGCCTAGGCGAGGTGGATCTTCTCGCCCATGAGCGCGAGGTCGTCTTCTGCTTTGATCGTCGCACGACCCGAGAGGAGTTGGAACGTGCCTTTGGCGACCATGCGCACGCGCTCCGCGCGGGTCTGAGAGAGGCCGTCGACCTCCCGAAAGGAGTCTCTGACGCGCTCGACCACGCGCCCCGCGCGCAGCTCCACGACGGCGGCGATCGTGCGGGCCGTCTTCACCGCGGTCTCGATGCGTTCGGCGGACAAGATCACGTCCCGCACGGTCAACCGCCCCTCTCCGACATTGGCGCGGAGGCGCTCGCTCTCGAGCTCCGTGTCCTCGGTGGCGATCTCCACGCGCCGGCCCGCGGCGATGCGCACAGTGTCCTGCGCTTCGATCTCCACGTTGCCGCTCTCGGCAGCGAGCCGAAGGTCGCCCTTGGTGTGCACGGTCGCCTGGCCCGTCCGCACGTCGTAGGTGAAGAGCACACCGCCCTCCGTGCCGCGCACCCGCAGCATCTGACCGCCTTCTTCCACCCGCGCCTCGACGCCGTCGCGGGTCCGTACACGGTCGGGCTCCGCGAGGAGGCGCCCCAACGCGGGGAACGGAATCAGTCTTGCCTCACTCATGCTCATCCTCCTGTCGGGACAAAGTCTTCGGCGCGTGCCTTCGTCTCGTCCGTGTGGGTCGCGCCCATCATGTCGGCGTCGGTCCAGATCGTGGCCTCGCTCGTGATGCGGTGAAAATCGGCGTGTCTCATCGTCGCCCGGGTGAAGTCCGCGGCGTCGAGCTTCGCGTGGGCGAAGGAGCCGTGGTGACACGACACGGCCGTGAAGATCGCCCCTCGAAGATCGCTCTCGTCGAAGCGGGCTCGGCTGAGGTCGCAGCCGGTGAACGAGGTGCGAACCGCAGAGGCTCCCGGGAACTGCGCGTCCACGAGGTCGGCTCCCCGGAGGTCTGCTTGGTCGAGGCGGCTCTCCACGAAGATGGCCCGTCGCGCCTTTGCCCGCGTGAGCTTCGCCTTGGTGAGGTTCGCCTGAGAGAAGTTCGCCTGCGTGAGGTCGACGCCGTCGAAATCGGCCTCTTCGAGATCTGCGCCTGTGAAATCTACATTGACGAGCTTGCAGCCCCGAAAGCTCAGCCCTCGGGCCTTGATGTTGGCCATCGAGGTCTGCTCGAAGCGGGTTCGCGAGATCGTGCACGTCGAGAGGTCTGCGCCGTCGAGATCGGCGAGCTGAAAGTCAGCGTTCGAGAGATCGACGCGCGTGAGCTTGGAGCGGCCGAGACGCGCTCGGGTGAGCTTGGCGCCGCTCAGATCGGCGTCTTCGAGCTCGAGCGTCGTCAGGTCGGTGTCGCTCAGATCGGCGCGAGCGAGGGAGAGTTTGCTCGCCTTCGCGCCCGCTAGGCTCGCGTTCTGCAGTTTGGCTCCGGAGAAGTCGCACTCGCTGAGGTTCGTGCCCGAGAAGTCGCCCGCGGAGAGATCACAGTCGGCGAAGGACGCGCCCGTGAGATTGCACCTCGCGAAGCTCATCGCGCTCATGAGGCCCCGCGAGAAACGAACGTGACTGAGGTTCGAGCCGTCGATCGCCGTGCCGACCAGCGAGACCCCCCGGAGGTCACACTCCGTCAGATCCGCGTCCGAGAGGTCCGCGCCGTCAAAGTTCGTCTTGCCCAGCTTCGCGCCGGCCAGGTCGACTCCGCGGAGGTAGGCGTCGGTGAAGTCGGCGCCCTCGAGCTTGGCCTGCCCGAGCTCGGCGCCGGCGAGGTGTGCTTTGACGAAGGACGCTCCGTTCAGGTTGGCTGCTCGCAGGTCCACGTCGCGCAGATCGGCGCCGTCGAAGTTCGCCCCCGGGAGTTCCTGTGAGAGGAACATCGCGCCCTTCAGGATGGCCCCTTCGAGCTCGGTCGGCGTCCCGCTGACGGTTGTGAAGTCCGCTTCGCTGAGGTCCGCGCGCGCGAAGGTCGCCCCGGTCAGGTCGGCGCCGTCGAGCTTCACCCCGAGAAGCCGCGCGTCGTCGAATACCGCTCCGCTGAGCACGGCCTGCCGCAGGTCCGCCCCGGAGAGGTCTGCTTTGGTGAGCTCCGCACCCTGAAGGTCGACGAGCCGCATCTGTGCGCCGCTGAGGCGTGCGCCGGTCAGGTTCGCGGGGCCGAAGGCGATGCCGTTGAGCTTGGCGTCGCGGAGCATGGCCCCGGCGAGGTTGGCGCCCATGAGCTTGAGGCCTGCGAGGTCGATCCCCGCAGCGGCAAAGTCCACCAGCGTGGCGCCGCTCGCGTCGACCGCGTCGTCGCCGAACCCGAGCTCGATGCTACCCAAGACCTGAGCCTTGGTGAGGTTGGCGCCGCGGAGATCGACGCGGCTCATCTTGGCGTCGAAGAGCACGGCGCCCTCGAGCACGGCGCCCACGAGCGAAACATCGATGAAGGCAACATCGTTGACGAGGCACTCCGTCATGTCGATGCCGTTGAGGTCCACGCCCTCGATCAAGAGCGAGGTGAGGCCGAGCTTCTGCTCGAGGATCGCCTCGAGCTCGGCGCGTGACTCGACGCGCTTGCGCTCAGCCCGCCGAGCTTCTTTGAAGTCGACCTCGTCCGCATCCACCATGTTGCGGATGTATTCGCGCTCCTCTTCGATCATCGGCCGTCCCAGGTCGTGCCGTCGAGATTGGCTCCGTCGAGGTCGACGTTCTCGCCAAAGGCTTTGTAGAAGTCAGCCCGGTAGAGGCTCGCGTCCTTGAAGCTGACGTCCTGGAGCTCAGCCTCCCGGAACATGGCCTCGTACATGTCGGAGCCGGCGAGCACCGCGCCCTTGAGCCGACATCCGAGGAATCGAGCGCGGCGCATCATGCAGCCACCGAGGCGCGCGCCCGCCATCTCGGAGCGACTGAAGTCAGCCCCGGCCAGCGTGCTCCCGCGGAAGCTCACTCCTTCGAGCTTCGAGTCGCGCCAGCCAGACTCCTCCGCCTTCGCGCCGCGCACGCTAGCGCCAGAGAGGTCCGCGCCTCGGCCGACCCGCAGGCCTCGGAGCTCCGCGTTGTCGAGATTGATCTTGGGCGCCTGTACCGAATAGAAGCGCGCCGAGACCAAACTCGCGCGCTTGCAGTTGGCGCTCTCGAGCACCGCACCGTTGAAGACGGCGGCGTCGCAACGGGCCCCGATGAAGCTGGCCTCGCTCAGGTTGGCGCCGGTCAAATCAGCCTTGGCGAGCTGTGCGCCATCGAGCACGGCGTGTTGCATCTCGGCCCGCTCGAAGGTGGCGCCGTCGAGCCTCGCACCATCGAACTTCACGTCCTCGAGCACCGCGTCGGTGAAGTCGGCGTTCTTGACCGAGCTCCTCGAGAGGCAGGCGCTGAGAAAATCCGCCCGCAGGAAGCTCGCCCCGTCGAGCTTCGCGCCCGCGAGGTTGGCGCCCCGGAAGTTCGCGTCCATGAAGATGGCATCGCGCGCGTCGATGTTGAGCAGGTCGAGTCCCGCGAGGTTCGCGCCCGAGAAGTCGCCACGCACCGCCACGCCGCGGCGGTGCAGGTCGACGACCAAAGCGCGCAGATCGGTGGGCGGCTTCGGCGGCGGCGGGACGAAGTCCGGCTCTTCTTCCTCCGGCTGCGGGTTCAAGAGCTCCTCGACCAGCTCCGCGGGCACCTCGGTCTCCGACTCCTCGAGCGCCTTCAGGATCGCGCTCGTGTCGGCCGGTTCGGGCTGCGCCAGCTCCTCGCCTTCGGCCTCCGCCATCATCTTCTCGACGTCGACCCCAGCGTTGGTGAGGTCGTGCTTGAGCTTCTCGAGGGCCTCCGCGCCCTTGTCTTCTTTGGGCGCTTCGGCGTTTCGGAGCGCCTCGGCGGCGGCGCGCACGCCGGCGAGGTCTGCCTCCGCGTCCGCGATCGTCTCGTCCATCGGGGCGGGGATGGTGTCCAGCGGTGGCGGCTCGCCCTGCATCGAAGCGGCCTCGGCGGCCAAAGCGGCGATCTTCGCCCGCATGCGCTCGCGACACTCCGCGACCGTGCTCGGCGAGGCGGCGTCCTCGTGCATGACAAAGAGCCGGTCGACGCCGTCGGGCACGAGCCGGTCGTGATCGAGCTCGACCGTGCCGCGCCAAACCGCAAAGGCGAGTCCTCGGTCGGCGTCGATGGTCAGCGTGTCGAGCGCCAGCGGGACCTCGTCGAAGCTCGCCCCGCGCTCGACGAACGCACGCGCCAACACGCCGGGCAGGCTCGCCCGCACCGAGGTGTGCTCGGGGTGCAGGTTCCGAAGCTCGATCTTCTCGTCGCCCCGCCAGAAGCCTTGAACCTGCTGCTCGTCAGGCGCCTCGTTGAAGAACTCGAAGCGGAAGTCCTCGGCGAGCCACGGCGCCCGCGTCTTCTGCCACTTCGCGTCGTAAGTGCCGACGTGGCGTGCCCGCGCGGGCCAGGTCATGCCGAGGGGGAACGCGCCAGCCGGTTGGGGGCGGTCTCGGCGCGACGCGATCGTGCGTGCCGCGTCCTCGATGTTCGGCAGCCAGGCGACGCCGCCAGCGTCATCGGCGATGCCACGGCCCACGGGATTCTGTGCGTGTCCCGGCCCCCCGAAAGAGCGCTCCCAACAAAGGGGCATCTCGGTGAAGGGCACCGGACGGCTCGGCGAGTTCCCGACCCAGGTCCGGTCTCCGTAGATCGAGAGCGACTTCTGAACGGAGCCGACGCGGAAGCTGGCGACGGTCTGCTCCACCGGTCGCTCCGAGAGCGTGCGACACGAGCCGACGACAAAACACTCGCCGCGCGGCTTCAGGAGGGCGAAGTCGGAGGGATAGCGAACCGAGCGCTCCGGGTCGTCGTCCCAGTAGAGCTCGCCCATCGCGGGGTCCTGGACGTCGGCGAGGACCGCGCGCGCCTCACTCAGCGAGAAGGTGGCCTTCACCACGACCAGCATCGACGTCTTGGGTGGCCGGATGGGCCAGAAGATCACGCCGTGCTCGAGCACTGTGTCTTTGATCTGTTCCATCACATCATCGTTGTCAGGGGACCTTGCCAGCTCCAGCAACCCACCGCGTCCACGCCCAGGAAGGACGAGGACGACCCGATCAGCACCCCGCTCGCGTCGATCTCCACGGCCATGCCGGCCATGCAGTCGGCGATGAGGCCGCTGGCGGTCGTCTCGATCTTCGTCGCCTTGAGAATCGAGATGCTGATGCCGGTGAGGGAGATGTCGATCGCGTACGAGGCGTTCTTCAGCACGATGTGCGTCTTCCCGACCACCTTGATCGTCGGGGCGCCGTAGCCCGCCGTGCCGCCAGCCAGCTGGCTGACGTTCGCGGTCGACACGACGTTGAGGTCCTTGATCGAGATCGCGTCGATGCTCACCGTCGGGATCTGGGTCAGCGACTCGCCGCCGACGGCTCCGACCTGAACGTTGGAGCCCATCATGTTGAGCTCCTTCTTGGCCTCGAGGGTGAGGCTGGTGCCGGCGATCGCCTCGGCGGCCTTTCCGTCCAGCCCGATGCGCCAAGGGCTCTTGAGCACTGCGCCCAGGCCGCCATTGAGAGACGCCGACACGAGGCCGAGGCCACCGACGCTGAAGCCGGAGGTCATGACGATGCCCATGCCCGAGTAGAGGGAGGTGAACCCGGGCGACGCGAAGCTGATCGCGCCCATCGTATACATGTCCAGACCGGCGGGCCCCGGCTCGCTCATGATCTCCGCGACGCCGCGCATACCGAGCCACGTGCCCAGAGCCGCGAACTGGCCTGCGAGCGCGACCTTGGAGGCCGTGCCGCCCGCGCCCACGACGCCGAAGAGCATGAAGCCGAGCTCCATGGCGACCGTCCAGATGCTCTGCGCCAGAATCGCGATCGTCCAGGTGTCCGAGACCTCGTCGCAGTGGTTCACATAGGAGGTCGCGGTGTTGCTGTTCGCCGTCGTCTCACTCGGGCCGATCCGGTCGAAGTAGTCCGTGCCGATCGAGTCGTTGTCGACCCAGTTGTAGTTGGGATCGTCGCCGAACCAGTCGACGACCGTGCTCAGCGCTTCACCGGAGAGCAGCTCCTCCGTGAACCCGCTGAAGACGCCGGTGGTGCCGTGGGCGGAGAAGAGCCGGATGCTGTTGGCGCCCGCGATGAAGATGCTCCCGCTGGCACTGACGGTGTTGGCGTCGTTCGCGATGAGGAAGACGTTGCTGCTCAACGACTGCATCAAGAGCTGACCGCTCACGTCGTTCGAGAGGGCGCTGAGCGTGCTGTCGCTGGTCGTGCCGCACGCGTCCAGCCAGATCCTGCCGTCGGTGTTCACACACAGACCAGCGCTGTTCCAGTCGGTGCCGGTCCACTCCTTGCCGAGAGACATCGACGTCTCTGGGCTGGGATCGGGGACCGATAGGGTCGCGCGTGTCTCGGGTTCGGTGGGCATGGTGGGTGTGTCCGGCTACTTGATATCCAACTTCGTTCCGTCGATGGCGATGGAGACGCCCGGCACGATCTTCAGGGACCCCGCGCCACACGTGACGTCCACCTTGGCCACGCCGCACTCGACCTTGGCGAGGCCTCCGGGACCGCTGAGCGTGACGCCGGACATGTCGACCTCGAGCTTGGCGGCGGTGCCCCCGGCGCTGATGCCCATCGCGTTGACCTCGAGGATCCAGATGCCGGCGACGTCCATCTTCGTGCTCAGCGTCGCGTCGAACTCGTGGTCGATCGCGGTCGACTCGTACTTCTTGTAAGCGCTGACCGTGACGTTCAGGAGGCTGTCCAGCTTGATGGACTTGAGCGCGTTCATCGTCAGCTTCAGCGTGTTGACCTGAGGCGACTTCAGGAACGGGAACGGCGAGCCGAGGTTGATCTTCTTGCCGCGACCCGTGAACGCGCCGGTTCGAGCGGCGATGGTGACGCCGTACCAGCCGCGAATCGTCACACGGTCGCCACCCAGGAGGTCGACCGGACCGACGGCGTTCATCGCGGTGTGGAAGGCCCCCGTGATCTTTGTGGAGAAGAGGCCGGAGAGCGTGACGAAGGTCGACGTGAGCAGGACGCCCGCCATGCCGATCACGTTGACCGAGCCCTTCGCGCTCCCGATCGTCATGAAGCCCGACGAGTAGAGGTTGATGCCGGGCGTCGAGATGTCCTTGGACCAGCCGAGCGCGGCGATGTTGATCCCCGCACCGACCAGGTTCGCGGTGACCCCGCTCATCGCAGTCGTCCAGGAGAAGTAAGACGACGCGAGGCTCAGGCCGATGCGAAGGGCGGCCGAGACCACGAGCGTCGCTGCGTTGAGCGCCGTCGTGACGCCGGACGCAATCGTCGCGCTCGTCTCGTAGCCGGACACGGAGGTCGGGAGGCCGCCCACCTGCGACTCCGTTTGGATGTCGCCTGGGTTGAAGCCCGCCATGATCGTGATGCCCTCTTGGGCCACGAACTGGGTTCGGTCTCGAGAGGCGACGACAGTGTTCAGCTGCGAGAGCGCGACGACGTTGTTCATCGACTGCAGCCAGACCTGGCCCGTCGCCTGCCCGACCAAGTCGCTCGCGCTGGCTCCGCCCTTGCCGTAGAGGCGGACGTGCTGGACGGTGTCGACGCTGACGCCGTTGTAGCCGCTGTCGGTCGAGAACGCCCCGATCGAGAGCGTGGTGAGCGGGTTCGGGATGCTGAGCAGCACCCGGGTGCTCGTGGAATCGACGACCTCGTCGGTGCTCATGTCGCGTCCAAGCTCACAGGAGGTCCATCGCGGTGGCCAGCGTGACGATGCCGGCCGGGGTGATCTTCACGGCGCCGCTGCCCATGTCGGTCGCGGCCGGGACCATCTTGATCTGGCCGGCCGTGGATCCGAGCGTGATCAACCCCGGCGCGACCTTGATCATCTCCTCGCCCGCTCGCTTGAAGGAGACGGCGCTGGCGTCGGCGGTGATCTCCCAGATCCCGCCGGCCGTCACGACCTTGATCGTCGCGCTGTTCACCGACGTGAAGTCGCAGCCCATGGCGAGGGCACCGATCTCGAGCTGGAGGCCCGCGATCGTGTCGATCTTCCCGATGCCCGGCGCGCTCGCGGTCATGTCGACGCCCGAGAGGCCGGTGATGTTCAGCTCCTGCGTGGGACGCGTGAGCAGGCCCGCGTCCGTACCGCCGAAGGTCATGGTCGAGCCGTAGAGCTCGAGGTCACGAAGGGTCGAGTAGACGTTGACCTTGCCGGCGCTGCGCGCGGTGACCTTGGTGGCTGAGCGAGCCGACACCTCACCGAAAACCGTGACGAGGCGCGCCGAGAGCAGCGCCGTGATCGACACGCTCATCAGGCCGATCACGGTCGAGTTCAGCGAGCGGAACGCCACCCGCATGCCGCTCATGATGTACATGTAGTCGGGCGTTGCCGCGACGATGCCCGCCTCACCAAAGAGGTGCGTCGACTTGTAGGACGCGCCGTTGATCCACGAGCCGATCGTGCCGGCGAGGCCCGTCAGGGCGAGGAACGCGGGGATGTAGAGCGTGAACCACGTCTTCCAGTTGCTGAGCTTCTCGAGGAAGACCTTCGACACGGCGGCGTTGGCGAGCGTGACGAACTTGCAGATGAGACCAAAACTCTCCCACGCGATGTTGTTCGCGAGGAACGCCTGGTCGACGCCGCTCACGGGGGCGGGCGTGCCGGGCGTGGCGCTCGTGTAGTCGGAGCTGTCGTGCAGCGGGGCGGGCGCGTAGCCGGCCATGAAGCCCAGGTAGTCCGCCGCGCCCACGTAGAGGTCCTGCCCGGCGATGACGTAGGCGTTCTTTTTGGCGACCGAATAGAGCGAACCGGAGCCGGACTGAAGCCAAACCTGGCCGTCCGCCTGGAGTGTCACCGAGCCGGCGGCGCGCATGAAGACATGAGCCGTCGTGGTCGCGCTGAATCCGTTCTGGGTCAGCAGCGTGTCCGAGGTGGTCGCGTAGGCGGTGCCCAGGTTCAGCAAGCTGCCGAAGGACGGAACGTAGATGGTGGCCCGCTGGGACGTCGTGGACGTCTCCGAGCTGGAAGAGCTCGACGAGCTCGACGAGCTGTCGCTGTCACTCGTGTCCTCGACGCCTACCCCAGAGAGGGTCAGCGAAAGGTTCCCGCTGGACTCCCCAGCCGTCCACGCGACGCTCAGGCTCCCGGTGTAGTTCTGTGCCGCGGTCGGGCTGAAGGTGACCTCGATGACCAGCACCGCCCCGGCTGAGACGGTTCGCGACCCGGTCGGAGATGCCGTGAAGCCCGAGCCGGAGACGCTCACGACCATCGTGCAGTCGACGCTCGCGTTGTTCTCGACGACCGCGCTGCCGGTCATCGACGCGCCCACGTTCAGGGTCGAGAGATCGAGCTCGGTGAGGCTCCCGCTGAACGCCGGATCGCTCATGAGCGATGCTCCGCGGTGGCATTCGGGTCGGCGGGACGAAAGTGCACGGCAGGGACCCTAGCAAAGTTTGGGGCCAGAGCGGTTTCAGGTTGGGCACGTTCGTACATGGGCGATGTGGGGACGAGAACTACGCAAGAGCCGGGCCGGAACGAGTGAACGCTTCACGACGCCGCCCGCGAGCGGTCGTCATGCAAGATCGGCAGGCGCCTGCGAAAACTGCACAGGGACGGCGTCGCGCGCGGCGCGAAGTTTACCTTGCTTGCTCGAACGGGCGCGCTGTCAGTCCCGCGCGCCTCTCGGGGCGAGAGGCGCGAAGGCCACCAACCCGTGCGCCAGGGCGACGAGGGCGAGGCCGATGGCGCTGGCCGGAGCAAACTGACTCAAGAGCTCCGGGGCCATCGCTTGGGCGCCGTAGATCCCGGTGAACGAGCTCACGCTGGACTCGGCCGTGACGTAACAGAGCGGACCCACGACGAGGTGAACCGCCGAGGCCACGCCAAAGAAGGCTCGGGCTTTTCCGCTCCGTCTCACGGCGCCGGCGGCCAGGAGCCCAGCTCCGATCAACCAAGCGAGACCAGCGCCGAGGAAGGCCACGGCCGCACTGAGCGTGAGGGAGTCGGCGTGCATCGCGGAACGATAGCCCCAACGGGCCGAAGGTGCGGTAAGAGAGCCCATGCAATACCGACGACTCGGAAACAGCGGCCTCGAGGTCTCGACCCTCTGCCTTGGCGGCATGACCTTTGGCGAGCCCGGCGAGGGCAGCTTCATGCACCAGGTGAGTTCTGACGCAGACACTGCGATGAAGATCATGAACCGCGCGCTCGACGCGGGCATCAACTTCATCGACACCGCCGATGTCTACGGGCCGGACGGAATGAGCGAGCGCGTCATGGGGGATTGGTTCGACCGTGACGGGCGTCGCGACGAGCTCGTGCTGGCCACCAAGTTCCGGTTTCGGATGAAGGACGGCCCCAACGGATCTGGCGCGGCGCGGTACCGCATCGTGAAGACGGTCGAGGATTCGCTCCGACGGCTGAAGACGGATCGAATCGATCTCTACCAGATTCACATGCAGGACCAGGACACCCCCGAGGAGGAGATCGCCCGCGCCCTCGACGATCTCGTGCGCGCCGGCAAGGTGCTCTACATCGGGTGCAGCAACTACGCCGCGTACCGGATGATGGAGAGCCTCTGGATCTGCGACCGACGGGGACTCGAGCGCTTTGTGTCGCTGCAGGCGCAGTACTCCTTGATCGAGCGAGGTCTGGAGCGCGAGCACGTCCAGGTCTGCGAGAAGTTTGGCCTCGGCATTCTCCCTTGGTCGCCCCTCGCCGGCGGCTTCCTCACGGGCAAGTACCGCAAGGACGCGCCGCCGCCCGAGGGCTCCCGCATGGCGAAGTGGGCGGAGCGGCTCGCCCGCTTCGACACGGACCTCAACTGGCGCGTACTGGCCGCACTCGACGAAGTGTCGGCCGAGGTCGAGGCCGAGCCGTCGCAGGTGGCGCTCGCCTGGTTGCTCGCCAAGCCGGTCGTGACGAGTGTCATCTTCGGGGCTCGCACCATGGAGCAGCTCGAGGGCAACCTCGGGGCCGCCGAGCTCACGCTCTCCGCGGACGCGATCACGAAGCTCGATGAGGCAGGCGCGCTCGATGTCGGATACCCGTACTCGATGCTGCAGCGGGTGATGGGCGGGTGGTGACCGACGCATGAGTCAGAGTGGTTACTTCGATCGGCTCGGGGGCGCGCTGGAGCTCGCCTGGGCCGGCGCCGGTCGGGATGAGGAGGCGTTCCCTCGAATCGCAGAGGGGATCTTGGCCGAACACCCTCCGGGCGACCACTTTGACCGGGACGCGTTCATCCGCGAGCAGCTCGACCCGACGCGACCGGCGCGCAGGCAGCTCGCTCCCGTGGGCACGTTTGGGCAGCCCGGCTTCACCGTCTTTCACGGGCACGGTTTTCTGATCGACGTGTACGTGTGGGTGAACTCGCTGAGCGCCATACACAACCATCCTTTTTGCGGACTCTTTACCCTCCTCGACGGCTACAGTGTGCACGCCGTGTACACGTTCGAAGAGCGTGAACGCCTCGGCGCTCGAGTTCGGTTTGGAGCCCTGCAGCAGACGGAACTGGACCTGGTCGAGGCTGGCCACGTGCAGCTCTTCTCGCTCCGCCAACACCCTCTCGTGCACGCGCTGATTCACGTCCCGGTGGGCGCGATCTCGATGGTCATCCGTACCGCACGCACCGTCGGTTATCAGCGTTACTTCCCGCCCTCGTTCTCCATCGCGCTCGAGGCCCAGGACGACCTCGTCTCGCGCCGTGTGGAGCTCCTGGAGACGCTGCGGCGCGCGCACGATGATCGGTTCTCCGAGTACCTGCGACAGATGCTGGACTCAGCGGACTTCGAGTCCTCCTTTGTCGTCCTGACGCGACTCTGGAGTGACTGCGACGAAGCCATGCGCGCAGCCCTCCTCGACACCCTGCGATCACGCCACGGTGACAAAGCGCAGCTCTTGCCCGAGGTCATGGAACGCTCTCGCCGCTGGTTCGAGGGCGACCAACTTCGGCAAAGCCTCCATGCGCACGACGACCGCCTGATCGCCACCGCCTTGATGCT
>Ga0114933_10003485_pt1 | contig 15298 bp, 13 predicted proteins | sample 4SBtaG_FD_89691 | JGI IMG/M metagenome (GOLD analysis project Ga0114933, IMG submission 89691) | Deep subsurface microbial communities from Kolumbo volcano to uncover new lineages of life (NeLLi) - 4SBTROV12_W25 metaG | ecosystem: Environmental > Aquatic > Marine > Volcanic | place: Kolumbo... | reverse complement strand
TGCGGGTTCGGCTGCGCCGAGGCCTGCGGTTGAGTGTGGTGGTTAGTTTGCTGGTGAGTTATTGAGTGCTGCCCACCAAATCATAGCCGGTGACGGCGACAATTTCGACATCAACGATATCGCCGGGTGACAGTGCAGCCTCGTGTGATGTAACGAATACAGTACTATCAATATCCGGGGCGTCAGCGTGACTGCGGCCCTGATATGCGGTCGATTCGTTTGGCACGGGTCTGTCGATCATTACTTTGATTTGAGTGCCGATCTTGGATTCATTTAATTGTTGCATGATTGTGCGTTGGGCGGACATGATCGATTCCATTCGGCTCAACTTTACATCTTCGTCAATGTGATCGCTCATTTTCGAGGAAGGCGTCATTTCTTCGTACGAATAGGTGAACGCTCCAAGACGGTCGAACTCGGTCTCCTGTACGAACTCCAGAAGCTCATTAAACTCGGCATCCGTCTCACCAGGAAATCCAGTGATTAAAGTGGTGCGAAGCGTCAGATTTTCAATACCACTGCGTAATCGATTGATCGTAGTGATCGTGTCAGCTTTGTTTACACGACGAGACATGCGTCGAAGCATATTGTCGTTTATGTGCTGCAAAGGCATATCGATGTACGGCAATATCTTTGGTGATGACGCAATAGTGGTAATCAATTCGTCGGAAATGTACATCGGATAGAAATACATTAGACGAATCCACTCGATACCATCTACTTGCACGAGTTGTTGAAGGAGCTCGGTCAGGCGAGGTTCACCGTAGAGGTCCATCCCGTAATAGGTGGTATCCTGTGCGACGATAATGAGTTCCTTGACGCCATCCTCGGCAAGTTGCGTGGCCTCGGCGAGCACGGATTCAATAGGCTTGGTCGCATGCTTTCCTCGCATCCGTGGAATATCGCAAAACGTACATAAACGGTCGCAGCCTTCTGAGATCTTTAGATAAGCAAAATGCTGAGGGGTAATCCTAAGGCGTTCCGTGTCATTAAGTGCACGGATTGGCGCTGGTCGAAAGACGTGCTGTTGCTCGTCAAGATTCCCAATCAGGCGGTCCGCAACTCGTGTGACTTCGTCACGACCAAATACGCCGACGAGTGAATCGATACCTGGACGGTCGTTTAACAGTTCTTCTTTTTGACGTTCCGCAAGACAGCCAGAGACCACGACACCCCGCAGGTCGCCGTCTTCTTTAAGGGCGAGCATTTCATCGATTGCGGCGTAGGATTCGTCTCGTGCTTGTTCTATGAAGCCGCATGTGTTTACGACAGCAAAGTCTGCTCCCTTTGGGTCCTCTACCAGTTGGTATCCATCAAGCTGTAAAAGGCCGAGCATTCGCTCGCTGTCTACCAGATTCTTGGGACAACCGAGACTGATGAAGGAGTATGTACCCTTCACCTTTTCATTGGACTGGTTCTCTTCGGCCATAGTTTAAAACATTGAGAGAGAGTTAGGAGTGCAGGAAATATGTAAAGGAGCCTTTAATACCATCTTGCCTTATTCGTAACATTTAACAATGGCTCATCTGACGCGAAACGACGTATATTTTCCAACAGAGTCTCAAGATGACGTTCCGGAACACGGACCGAACAAGCTGCCACGTGAGGTGTCAAAATTACGTCTTCTCGCGACCAAAGTGGGTGATCAGGGGGTAACGGTTCCGTCTCGAAGACGTCGAGTGCGGCTCCTGCTAGAGTGCCGGCCTCCAATGCGGAATTCAACGCATCGAGTTTAACGATCACTCCGCGACCGATGTTGATCAGGTAAGCGCCCGGTTTGATGCTCGCAATTAACTCCGCATCAAATAATCCTTCCGTTTCCGGTGTGTGCGGCGCTGCGATAACTACAAAATCAGATTCTGAAAGCAGCCAGGCGATGTCGTTGCTGCGGCGAATCTCTGCGACACCCGGTGGTGGATTGGAAACGTCTGGATCAACAGCGATGACTCGCATTCCAAAGCCACTTGCGCGTTTGCAAACCTCCGCCCCGATACTACCGCACCCAACCACTCCCATCGTGCAATCGGCAAGATGCAGGTGGGCTTGATCCATTCCGGTGACTGCACCGGGTCCGGCGGTAAAGCTACTCCGTGAGTCTTCTCCACCAAGGGGCGACCATTCTGCACGCAGTTGTGATCGCATATACAAATGCATGCGGCGTGCAAACATTAGGACATAACACATCACGTGGTCTGCAATGACGTCGTAGAAGAGACCCTTCATGTTAGTGAGAGTACAGGGATGCTCTATAAGCTCGCCAAACACGTAATGCTCAAGGCTTGCCGTTGGCGATTGTACCCAAGCAAGTTGGTTTGCCAAGGAAAGTAATTCTGGAGTTATTTTGCCATAAAAACCCTGTGCATCAACAATATGTGCTTCAGCGTCTTTCAGGGATTCTGTGTTGACAACTTGCAAGTCCGCGTTGATCTCAATGATGCGCGCATACCGTTCCTGATCTATCGCCGGATATATGAGCAATTTCTTTGCCATTATTCGCTCCATTCCGGATAGCTGACCTGGCCTGCTGTAGAGACCCGAGTGGTATAGATTGTCTTTCCGGCTGTAACATAGATCGTCTTCCCGTCGTTACCGCCAAATGCGAGATTCGTAATTACGTCTTCACCAATGGGTATACGTGCAGTCAATTCGCCGGACGGGCTAATGACATAAATTCCCGGTGGTACTTCGCCACTTTCATGGTCACCGCGTGGGTTCATTATTCCTGCCGCGACATAAAGGTTTCCTTCAACATCAAGTCGCATACCGTCACCGCCACGTCCAGAGCCGAAATCATATACGAGGGATTGGTTGGAGGGAGTTCCGCTGTCATCCAGATCGAAATGCCATACCTTTCTGTTACCACCTTGGGTGGGACAGCTGTCGATAAGGTACAAATGGCGACTGTCTTGAGTCACGGCGACTCCGTTGGGCCTGTCGATGTGCGGTTGTTCAATAAGTCTAGTGACGGAGCCATCATGGTTGATGCGGTACACTCCTTCTTCAGCCATCTCCATCGTAGAGCGATCGCCGTAGCAAGGATCTGTAAAATAAATGAATCCATTGCCGTCGACACATATGTCGTTTGGTGAGTTGTATTGTGCACCGTCATAAGAGTCGGTGAGGACTTCGTACACCCCCGTCTCCAGATTAGTTCGTGATACACGACGACCGCCACCGGGACCAAACTCAGATCCTTCGCAGTGATAAAGCCGTCCTTGTTGGTCAAAGGTCTGGCCATTGGTGCGGTTGCTTACTTCACGAAAGACATTCAGCTCGCCGGTTGCCGCTAAGCGCATAATGCGGTTGTTCAGAATGTCAGAAAAATACAAGTCACCATTGGCATCCACAGCAGGGCCCTCTGTAAAAGCTAGGCTGGTCGCAACGGAAGGCGAGGCTGAACCGCTGGGGAGCGGCAAGTTGACATAATCGATGGTCATGAATGACTTGTCCTGTCGTCGGTGTGTGAGCGCTAAGGCGCCGTGGTTGGTCTAGGGAATGTTCCAAACTATTTTAAGGCTCTGATTACCGACAAACAGCGGGGAGACCAAAGAATACGGTGCAAAATCAGTAATCCAACAGTGTGACTAAACTCGTGTTGCACAGAGCTTGAGAATGGAATCGGCGATTTGTGATTTGGGGCCAGCGACGGAGAGTAATTCCTCGCCGGACTCTCCGAAGATCCTAACACTGTTATCTTCAGAATTCATAGCGGTTGGTTCATTCAGGACGATATAGTCACAACACTTCTCTTCCAGCTTGCGTAATGCCTGAAAGCGATGATCGGTAGTCTCGAGTGCAAACCCAATGACTATTTGAGAGGATTTCTTTTTCGCTGCGAGCGATGCGATAATGTCTGGTGTTTCAACGAGATGTAGGGTGATTGGCTCACCGGTCTTTTTCAGCTTGTCATTGGAGACTGCTCGCGGCATGTAGTCCGAAGGAGCAGCGGCGCCGACCAAAACGTCACAATTGGGAAAGACAGAGTTCGCGGCCTCTAACATCTCCTGAGTTGTTTGTACATTGACCACTCGGCAACGATCAGGGTACGCAATAGATACTGGTCCGCTGATTACCGTGACTTCATAACCGGAATCGATCGCGGACTGGGCAATGGCGGCACCCATTCTGCCACTGGAAGCATTACTGATAAACCGAACTGGATCCAAATATTGGCGAGTTGGACCCGAAGTGATTAGCATATGGGGCGTATGGTGCTCAGACATCGTTATCAGTGGTTGAAAGTGTGCTGATAATCGCTTCCATAAGCGTGTCAGGTTCCGCCATACGACCTACCCCTTGTTCTCGGCAGCTTAACCAACCGGTTTCAGGGCCAACCATCTGAATGCCATCATCGATAAGTTGAGCTATATTTCGTTGTACCGCGGGCTTGTTCCACATGCGGGTGTTCATCGCAGGAGCGCAAAGCACCGGGCCGTCAAAGGCCAAAAATGCAGCGTTTAAGAGATTGTTGGCCGATCCGTGAGCCATTGCGGCAATGGTATCCGCGGTGGCAGGGGCAACTAAAAAGAGATCTGTTTCCTTTGTAACACTCACGTGTGCACCGAGTGGCATCGAGGGCTCAAAGATTGACGTATAGACGTCATTACCGCTGAGCGCACGAAACGTATCAGGCCCTACAAATCGGGTAGCCGCCTGACTCATGATAACGTTCACATCGTGACCGTGTTTTACAAGGCCACTGACGAGAGTGGCTATCTTATATGCGGCAATGCCACCACTGACACCGATCAGTATGCGCGCGGAATCGCGGTTAGCGTTGTCACTTGTTGCCACGTCCCGGCTCATAGATCCAGCGGATTAATATCCGGTAATGTAGGAGCGACATCTTCTCCAATAATTTGAATTTCGTCGGAGTCATCGAGGTAAATCTTATCTTGAAGGATCTCCTGCAGGACAACACTCATTTTGTCTTCTACATCCAGATCGACCAAGGCGCGGCTGCCCTGGTTAAGTTGCACGAGTCGCTTCTGCATCAACGTCGATAGCTTGAAGCGGCCTCCGGCCTTTTTGATTACGTCCTCTTGCTTTAGCTCGTCTAGCATTAGGATGATGCTCCTGAGTTCTTAAGAATTTGGCAAATCGTCTCTGCTGCCGTTTCCGGCTGTTCATTTACAATGATGTGTTGATAGCGATCCATCAAGTCCATTTCGGATATTGCGACCTCTAATCGTCGAATAATTGACTCTTCTGATTCGGTTTCACGTCCGCGAAGTCTATTCTCTAATTCTTGCTGTGATCCGGGATGGATAAAGATGGTGATGGCATCTGGAATATGCTCCAGAACAGACATTGCTCCTGCCACATCAATCTCTAGGATAACGTAACATCCGGCATTTAGACCAGTAGTGACCGACTCCTTAAGGGTGCCGTAGAGATGTCCACGACCAAACACTTCTTTGTGCTCTAAGAAGTCGCCGTTCGCAAGTTTTGCATCGAACTCTTCTTGAGATAGGAAATGATATTCAACACCGTTTATCTCGGCAGGGCGTGGAGGACGTGTTGTGGCTGAAACGCTTAGCTCAAGTGGTAGAGGGCAGTCTTTTACCAACCTGCGCAATACAGTTGATTTTCCTGCGCCCGATGGGCCGGAGACGATGACCAGTTGTCCAGTTCCTTTAGTTTCCAGCATCGACTATTCCACGTTTTGAATAATCTCTCGAATGCGCTCGATGATGGCTTTCATCGAGACGACAGTATGTGCAATTTTATCGCTATTTGCTTTGGAGCCAATCGTATTGGTCTCTCTAAATATTTCTTGTACGAGGAAGTCCAGTTTGCGGCCACTACCAGGAGAGGCAGTGCATTCTTGTTGAAACTGACCTAAATGGCTCGTTAAACGAGTGATCTCTTCGGTAATATCGCACTTGTCCGCGTATATGGCAATTTCGCGTATTAATTCCGGTGAGTCCAGGTTAAGTTGCAAGGCACTATCGTCAATTAACCTATTCACACGCTCTAGTAATTTGGCTTGATGACCCTTGACCACTTGGGGTGCCAGATCAGTAACAATTGCCAGCGTGTCTCTCAACTCAGATAGCAATCCTAAAAGGTCGTTTTCCGTGTTAGCACCTTCGATGCAACGCATATCCTGAAGCGCGGTTGTCGCTTCACTAATTGTGCTCAAAAGAATATCGTCTAGATCCTCGGCACTACTTGGTCGGCTGCTCACCAGTACGCTAGGCATTTGGATGAGGGATGCTATCGGGGCGTCGGTGGCCGAGTCAATCAACCCGGCGTCTAACAGTTGTGAGATCAGGTTGTTCAGCTGATCGGTATCAATTGTCATTGATTGGGTGGCGGATAGCGGCACTAATCGAACGTTTACTTGCAGCGAACCTCTTCGGATTGTTGATTTGAGAGCTCGGTCGATTACCGACTCAAGGTGATGGGCACCATCTGGAAGCCTGTAATTGGCCTTGAAGTGTCGATGATTTACGCTGCGAAGCTCGACATTGACCTCGAAGTGGTCATTAGCGTTGGCTGCCGCACCGTGGCCCGTCATACTGATAAGCATGGGTGAACCCTCGTGGTGTCGTTGCACAACCAAACAACGGAAAGGAATGACTAGTGATTACTCGTCGTCGGACGCTTCATCTGTTGAATTCTCATCGTCAGATTCGGCTTCCGAGGAGTCAGTGTCTTCTGTGGAGTCCTGACTGGTCTCATCATCAGCGCTAGCGTCTTCTGTTGCCTCGCTAGAAGTCGCATTGTCGTCTGTAGAATCTTCCCCATTTGAATCGGTAGCGGGGTCTAAGCCTAATGTATTACTACTGCTTTCCCCTTTTTCCGATTCAGTGGCTTCGATTGAAAATGAATCACTGCTAGGGCCCGTTGTTTTGAGAAGGTCATCGGTATTGGCGTTGTCTTTGTTCATCGCCAAAATCGTGACACTAATCAGGAGGATCCAAATGAGAGACACGACAAGAGTGACGCGTGTCATGGTATCGCCGGCCTTGGCTCCAAATGCGCTTTGGGCGGTTCCGGTAAGTGCACCAGCAAGTCCGCCACCTTTGCCACGTTGTATCAGGATAATGAATATCATGAATAATGAGACAAAGAACAACAGAAACCCGAGCGCGAACTCTTTAAAGTCAGCAAGGATAATTGGCAGTTGCAAGTTCATTTAATAGCTCAGCTAAGTAAGGTAATATCTGCGTAGGTTACGCAATCCGTTGATTATGATCCGGAAATCGTTGGCTACAACGTTAAATGTCGCATGAATGAAGTTTGTTGTAAATGCCGGCGTGGCACTGGGTGACAAGACGCTGCCTTATGATATTGCAGCAAGGATTCCCGTAAATGCCTCTACGGTTAGTGACGCCCCGCCGACGAGGGCACCGTCAACATTCGGTTGAGAAAGGAGCTCGGCAGCATTGCCTGGTTTCACGCTGCCACCGTATTGAATTCTGACGGATTCAGCCGTTTCCTCGCCGAAAATCTCGGTCAAAACGCTACGAAGGTGAGCATGTACCTGTTCGGCTTGCTCAGGAGTAGCGACTTTACCCGTGCCAATGGCCCATATAGGCTCATACGCCAGAGTGACATTAGCCATTTGCTCGTTCGAAATGCCTGCAAGTGAGCCATGTAGTTCCGTTGCCACGATTTCGTCAGTTGTTCCAGCCTCTCGCTCGTCGAGCGTTTCGCCAACACAGACAATAGCCTTAAGTCCATTTGCTAGTGCAGCGTGGAGCTTTTCATTTACTACGGTATCGCACTCGCGTAATAACTCACGTCGCTCACTATGGCCAAGGATCACGTATTGGCACCCAATATCGGTGAGCATGGTTCCACTAATTTCGCCGGTATATGCACCGTTGCTCTGGGCATACATGTTTTGAGCCCCCAAGGCGACAGGACTGCCACTAAGGGAGTTGGCAGTTGCATCTAGATAGACGTATGGTGGGCAGATCGCGACATCATAGGTCGCGGAATCTGTTACATATTCTGCAATGCCCTGGGCTAATGCAATTGCATCGGATCGATGCAGGTTCATTTTCCAATTTCCGGCGATGAACGGCTTTCTCACGCTTCTACTCCAGTTGGTTCACTAATCTCTTTGTTAAACACGCTTGCGACGGCGCGCATCTGGTTCATAACTTCAGCATATTGCTCAGGCAACAAGGCCTGTGGTCCATCTGATTTAGCTTCTTGTGGACAATCGTGAACTTCAATGTGCACACCGTCCGCTCCGGCAGCGATTCCTGCATATGCACAGGGTGGTATCAAATCAGGCTTTCCTGTTGCGTGACTCGGATCAACGATAATCGGGAGATGGGAAAGTGTCTTGACCACCGGTACAGCGGAAACATCGTAGACGTTCCGTGTGATGGTATCAAATCCCTTTATTCCTCGTTCACAAAGGATCACATCGGGATTGCCTTGTGAAAGAACATACTCTGCGCTCATAAGCAAGTCTTCTATGGTCGCGCTCATACCGCGCTTCAGCAGAATAGGATTTTTCACGCGGCCAAGTTCCCGCAACAGCACAAAATTCTGCATGTTGCGTGCACCGACTTGCAGTATGTCTGCGTGCTCGGCAGTAATCTCAATGTTGCGAACGTCGGTAATCTCTGTAACTGTTGGCAATCCTACCTCACGGCCAGCGTCACGCAGGAATTCGAGTCCCTCTGGTCCAAGGCCTTGAAACGAATAAGGGCTAGTACGTGGTTTGTATGCGCCACCGCGGAGTATGTTAGCACCGGCTGCTTTAATGGAGCGTGCGATTGAATGCATACGCTCCTCCGTTTCGACTGAACAAGGGCCCGCTATCATTGCGAGGTTTGAGCCTCCAACCGCCACGCCGCCTATGTCGATAATACTTGGCTGTGGATGAGCCTCAAGGCTGGCGAGCTTATACGGTGGTAAAACCGGTACAACATCTTCCACGCCTGGAAAGGTGCGAAGTTGATCTCCGCTTACATTCGATTCGTCTCCAATTAATCCGACGATCGTGCGAAAGGTGCCTTTGCTGAGGTGTGTTTGCATTCCGGCTTGTTCGACGTGCACGATAAGCGCGTCAAGTTGGGCGTCGGTTATCTCGCTATTGAGGATGATAATCACGGTATGTGAGTCCTGTCGTAGTTACGCGCATATATCAATAGGGCGGGGCGGATGGGTAACGGGTAAACGCGCAGTTTAGCACAGCGCTGGTCAAACCGACTAGACGGGTTCTTCGACTTTGGGTGACTGGTGCAAGGCAGTTGGAGCTATTTATTTCCCCTCGATGACCCCCGCCACCGGATAGCTGCCGAGGCATTCGAGCCTGTCGGTTTGTTTTCTTAATGTATTGAGCGCGGTAAGCACCGGTTCCTTGTCTTGATGGCCCTGAACCTCGACGAAGAAGACGTATTCCTTGGGAGCGTCAGGCTTAGGAAAAGACTCGATCCACGTTAGGTTAAGCTTGGATTGTTTGAAAACCGACATTGAATCCGCCAGCGCACCTGGCTCATGTGGCAATTCAAACATAATCGCAGTACGGCTTGTACGTGTCGGTTTCGTGTCGACATTGCCGATGACAGCGAAACGAGTGACATTTTCACTGAAGTCCTCGATTTTGCTTGCGAGGACGTTTAGTCCGAAGTGACGTCCGGCCTGGACACTTGCGATTGCCGCGGCACCAGGTTCGGTGGCGGCTTGTTTGGCCGCTGCCGTCGTGCTTGTCGCATCTGCTGTCTCTGCAAATGGGAGATGCTTGGCGAGCCATTCGCGACATTGAGATAATGCCTGTGGTTTGGAATAAACCGTTTTGATGGCGTCCCGTTTACAGTTTGCCAAAAGGTGGTGATGAATTCGAAGCTGCACATCTCCACAGATTTGTGTTGGCTGGCGTGCGAGGATGTTAAGGGTGTCTACAATTCTACCGTCGGTGCTGTTTTCGATTGGTACAATTCCAAAGTCGCACTTGCCGCTGTGCACTTCATCGAATACAGCGGAGATCGAGGCTACCGGTATGAGGTCGTTGGATTCTCCGAAATGGGAAGTTGCAGCGATGAAACTATAGCTATATTTCGGTCCAAGGTAGGCCACGCGGGGACGTTCGATTTGGTTATGTTCAATCGCGAGCAATTCATTTACCAGTCGTGCCAAATCCTCAGATGCGATTGAGGCTTTGCTGTTACCGACGCGTTCTAGCGTTTCGCGGACAACCTGGTCAAGTGCTTCGGGAGTTAATGAATTAGTGCCTCTGGCATAAACATTAAAGTGTTCTTTGATTTGCTTGATCAATGAGCGCGTACTTCGCTTTAAGTCAGTGATTGACTCGCTTTTAGTTGGTTTACGTTTACCGGGACTAGCCATTTGACATCTACTCACGTGCTTTTATGGGAGTTATCGTTTTAGATTACTTGACGAGGCTTTTATTAATAGACCGCAAGCAATCCGACGCTGACGCAATCCCTCCTGAAACTCTGAAATTGCCCCGCTAAACTGCCAAAATGGCAGCCACTCGAGGGGGGTTTGCAAGGTGGTGATGCCTATCCAAGCAAAGCTAGTTACCGGAAAACAAAAAAAGCCGTACACGGAGCCTATTTTGCGGACGTTCGATCGTACCAAAACTATTAATTGGCACGCGTTTTGCGTACTCATAAATTACGCCTTATGGGGTTCTGATTTGGCAGTACGAAGATTGCCAATTAAATCTCGTATGGTCGTATGGAACAGTTAGAGGATACGGAACAGCACGCGAGAGTATAAGGAGATTCCAAATGTCACAAGGTGAAAAGATCATTGGAATTGATTTAGGCACAACAAATTCAGTAGTCGCAATCGTTGAAGGTACGGAACCAAAAGTCATTCCAAATCCTGAAGGTAGTCGTCTTACACCTAGTGTGGTGGCATATACGGACGGTGGCGACACGCATGTAGGTGAACCAGCACGCCGTCAGGCGGTAACAAATCCCAAACGCACGGTTTATTCCGTAAAGCGTTTTATGGGAAGGCGAAACAACGAGGTGACAGATGCCGATCGCATGGTGCCGTACGAAGTCGTTGGTAGCGGGTCTGAATACGTAACCGTAAACATAGACGGTGAAAACTTAACGCCACAGGAAGTCTCGGCTAAGACACTTCGCAAATTGAAAGAGGCAGCAGAAAGTTACCTCGGTCACACGGTGAATAAGGCGGTTATTACCGTCCCCGCGTATTTCAACGATGCACAACGTCAGGCCACTAAAGATGCGGGTCAAATTGCAGGGCTGGAAGTCGCTCGAATTATTAATGAGCCAACTGCTGCAGCCCTTGCATATGGACTGGATAAGAAGTCAGAAGAAAGAATTGTTGTCTTTGATTTGGGCGGTGGAACATTTGATGTTTCAATCCTTCAGGTCTCCGACACAGGTGATGGAGAAGACGACCGACGGGTTTTCGAAGTTATCAGCACCAGTGGCGATACAAAGCTTGGTGGTGATGATTTTGATGAGGCGATCATCAACCACGTTGCGGACGAATTTAAGGCCGAGCAGGGAATTGATCTCCGACAGGACACAACGGCGCTTCAGCGCTTGCAGGAAGCATGTGAAAAAGCGAAGCGTGAATTGAGTAGTGTCCCGCAAACTGACATTAACCTGCCATTTATCACAGCAGACGCTGCGGGGCCAAAGCACCTCCAGGTAACCATCACGCGTGCGAAGTTTGAAGAACTAGTTGATGGCCTTATTGCACGCTGTCGCCGGCCGGTAATGCAGGCGCTTGAAGATGCAAAGCTATCTCCCGGGGATATCAACGAAGTCGTATTGGTTGGCGGATCCACGCGAGTGCCTAAGGTTCAGGAAATGGTGAAGGAAATCTTCGGTAAAGATCCCCACCAAGGTGTGAATCCTGACGAAGTGGTCGCCCTTGGCGCAGCCATTCAAGGAAGTGTTCTGGCGGGTGACCGTAGCGATGTGTTGTTGCTGGATGTCACACCTTTAACACTCGGTATTGAAACGGAGGGCGGCGTTTCCACTGCTCTTGTCGAACGGAATACCACGATTCCTGCCGAGCGAAAGCAGACCTTTAGTACAGCTGCTGATAATCAGACTGCGGTGACAATTAAGGTTTGCCAAGGTGAGCGTTCAATGGCGAGGGATAACCGCTTACTTGGTGAATTCAATCTGGAAGGAATTCCAGCGGCTCCAAGAGGCGTGCCACAGATCGAGGTCTCATTTGATATCGATCAGAACGGGATACTAAATGTATCCGCCAAGGACCTCGGAACCAACAAGGAAGCCAGTGTTCGAATTGAGGAGTCCTCTGGGTTGTCCGATGAAGAGATTGGACGAATGCAGGACGATGCGGAACAGCATGCGGAAGACGACCGAAAATCGATCGAGTTAGTCGAAGCCCGCAATCAGGCGGATCAGTTGTGTTATCAGATTGAAAAGACAATTTCAGAAAACGCTGAAACGTTGTCGGACTCTGATAAAGAGCCGCTGGAAGAGTCCATATCCCGTGTCCGAGAGTTAGCCCAAGGTGAAGACTCTGATGCAATTAAGGCGGCAGTGTCGGAACTCGAGCAGACGGCTCATGCACTTAGCAAGACGTTGTATGAGAACAGTCAGACAGAAGGTGCTGGTCCTGAAGAGGCAGCGTCTGAAGACGACGACGCAATTGATGCCGAATTTGAGGTTAAAGACGAAGAGGAATAGTGCTGCTCGTCGAGTCATTGCTGAAAGCGCATAAAAAACCCCGCCTGTTCGTTAGAACGGCGGGGTTTCTGTTTTATAAGAACTGCTACTCTGCGTTCCAATTGCCAAGCACATCTTCCCCACCTGGGGTCAAGGCCCGAACCTTATTTTCGATATGCTGCTTCTCGCTGCTGCTGCCATTCGCGTGGCGTCGCTTCAATAATCCTAGTTTCTTCTTGCGATGGCGGCGTCTCTTAAGTTCCTTTCGGCGTTCACTACTGCTCACGGTGTAATCCTCGGACGGTTGACTATGTGTTGTTAATTCGGCGGACTTGGTGGTTTAAAGAGAAGCCGGTTTCTGAAGCCCGCTCGGTCTTTAATACTCTTGTAACATCGCAATGAAAGTCGGTCAATTGGTCACACTTGGCGTTGAGGGTATTCGTGGGCAAGGGTAGACTAGGGAATTCGGCGGAGTCGCCGGCAGTCACGGTATTGACCGTCTCTGCTTGCCGCAAAGACCTAACTACACGGGCGTAGTACTACTGTACTGCGAGTATCCCGAGGAATACTATCGCGACAAATGGTACCCCAAAACGAAAGCCCTCGAAAACCATGGTAAATCGTAACTTAATCGGCAGTTTAGATAACGACGTAGAACTTCAAAATGAACTTGAAGCGCTGCTCTTAGATGACACTGCTACTCTTGACCAATCACTCAATGAAGAAGCGAACTTCTCCGTAAATGAAATCGTGGATGGCACGATTGTACGAATAGAAGAAGATTTCGTCGTTGTAGACGTTAAATTCAAAAGTGAAGGTGCAATTCACATCTCCGAATGGGACGAAGAGGAAGACGCACCAGAAGTCGGCGCTTCCGTTCAGGTTCTCATCGAAGAAACAGAAGATGAGCACGGGCCCGCGGATGACCCGCTTGGCATGGTCCGATTAAGCAAACGCAAGGCGGAGAAGATCATCGCCTGGACCAATATGATGAAGGAGATTGAGGAAGGTCAGATTGTTAAAGGTCTCGCCACTCGCAAGATTAAGGGCGGACTCCTATTGGATATCGGCGTCAATGTCTTTCTGCCTGCTAGCCAGGTGGACATACGACGGCCTAACGATATTGCTGATTACATCGGACAGGAACTTGAATGTGAAGTTCTTAAGATTGATGAAGCAAGAAGAAATATCGTTGTATCACGTCGTAGTTTGATCGAACGCCAACGTAAACAAGATCGTGAAGCGTTACTTGCAGAACTCAATCTGAATGACCTACGCAAGGGTGTGGTCAAGAATATTGCTGACTTTGGGGCGTTTGTTGATCTTGGTGGAATTGACGGCCTTCTGCATATCACTGATATGAGCTGGGAACGAATTGGCCATCCATCAGAAATGGTCACGATCGATCAGGAAATCGAAGTGATGATTCTCAAGATTGATTACGAAAACGAAAAAATTGCTCTTGGGCTCAAGCAAAAGACTGCTAACCCTTGGGACGACGTGGAAGAGAAATATCCTGTGAATTCACGTGTTACCGGCGAAGTCGTCAATGTGATGAGCTACGGAGCATTTGTGAAGCTTGAGGCAGGAATTGAAGGGCTCGTACATATTTCTGAAATGTCTTGGACCAAGCGAATTAATCATCCCACCGAACTGGTTCAGATTGGTGATGAGATTGATGTTGTCGTGCTTTCCGTAAATCGCGAAGGTCAGCAATTGTCACTTGGTATGAAACAGACCGAAGCAAATCCATGGGAACAGGTGCTCGACCGTTATCCAGAAGATACTGTCGTGAAAGGCCGCGTTCGAAATCTCACAAATTACGGTGCATTCATTGAACTAGAAGAAGGTATTGATGGCCTGCTTCACGTTTCAGATATGTCCTGGACTCGTAAAATCAGTCATCCCAGCGAAATCGTTGAAAAGGGTGAGGATGTGGAATGCAAAGTGCTTTCGATAGATATCGAACGCCGACGTATTGCCCTCGGTCTGAAACAAATGGATTCGGATCCATGGGAAACTACTATCCCGGAAAAATATCCCGAAGGTACGGTCGTCAAAGGGACAGCTACAAAGATTACCAACTTCGGTGTGTTTGTTGGACTTGAAGACGGCCTCGAAGGACTGCTGCACATCAGCGAATTGTCTGAAGATAAAGTTGAAAACCCAGAAGATATTGTCTCAGTCGGAGATGAGCTGGAATTGAAAGTTCTTCGAATCGATAACGACGAACGCAAAATTGGCCTTTCGCTTAAACGACTTAACTGGACGGAAGCTGAAGTAGCCGCCGACGCAGAAGCAACGGCTCACGGGGCGCCGGGCGATCTTAAGGGTGGCCTGGGTGATGGTGGTTTACTATTTAGCGCTGCTGATGATGAAGCGGAAGAAAGTGCAGATGCCGCGGGCGAGGCAGTAGAAGCCGAAGCGGCCGATACCGACGCTGCCGCACCATCAGACGATGCTTCAGACGCCGATGCAAGCACTACTGAAGAAGAAGCTACTGAAGAGGAAGCTACTGAAGAAGAAGCTACTGAAGATGAAGCTACTGAAGATGAAGCTACTGAAGATGAAGCTACTGAAGAAGAAGCTACTGAAGAAGAAGCTACTGAAGAAGAAGCTACTGAAGAAGAAGCTACTGAAGAAGAAGCTACTGAAGAAGAAGCTACTGAAGAAGA
>Ga0114933_10003483_pt1 | contig 15302 bp, 13 predicted proteins | sample 4SBtaG_FD_89691 | JGI IMG/M metagenome (GOLD analysis project Ga0114933, IMG submission 89691) | Deep subsurface microbial communities from Kolumbo volcano to uncover new lineages of life (NeLLi) - 4SBTROV12_W25 metaG | ecosystem: Environmental > Aquatic > Marine > Volcanic | place: Kolumbo... | reverse complement strand
TTAGAAGCGTGTAATAATCTGGACAAGTCCACACCAGAAAGATACCTTTACTACCTCTTACAAGCCCTATTCATCCTTTTAGTGCCCCGCACTGGAGAGAAATATGATAAGAAAAACCCTTACATCTCTAGCGCTTGGACTGGCGCTGGTTCTTTCAGCCAGCAACCTGTTTGCCCAAGCCTCAGAGTCTATAGAACCCTTCAAGGTAGGAACATTCGCGACAGATGACACGCCATTCGTAGGCCTAGTCGTTCGCGATGATTCACTAATTGTCGACCTCGTAGCGGCGAATCGCGCCATGCAGCTGCAACCTCAGTATGCCAGATTGGATATGCCCAATACTATGCTGGGGCTCATTGAGCAATACGAGTACGGTCTGAAAGGCAGAGTCTACGAAGTCATGAATTGGCTAGTAGAAGATGGGCTACTCAGTGGCAATAGCCGCCCAGGTTACATTCATGAGGTTGAAGCAGTAGATATTCTTGCCCCTATTCAATATCCGAGCAAGGTGATGAATGCTGCGGTTAATTTCTACACCCACGCCTGCGAGGGATGCACACAGGAGCAACTGGTCCAGCGCACTCGCGAGCGTCAGGAAGATCGCGGTGTTCCGTATTTATTCCTTAAGCCCACCCGTGGCGCAATAGTCGGAAGTGGTGAAGACATCATCATGCCATTTGGTCGCGATGAAATTGAATATGAAGTGGAAATGGCTATTGTTTTCGGTAAAGCGGGAAAATATGTTTCTGCAAGCCGGGCTTATGACCACGTATTCGGTTACATGGTCGCTATGGACGTTTCTGACCGTGGCGGACGCCCACCAGGTGGTTACGGTGTTCGTTCAGATTGGTTTGTAGGTAAAGGACACGACACTTTCGCCCCGCATGGCCCCTGGATCGTGCCTAAAGAGTTTTATGGCGATCCAATGACCCGTCTTCACCAGATCACGGTAATCGACGGAGTTACAGTTCAAGAAGCCCAGGCAGGTGACATGATTCACAATATTCCTGAATTAATTGAATATGCTTCATCTCTGATTACTGTATTTCCAGGTGATGTGCTTCAAAGCGGCACTTCTGGTGGCACTGGAGCCGGCCGTGTGCAGCGTGCAACGGGATCGGGATTCCTAGTAGATGGTGAAACCATAGAAGCATCAATAGAGGGTATTGGCACTCTACGTCACACAATCAGGCAGGAATTAACAATTCCTGATGATTTGTCTGGCGCCCAATTGCCAGCTACTTCTTCCTATCGAGATAACTAGGAACCAATTGCTTCAGCTCAGCAATACTCGCTGAAGAAAAAGTAAAACCCCAACCCGTCAGGCGGGCTGGGGTTTTTTACTGAATGACGTCACTGATTGAAGTAATATTTTCAGAGCGCTGATCCCAAATAGGAGTACAGAATGAGAAATAAGAAATTAGCAGCAATTTTATTGTGTTTTATCCCTACAGGACTTTTGGCTCAAACACCTGATAATGCCACACATATTTCAGCGGGTGAGATAATGACTGTGTTTGAAGCCTTGGGTGAAACTATCGATCAACAGATTCGAATCGTTGACATTGGGGACGACATTAATGTCGCTGTAGGAATCTTGCGTCGCGCTGGCAATAGAACCGAAGGCGAAGAAGTTAATGCAATTATTCATCATAGAGTCACCGAAGTGTACTACGTACTCTCAGGATCTGGCGTGTTAGTTACCGGGGGCGAAGAGTCAGATGCCCGAGAATTTCCAGATAATGTTACCGCTGTAATGGAACTAATCGGCCCGAGTGGCAGCCGCACAGTTGTTAATGGACAGGTACAAACAATTTCAGCAGGAGACATTGTGGTAATTCCTGCCGGCGTGCCTCATGGGTTCCGACACATTCAGGAACAAGTTACTTATCTAAGTATTCGAGTAGACCCTGATCAGACATTACCAACGGGTTATATACATCCTGTTTTACAAGATTAAACCGTGTATAACTTCGACTGCTTAAATGCGCAGTCGGAGTTTGTGAATTGCTTTGCTAAGAATATCCTAGCTAATCGAAACTGGTGAATCTAATAAGGTTTTACAGGTACTACAGGAATTTGATCCAGAATTCACCACTGAAATTTAAACTCGACCAATATTAGTCTGCTAAAAGAAGAACCTGTAACCCTCCCGATGCCTAATATTTAAATATTGAACTATGCAAAAAATAATTCCGATATTTATTGGTTCAATTGTATTAATCACACATCCCGCCTCGGCTCAGCAAGACTCCGGATCTACTGCTAGTCAGGCAGCAATTCAGGCTTATTTGGAACAACAACGCCAATCTTCCAGCCATTTCGGTTCGATGGCACAGATGCAGGTCGATGTGCAATACGGAGATTTTTTAGATGCACTGAGTCGTGGGGCTTCTCATCGTGAAGAAGTTGAATCGATTCTCACAGAAGTTATCTCAGAGCGAGGCGAGATGAGCTCACAAGCAACTAGAGGTCAGATAACACCAGAACAGCTGGCACAAATAAGTAGCTATGAATATTTACGTAATCGGCTTAGCAGCGTACTTAATTCAACGGAACTTCAATTGCTAGATAGTCGACAAGACGGCATGGCAGAAGAACAACTGCGCAAAACTTATCTTGACCAAATGAATCGAGTTTCCCCAAAGATTACTGAACCCAATCGCCGAATCGTCTTAAATGTGCTAATAAAACACATGTTGTTTCAAGGAAACAATTCAGATTATCGGAATCAGGTCACCGCAGAAGAGTTGGTGCAGCAACAACTTCTCTCGTTATCGGACGCTCGTGTTGAATTTCAGGAAATTTTTGTAGGCGAACAACTTGAGTTGGTTATTCAGTACTTAAATGAACTGCGATCGAATTTATTTCTGAACCAATCGATGAATAACTAACTCAATTCGGATAGCTCTGATAGATGGCTCGTACTGTCACCAAACTGTTCTAGCGATACTCCCAAGCCCTCAGCAACCGACAATAACAAGTTAGTCATTGGTGTTTTTTCCTCAACACGCACATGCTGCCCACCTTTAAAACCGCCACTTCCACCACCAACAAGTATGGTAGGTAAGTTATCGTGAGTATGACGGTTTGAGTCGCTGATACTGCTGCCATATAGCACCAGTGACTGATCGAGTAAGGAACCAATTTCGTCCTTGGAATCATTTAGCCGACCAAGAAAGTAAGCAAGCATATCGACATGATGTTGATCGATCTGTTGCAATCTCGCCATTCGCAGCGGATCGTTCTGATGATGAGAAAGACCATGATGGGCATCAGGCACACCTATGGAAGGGTAGGTTCGATTACCACCTTCTCGGCTATACATAAAAGTGACTACCCTGGTCAGATCTGCCTGAAAAGCAATTGCTATCAAATCGCTCATAATCTTAACGTGATCTTCGAAAGAAGGAGGAATTCCTTCTGGACGATCAAGAGAAGGCAATTCTTCTGCTTCGCGCTGTTCGAGATTTTGTATCCGTCGTTCAACTTCTCGCACAGAATCTAAATAATCAGACAATTTACTTCTATCCGAAGCACCGAGTTTTGGCGCAAGACGTTGAGTATCTTCCAATACGAAATCCAACAAGCTTCGATTCTGTCGTAACTGAACAGCCCGCGCATCCGGATCAGTGGTTTCTCCATCACCAAATAGCCGTTCGAATACTCGTCGCGGATTGTTTTCATACGGAAGTGGAGTTGTCGGGGAACTCCATGAAATTGTATTAGAATAAGCACAGCTATACCCCGAATCGCAGCCGCCAACCATTCTTACGTCCTGCAAACCAACCTCTAATGACGGAAGCGGCGTAGTCAGACCGATTTGTTGTGCTACTACCTGGTCAATTGATTGCCCATTGCGAATATCTGCACCTTGAGTCTTCTTTGGGTGCGCACCTGTTAACCAGCTGGCACCTGCTCGAGCATGATCTCCGGGTCCATCGCCTAAAGCTTCGCCATTTTTATGGGCGAGCCCACTGATTACTGTAGTTTGATCCCGGAATGCCTCAATCGGTTTTAGGGTTTTACTAAATGCGAAACTGGACCCAGTCTCTGTCGGAGTCCAGTCATTCATAATGATGCCATTGGCCGTATATACAAAAGCCACTCTTGTGGCCGGAGGTGCTGGTGCAGCGAATGCAGGTGACATAGCATCTAGATAAGGCAGAGCAATAGATGCGCCCAAACCATGCAGAAAAGTGCGTCGTGAAAGGTGCTTTTTGGTCACCATCTCAAGCCTCCGGTATAGTTCTCATTCGAAAGGGTACACTGTCGACAATGCCATCTACAAGGGCGGAAAATCGGTAATCGGAAGCTTCAACTTGACGCCGAATTTCCCTGAGGGCTGGCCGATCTGAAGGTTCAAGCCCCCTACCTATAGCGTAGGTTAATAGCTTCTCGGCAAAGGTTTCCACAAATTCATTTCTTCTAGTCATTAGGACATCTCTTAGGCCATCCAATCCATCTACTATAGTTCCGTCCGGCAGCGCTCCAGAATCATCCACTTCTACCCCATCTTCCATTATTCGTTGACGCCCCACGGCATCGAATGATTCCAACGCAAAACCAAGAGGATCTAAACGATTATGGCAAACCGCACAGGCTGGATTTGCCCTATGTTGTTCGAGAGCCTCTCTTAAACTTTCCGCAGAAATTTCTGCCGAATCATCCAACGCTGGAACATCCGGCGGTGGCGGTGGCGGTGGAGCACCCAAGAGATTTTCCAACACCCATTTCCCTCTCAACACTGGTGAAGTTCGAGTTGGGTAGGAAGTGACCATAAGCACACTACCTTGCCCAAGAATGCCTTGTCGGCCTGTGCCATTAAGAGATACACGTCGAAAATATCCACCTTCGATACCATCGATCCCGTAGTAATCAGCAAGCCGTTCATTAACAAAAGTGTAGTCCGCGTTAATTAGATCGAGGATGCTACGATCGTCCCGAATCATGTTTTCAAGAAACAGTTCTGTTTCCTGTAAAAATGCATAGCGCAAGGAATCATCGAAATAGTCATAACGATTCGGATCAGGAGCCCAGTCCTGCACATTTCGCAAATGCAGCCACTGACCACCAAAGTTCTCTACTAAGGCCCTACTTTTTGGATCGGCCAGCATGCGAGTAAGTTGATTGGCAAGTACATCCGGATCATTCAACACACCTTCTTCTGCCAGGGACAATAATTCTTCGTCGGGAATACTGCTCCAGAGAAAAAAGGAAAGACGGGAGGCGAGGTCTAAATCAGATAATTCGTAGATATCACCAGATTGCCCTGCTTCAGGTACTGCTGGCACTCGATAAAGAAAACGCGGTGATACCAACAACCCACTTAACGCCATTTCAATACCATGTTCGAAACTACCGCCGTCTTTTCTTCCTTCAGAAAACAAAGTAATTAAAGGGTCGACATCATTCACTGTCACTAGGCCGCGGTATGCTCGGCGAGCTAAACTAGTCAGGATTCTTCGGGCACAAGAAACTTCCTCACCAGAATACTCCGGACGACAAATAAAAATTCTTTGCTGACTTTCCTCCATTCCTACGCGAGTTGTTATGTAAGGGCCTCCTACCAATACATAGTCAACTGAGTAATTAAAAGCACTATTGAGATTTCCTTCCAGACTGGTTTCGGGAAAGAAATATTCCGTTAAGAACCCAGCGGCAATTTCATGCTCACCGGCTTCAAGTGTTACTGGAATATCAAAGAGACGAGTTCCCTGTTCTGCCTCTAAATTGCTAAAAGCTGCATCAACTAGCTGCACTCGTTCACCATCAACACGAATATCGAGTTGTGGCGGAGGCAGATGAGGCATGCGCCGACCTCTAACTCTAACAGTAATCGAATATTCAGCATCAAAAGGAAATATATGCTTAAACAAAATACCGCCACGTTCATTCAATGGCAGACCATCGATAGCTTCGTTGCGGGTTCCATCTTGGGGTGCATATCTCTCAACTACGGGTCGAGGAGTGAGAGTTCCCACCGCAAGACGACTCACTTGTCGCGCTACCGAAACATACTTCTCAATGTGAAGTGGTGAAACCGTTAATACGTCACCAATGTTGTCAAAGCCATAACCAGAATCATCAGTAGGCAAGTCTTCAGCGTGATAGAGGTCTATATCCAACAAATCTCTAATGGCGTTACTGTACTCTGCGCGATTAAGTCGATGAATTGCTGGTGATCCAGGATTGGGATTGCTGATAGCTTGCCCGTCGAGTTGTGTTTCTAACCAAGTGACAAGTTCAGCTCTAACTGAATCTGTTGGTCTGGGCATCCCTGCCGGCGGCATCTCTCCAGTACTTAAACGCCGCAGCACTTTTTCTAAAACATCTGAATGCTCTTCAAACTCTGTTGTACTTACCCCTTCTAAGCTCAGATCCGCTGTCAAAAGCACATCGTTATGACATACAACGCAGTACTGATTAAGCGTGTTGTCAAGTTGCTCGCTAATGGGAATAGTTGAAGACTGTTGGCCTAGAACAGCAACAGGAGAGCCGCCTAACGCCAGTCCTGCAATCAGTAACAACTTAAGGAACATTTGCCTCATGGATTGCGATGCTATAACGTAAGGCCGCCATGGGACAACTCCTCCATTTCTCAGTTTTTTTCGTCTTTTCAATAGCTTCGTTCAATACCACGGCGCAGTCTGATAGTGATATTGACCTAGCAAATTCGCTCATAGAAGCAGTACAACGAGTTAGTTACAGTGAAGTCACACAACTCATCGAAGCCGGTGCTGATGTGACCTTTGCAAGAGCGGATGGATCAACGGCATTAAGTTGGGCAGCGCAGAGACCTGATGCTCAAATTGTCACAGCACTTTTATTCGCTGGCGCAGACCCAAACAGCGTTGATGAAAATGATGAAACACCACTCTTGTTAGCTAGCGCCCGTGGCAACGAAAAAATCGTAGAAGCATTAATCAAAGCTGGAGCAAATATTGACGTGCGTCGTTGGAGTGGCGACACGCCTCTGCACGCATCCGTCCATGGTGGCAATTCAAATGTTTTACAGTTGTTAATTGAGCAGGGAGCTGATGTAAACGCAATCGATTCAAATATGGGACAGTCGCCATTAATGCGAGCAGTTGCCAGCGGCAAGGAAGAAATAGCGGGCATACTCATTGCAAATGGAGCGAATTTGAATGCAGCATCGAGTAATGGATTTCGTGCGATTCATTTCGCTGCTTTATATGGGCAGAGAGACATCGCTGCAATTCTTCTCGATGCAGGCGTTGATACTCAGATTGCTGCGGGTGAAGCTAGCAGCCCCTTTCTAATCGCATTAAGCGAAGGCTACGAGGAAATTGCCCGACTATTGCTTACTGACAATATCGACGTCAATACGCGAAATTCAGATGGGACAACACCACTCCATGAAGCTGCAGGAGCTGGTATGACAGAACTTGTGAGGGATTTGGTTGAGCAAGGCGCAGACCTTGACGCGCGCCTCGATGAAGTACCGGGCAATGTTTATGAACCCGGTCGCGGAGGTGGGACAACACCTTTGCTGGCAGCAGCAAGAGGTGGGCACGTGGATACCATGAGGCTTTTACTATCAGCGGGAGCAAATCCCAGGGACCAATCCATCGATGGCGCTGGCTCTATACAATTTGCAACCCGCAGTTTAAATTTTGAAGCGGTGCGTCTGCTGGTTGAACTGGGCGCCGATGTAAACGCAGCACCTCCGAATCGTCCTACCGCCCTGCATACTGCAATAAGATTTGGCGAAGATGAAATCGTGGAATATCTTGCAGACAATGGCGCAGATTTCGATGTGCGCGACCACAACAGTCGCACTCCGCTGGAAGAAGCAGAATTTGAAGCGCCAACCCACACTATAGAGTTGGTGCGAAGATTAGTCGTCACCAGGTCCAATGGCTCGCGCTAACAAATTCCAGAAAAGGATCAACTAAAACTATTGATCAAGAAATTAATTAGAGTTAGCTTCGATGTGTAATTCGAAATCTAATTGTTCTGCTACCCGCAAACTTCCACCTAGCGCTGTAAACACTGAAAGACCAAGATCTTCGTGGTTTAGGGCGAAGCTTGCATTCACTGAAAGGGCAGATCCATTGACTTCTACTTGTGCTGGAAGTTCGAGATTTACTGTACTACCAACTAAATCTAGGGCAATCACAAAATTCCACTGACCGTCTGTTACTGATTCAGTTGTAATCCTCGCAGCAATAGTTTCATGAGCAGCGCCATTGAGAACAGATTCACTCATCATGTTTTCTCTAGTTCCTTCAATTGCTCTTCTACCTGGCGCCGTGTCGAACCCTTCTCTGCCCTCTGACGCAGCTCTATCTCTTTCAGACTGATCATCTACGAAGAAGCTACTGACAGGAAAGGCAAACGTAGCATTGGAATTTACAGGATCGGAAGCTAGATTGATCTCACCGATCAACCCATTTGTGTGTACGGCATGATTATGGCCCATTCTAGCAAGGGGACCGGCGCGGCCAACGTAGACTCTTAAAATTGAGTTATCTGAGTCAATCGAGTAGGTAGTGGAATTTGTCTCACTCTGTTGAGCAAATGCCGAAACTGCCAGCATGCCAGTTAGAAACAATAACCAATTAATACCTCGCTTAATCACCATCTTTCGCTCCTGCAAACACTTAAGTTCTCTTTTTCACAAAGGCTGCAATTCTATAGGTTTTACGCTCAGAGACTAAGTACTAATCATGCTGTTCTCATCATGAATTAAAGCTTAACCGATGCTATACTTATCAAATATTTTGTAACCCTCTGATATTTAAATACTATTTAAGAGATTCCTCTCGATTAGAATTTGGTCAACGATAACAAAGAAAGACAGAGGAATCGCAAGGAAGCACCGACTTGTGAACGAAAGGTTTTGATTCTACGTTTCATGTTACTAACCAGTAGATAAAGGAATTGTGCATGAATCACCATATTAAGTATCGAATTCTATTTTTACTCCTTGTCGTTTTGCCTGGAATTGCATTAGCACAAGATACCAGTACCCGCGAAGACGTCGATTTCGATAGCCCGGAAGGCTGGGCAATGGCCTATATGACTTCTTCAGCACTTAATCTTGGGCAAATGCCACCACGATCCACAAATTTTGGTGATGTAAGCTTCTCCGCTGAGCTCGCTTCGATTCCGAGACTAGAAAGAGAGCAACAGAAAGTCGGATTCGGGGGGTTTAAGGACGAGGATCTTAATAAATCACCAGCATTTGGTCGTGCCCGTGCTAGCCTGGGATTATTCTGGGAATTAACTGCCGAGGTTTCCTGGACTCCTCCAGTGAAGATAAATGGAGCTGAGCCGGATGGCCTCTGGGGGTTTGCGTTATCGCGACCCTTAGTAAATAGAGATAATTGGAGATTAGGTTTAAGGGTCTATGCAGTCGAGGGTGTGGTAAATGCAGACGTAACCTGCAGCGAAGACACTTCTGATTTTCCTCCTTTCTCACCAGATAACTTATTTGGTTGTATCGCCCCATCTGATGATGTCTTGGAGATGGATCATGAAGGCGCTGAGCTAATCTTATCCCTTACAGATTTTCCATTGGGTATTGAGCCTTGGATATCAGTCGCTTCCACACGCATGCATCCATTTGTAGAAGTTGATGCCCTACTGGATGGAGGTCCTCATTTTTCTATAGTCGATAGCGATGGAACAACCGAGACCTATAGTGCTGGATTTAGTTTTAGTCTCAGAGATAGCTGGCATGTGAATATTGCCACATCTTACACCCCGCTCGATGTCGATCGCCCCAATAGTGCGGGCGGGCGAGACAGCTATTGGAATCTCAGATTAGGATTAGTCTGGGACCTGTAACTCAACAAAGCGTTCGACGAAAACACCCCAAAATTGAAGAGATTATTTTAGGCCACACTTAATCCCCTAAGAGTGCGGTTTGGCTTCGATCTATAGCTAGAATCTTCACACTAGTTTATTCTTCGGACCACACTATTTGTATTAATCAACAAGAATGAGAGGACTCCGAATGTCCAAGCAATTTCGAATAAAAGCAGCCTGTGCCTCATTGTTACTGACTCCTGTACTTGCTTTTGCCCAGGCTGACATGCCCCCCGTTAATGACTTACCAAATCCTTATGCTACCCAGTCCGGTTTTTTCAAGATGCCAGCCGGACGTGAATGGGGCTCCTCCAGTACGGTGGATGTAGACATAGACGGAGAAAGTATATGGATAGCTGAACGCTGCGGCTCAAATATCAACGCCTGCGTAAACAACCCTGTCAATATGGTCATGCTGTTTGATAAGGACGGAAGTTTGGTTCGCAGCTTTGGCGCAGATTACATCACCTGGCCTCATGGCATCGAAATTGACCATGAAGGAAATGTATGGATCGCTGATGCTCGTGGTACAGACCAAATGCAAGACTACGAAGGCGAGGATTGGGGTCACCAGGTACATAAATTTAGTCCCACAGGGATTCATCTAATGTCCTTAGGTCGAAAGGGTGGAGGGCGTGACGAAGAATATTTCTATACCCCAAATGATGTATTAGTTGCCCCTGACGGTTCAATTTTTGTCGGCGAAGGCCATTCCAACGCTGAAGGTTCACCGAATCGTGTACATAAGTTTGATGCCGACGGAAATCATCTATTCTCTTTTGGTGAATGGGGAATGGGACCAGGTGAATTTCGTCAGCCTCATGCCCTAGCTATGGATTCAAAAGGAAGGCTCTTTGTTGCAGATCGCGGTAATGACCGAATCCAAATCTTCGATCAGGAAGGCAACTTGCTAGATATCTGGTATCAATTCAGCCGCAATAGCGGAATCTTCATTGATGAACATGATGTGCTTTATGCAGCCGATTCAGAATCAGGCTCAGTCAACCCAGATCATGGCGACTGGTTGCGAGGTATTCGCGTAGGCAGTGCAATCACCGGCGAAGTCGAATTCCTAATTCCTGACCCACAGCCCGATTGTCGAGGGACTTGCACTGCTGAAGGAGTAGTAGCTGATAAGCATGGCAACATCTTTGGCGCAGAAGTCGGCCCAGTCGGTGGCGTTAAACGCTACATTCGCGGAGTTAATTAGAGCGTAATTTCTGCTAGGATCTTCAAGTTAAGAAAAACCCGGTTCCAAGTGGAATCGGGTTTTTTATCTTTCAATAATGCAATTTCGGTTTGCCACCGAGATTGGCAATTGTGAAGTCGGCATCGGTGTGGTCATTCAAAGTATCGCAATCATTATCAATCACAATTCTTTTTTAAGCTCAAAGTGGAAAGTGTCTAACTGCTAGCGTCACCCCAAACGATCAGTTATGAACGTATAGACTGAAAACAAGAATTCTGCAACAACCACAAAAAAACAATGTATCCCATCATGCGCACTCCATTATTGTTCTTCAAAACTTCCTCGTCGTTTGAAATTCTAATGCAGCAAACGTATTGTTGATTTATGTCGCAATCGGAAACTGCAGAAAATCCACAAGCAAATCTAAGGGCACTTAAGTATGAGTTAGCTCAGCTCATAGGCTTGGGGATAATCCTGCTTGGGGCTATTAGTTTTTTATTGGTAGTTAATTTGCAGTGGCAAAGAGCAGCACATTGGTTTATTCAAGCTCTCCTACTCTGGCTTTTTATTGCTTACCAGTCCACCAAGCGACTTGAACTCAATCGACCCGATAAAGGCTCACCGCTTTATGGAAACTTGGGCTGGGGAAATCGGCTCACTTTATTACGCGCTTTATTGATTGCTGCTACAGGTGGCTTTCTTTTTCAACCATGGCCTGAAGGACCATTATTGTCCTGGGTGCCAGGCATAATTTACTTTTTCGGCGCAGTATTGGATCGAGTAGATGGTTTAGTTGCACGACGCACTGGACAAATAAGTCTGCTCGGAACAGAACTTGATACTGTGACCGACGCTGTGGGGCTTGCTGTTGCTTCAGTGTTGGCAGTCAGTTACGGCCAAACCCACTGGAGCTTTCTGTTCATGGGCATTGCTTACTATGCTTACCACGGAGGGATAATCTGGCGAAACAAAAATGGGCTGCCGGTTTATCCTCTTCCACCGGCAATGCATAGGAGAGTTTGGGCAGGTTTTCAAATGGGGTATCTAGTTGTAGCGCTGTGGCCACTTTACCATCCACCATTGACGCTCATAGGTGGGTTTGCATTTATGCTGCCAGCACTTATCGGTTTCATTATTGACTGGCTAATAGTAAGCGGTCGAATCAATAGAAATGCGGAACATGTAGATCAATGGTTCCGCCGGCTAACTGATTTTAGTCAAACAATTTTTCAACCTGCACTGAGAATTTTAATTGTTATTCTTTTGTCGGTATCAATCGCTACAAGTGGATTTCCACCAATGAGTAACAGCGGAGTCCAATGGTTTAGTTCTGTTGCCACAGCAGGATTTGTATTAACTTCGATCACAGTTCTATTGGGGTTTGCGGGAAGATACTTCGCCTTACTGCTGCTTGGATTGCTGGGGTGGTACTACATCGGCAATGAAATGCTGCTTGTGGATTATATTTTATTTTGTTGCGTCGTATGGTCTCTGCTCTTGGGAAGCGGCCGTTTCAGCCTATGGCAGGAAGACGATCACTGGCTTAATCGGTATGACGGCGCTTGAAGCAATCAACTAGCACCATCCAAATCTTAATTTGGCTATTCGCCATCGGATTAGCAGCCCTGGTAATCAGCAGGCTTCCTCTTGCTGATATAGGCTCATCCCTTTTACAGCTGAGTCTTACCAATTGGATTGTCTGGATCTTTATCAATGTCATTATAATTGTATTACTTACAGCTCGTTGGAATTCTCTAACCAAAGCTATTGGCTCATCTACTAATTTTTTTAGTTTATTGCGTGTGCGACAGGCCGGCCAACTTATAAATTTTGTGACACCTGGCCCCCAACTTGGCGCCGAACCCCTACAGGTTTATTGGCTGTGGAAGAGGTATTACATGTCCGCCCACGCCGCCTTATTAACTGTGGGTTTAGATCGTTTTTACGAATTCTGGGTGAACTTTGCTGTACTGCTACTAGCAGTGCTGGTTTTATTTTCTTCTACCACGATTGCTTTAATAGATTGGCGAGTAGTCGCTGCCATGCTGGTCAGCCTAATGCTGCTTATGTCATTAGCTGCCTGGATAGTTTTACGTAAGCCCATACCCATTCGAAACTTTCTAAAGCGCCTTACAAGCCCATGGCAACGACACAAACGACTTAGTGGATTACATTCCGAATGGGCTAAACTTCAAGAATTATTAAAGCGGGTCATAACTGAAAAGCGCAATACTCTCTTCATTGCGTTTCTACTTTCATTGGTGTCTTGGGTAGGTATGGTCCTGGAATTCTGGCTTCTGCTGGAATTCATTAGTGTCCCGATTGATGTTGCCACTTTCATTTTTCTCTTCGTGATTGTGCGGCTAGCATTCCTACTTCCTTTCCCTGGGGGAATCGGAACCCTAGAAGCTGCGCTATTTTGGGCTTTTCAGTCACTAGCCCTGCCTCTTTCGGCGGCAGCTGCATTGATAACACTGATGCGCTTAAGAGATGTAGTGATACTGGTTACGGGCGCTGTTGTATTACCAGGTTTGCAACGCCCGAATCCCAAGAACGAAGCAGCAAGAAGTTGATGGTGTAATCTTTAGTAATCTTTTCCGTGCGCAGCCCAGCAAGATTCATTTTCCCAAATCTTAACAGTAAAACGACCCGATCCTGGGGGACTAATGGAGACCAACAGTTTTTCACAAACAATACGACTGAAGTGTTCGATACTGGGGTTTAGTCCTTCGAACTCAAACAGATCATTGAGCATACTGTCGCCAAAATAGTCGATGATGGAATCAAGTTCAGTTTCAATCTTCACAATGTCCACAAGATAACCATGCTGATCGAGTTCCGCGGCTTCAAGTCTGACTTCAATTACGTAATGATGTGAATGAGGATCATTCTCCGCACCCCAGTCGCCACCGATAAGATAGTGCTGAGCGATTAGGTCTTTTTTAACTGCAACTGTGTACATACTGACTTCCTTAAAACTCTATACTTCTGAAGAAACTAGATCTCATATTCAAATACCACCTGTAAAGCTTCCTGCGGTGAATTATCCAGTAATTCATAAGCCTCTTTCGCAGAATCGAACGGCAGGCAATGGGTAATAAATTGTTCTGGCTGACACCTTTTAATCATCTCCCATGCGACTTCGAAGCGACGCTGCTTATCCCAGCGGCCACTCAAATCTGGAGCAATAGAACTTACCTGGCTGCTGATTATTTCAGTCCGATTGCGATGAAAGTGACCACCTAAATTTACTTTACTTCTTTTCGCACCATACCAACTTCCAATCACGATTCGTCCAGAATATCCACAAAGCTCTATTGCAATATTTAGCGCGTCTGGATTACCACTGAGCTCGTAGACAAGATCCGCGCCGCCATTATCATCACTAAACTTTAGTTTATCTTTTAGTTCTGCAAGCTCATCTCTCGACTGCGACGAAAATACTCCATCAACACCAGCTTTCTTCGCCCAAATGCGCCGCTTATCAATTGAATCTAGCGCAAATACCCCAGAAAGAGGGTGTTTTGCTAGCAAGCTAGAAACTAGGAGGCCTACTATGCCTTGCCCTATTACAACCACTCGACTCCCAATTCTCGGATTGCCATCATGCAAAAGATTGACAGCGGTTTCCATATTGGCGAGAAATACAGCCGCTTTTGGATCGATATCACCAGGAACGGCGATCACTTCATTTAATGCACAGCTAAAGTGACTTCCATGGGGTTGGAAAGAAAAAACTATTTCTCCGATTAATGAATCATCTATATCACTTCCTACCTGCTCTATTTTCCCAACACATGCATATCCATAACGTAACGGATAACCAATGTCTTCAATTGCCAGGGCTGCCAGGTTTGCGTCAAGCGTCATATTTTCTGGAAGTTGTCCACGAAAAACCAATAACTCGGTACCAGCACTTACTGCCGAATATAGATTTCTTACCAGCACATGATTAGAACTTGGAGCTTCGAGCTGCTGTTCGCAAATCTCGATTTCAAGAGGATTAGTAAACCAGAGTTGACGCGAGTCCAATTTCTTAACCACCGTATTGCAATTCGCCCCAGACGACAAGATCTTCGCCTGCTTGCGCAAAATTTATCGGTGCAATATTGAATCGCCCGTTCCTATCGGCACCTTGTAAGTCATTAATCGCTTTATACCCACCAACAAGTTTGGGTGCCACGGTTAGAATGATCGCATCAACAATACGTGCCTGAACGAAAGCAGTGATAACCGTCGCACCACCTTCTACCATCAAACTTTTTATTCCTTTTTC
>Ga0114933_10003482_pt1 | contig 15304 bp, 10 predicted proteins | sample 4SBtaG_FD_89691 | JGI IMG/M metagenome (GOLD analysis project Ga0114933, IMG submission 89691) | Deep subsurface microbial communities from Kolumbo volcano to uncover new lineages of life (NeLLi) - 4SBTROV12_W25 metaG | ecosystem: Environmental > Aquatic > Marine > Volcanic | place: Kolumbo... | reverse complement strand
GAAAACGGATTAGTTGTAAATAATGAAATAGATGAAAGGTATGACCCTATAAAATCTACTTATGCTGCAGTTAAATATTTAAAGAAAGCAAATAAAAAATTTGATAATTGGGTATCTTCAGCTGCTTCCTATAATAGAGGTATTAGAGGGATTGAAAATTCAATGAGATCTCAAAAAGTTAATGATTTTTTTAATTTATATCTAAATAATGAAACTACTAGATATATTTATAGAATTCTTGCAATAAAAGCAATTTTTGAAAGTCCATCAAAATATGGATTTAATTTAGACTCATTAGATTACTATTACCCTGAAAAAATTAAGGAATATAAAATTTATAAATCTGTTCCAAATCTAACAAATTGGTCTTTAACCAATGGATCAAATTATAAGGAATTAAAAAGGTATAATCCTTGGTTGAGAAAAAATAGTTTGACTATAAGAAAAAACAAAAGTTACATCATTTACCTTCCTCAATAGATGAATAATTTAAATAGTGATTTTCAAAGATTATCAGAGAAAAAAAATAAAATAGAAATATTAGGAGCTAGAGAAAATAATTTAAAAAATATAAATCTAGTTTTTCCAAAAAATAAATTAATAGTGTTTACTGGCATTTCAGGTAGTGGTAAAAGTTCTTTAGCTTTCGATACTATTTATGCAGAAGGTCAAAGAAGATACATGGAAAGCTTTTCAGCATATGCCCGAACATTTATTGGTAATATGGAAAGACCTAATGTAGATAAAATCAATGGCTTATCGCCTGTAATTTCTATTGAACAAAAAACCACCTCAAAAAACCCAAGATCTACAGTTGGAACGTTAACAGAAATTTATGATTTTTTAAGATTATTATTTGCTAGAATTTCAGATCCTATTTCTTATGTCTCTGGAAAAAAAATGACTAGACAAAATTTTGAAACAATATATTCAATGATAAAAAAAAACTATGATAAAAAATCTATATTTATTTTATCACCTGTTGTTATTGGAAGGAAAGGAAACTATAAGGAATTATTTATTCAAATAATAAAAATGGGATTTACTCAAGTAAGAGTTGATGGAGAAATAGTTAATATATCAAAAAATATGGAGGTGGATAGATATTCTATTCATGATATAGAAATTGTAATTGATAAATTGAAAATTGATAAGTCTAATTATAGTCGACTTGAACACTCAATTAAATTAGCTCTTGATAATGGTAATGATTCATTATATGTTATTAATGAAGATAATTCAATTCATTATTATTCAAAAAAATTAATGGATCCAGAAAGTGGAATTTCTTACGAGGAACCTTCTCCTAATAACTTTTCATTTAATTCACCATATGGTGCTTGTAAAAATTGTAATGGGCTTGGTATTGTTGAAGAAGTAGATCAGGGTGCTTTAATTGAAGATAAGAACTTAAGTATTAGTAGAGGAGGAATAATTCCATTAGGCATGTATCGAGATATCTGGATTTTTAAAAAAATAGAATCAATATTAAAGAGAAATAAATTAGATATTACAACTCCAATAAAAAACATACCTGAAAATGTTTTAAATGAAATTTTTTATGGTAGTAATAATGAAATTGGTGTAAAATCAAAAAAATATCCCGGAACCATATGGAATACAAAATATGAAGGCATTATAAACTTTATGACTAATTATAAAAATAAAGGACCATCAAAATGGAAGTTGTTTATGGAACATTTTTTTGTCGAAAAAAAATGTTCCAATTGCCAAGGCAAAAGACTCAAAAAAGAATCATTACATTTTCTTATAAATAAAAAAAACATTTTTGAACTTACTGAATTTAGCATTTTTAAATTAAATAAATGGTTTGAAAAATTACCTCAGAAATTAAAAAAAGATAAACATCCAATTGCAGCTCCTATATTGAAAGAGATAAATAAAAGAATCAAATTTTTATTAGATGTTGGGTTAGGATATCTAAATTTAAATAGACCTTTAAAGTCTTTATCAGGCGGGGAGGCTCAAAGAATTAGATTAGCTACTCAAATAGGAACTCAATTAATGGATGTTTTGTATATTCTTGATGAACCAAGTATTGGGTTACACCAAAAAGATAATGATAAACTAATCAGCTCTTTAAAATCTTTGAGAGATATAGGCAATACTATAATAGTTGTTGAACATGATAAAGAAATGATGTTGAATTCAGATTATATTGTTGATATTGGTCCTGGACCAGGGGTTGATGGTGGTGAAATTGTAGCTCAAGGTCATCCTAAATTTTTTAAATCGAAAGATACTTTAACAGCAAAATATTTAAATGGATCTAAAATAATTAGTAACAAAAATAAATTAAGAACAAAAACTTTTTTTATTGAACTTAAAGGTGCCTCTGGGTTTAATTTAAAAAATATAAACTTGAAATTTCCGTTATCTTCAATGGTTTGTATAACCGGAGTCTCTGGTAGTGGAAAATCTACTTTAATTAATAAAACTTTAGCTCCTATTTTGAAACAAAAGTTATATAATTCTAGACAAAAGCCTCTTCCATATATTTCTATTTCTGGAGTCGAACATATTGATAAAATAATCGAAGTAGATCAATCTCCCATAGGAAGAACTCCAAGATCAAATCCTGCAACTTATATTGGTGTTTTTTCCGACATAAGAATTTTATTTTCTAAAATGTTAGAATCTAAAATAAGAGGCTTTAAACCAGGAAGCTTTTCATTTAATGTTAAAGGAGGCAGATGTGAAGTTTGTAGGGGTGCAGGAATTAAAATAATTGAAATGGATTTTTTACCTAATGTAAAAATTGAATGTGATTCTTGTTATGGCCAAAGATATAATAGAGAAACCCTAGAGGTAAGATTTCAAGGAAAATCAATTTTTGATGTATTAAATATGACTGTCGATGAAGCATGTGTTTTTTTCAAAAAAAATCATAAAATTTTTAAAAAATTAAAATCTTTATTGGATGTTGGTTTAGGATACATTTCATTAGGGCAATATGCTACTACCTTGTCTGGAGGTGAAGCTCAAAGAATAAAGTTAGCTGCACAATTAAGCAAAAAAGATACGGGTAAAACTTTATATTTATTAGATGAACCAACAACCGGATTACATTTTAAGGATATTGAAAATCTATTATTAGTATTAAATGAATTAATTGAAAAAGGCAACTCTGTATTGATAATTGAGCACAATATGGATATTATTAAATCATCAGATTATATAATTGATATAGGTCCAGATGGAGGAGAGAATGGAGGAAATATAGTAGTTCAGGGAGATAGAGAAATTATAATAAAAAATCAAAAAAGCTATACAGGTAAATTTTTAAAAAAAGAATTAATATCAAACAAGTAGTTTTTCTGCAATGTAATCGAGAAGAATTGATCCTTTTTTTGTTGCTTTGATTTTTGTTCTATTTATATATATTAATTTATCATTTATTAATTTATCAATTGTATTTTTTTGATTTTTGAGAATATCATATTTAAGTTGTGTAATTAATTGTTTATTGTCTATACCCCATTTAGTTCTAATTCCAATCATAATTATTTCATTGATTTTCATTTTTTTTGATAGTTTTTCTTCAGTATTTGGAATGATTCTTTTATTTAAAGCGGATATATATTTGTTATTATCTGAAATGTTCCAACTTCTATACTTACCATCAAATGAATGAGCGCTTGGTCCTATTCCAAGATATTTTTTTCTTTTCCAGTATCCAGAATTATGTTTAGATTCATATCCTTTTTTACAAAAGCTAGATGTTTCATATTGAATATATTCTTCTTTTTCAAGTATGTTTTTTAATAAATTAAACTGCTTTATTATTTCTCTTTCCTTTTCTTTTTTTATTATATTATTTTTTAACCAATTATAGAAAACAGTTTTTTTTTCAATGGTTAGATTATATGCTGAAATATGTGGGGGATTAAATTTTATAATTTCTTTAATATCATTTTTTAATTTATCATACCTGTTCCCTGGTATGCCATAAATCAAATCAATAGAAAAATTATCATAATGCTCAGAAATTTTTTTTATTGATGCAATAGCTGTTTTCTTGTCATGGCTTCTATTAATAAAATTTAAAAGATTATCATTTAGAGTTTGAACTCCTAAACTAATTCTATTAATTCCATATTTTTTCCATTTCAATAAATTATCTAAGCTTATATCATCTGGTTTTGCTTCTATAGTAATTTCAATATTTGAATTAACAGAAAAATTATTTTTTATTTCTTTTATAATATTTCCTATATAATTTGGACTTATCATAGATGGAGTTCCGCCTCCAAAATATATAGTTTCAATGCTGTTTTTATTTAAAAAGTTTTTTCTTAAAATCAGTTCAAATTTAATTGCTTCAATTAATTTGCTTACATTATTTTTATTTAAAGTAATATAAAAGTCACAATAATGACATTTCTTTTTACAGAAAGGTATATGAATATAAATACCGGACATTTAAATATGTTTTTTGAAGACAATATTGTTAATATAAAAGACAAAGTCACATATAATTATGATATTTTATTAATAATGGTTGTGATAATTTGTTTATTAATCATTTATTATAAGGAAAATTTTAATAAATATTATAGAAAATATATTGATGGTAAATTTTTTTATGTATCCCAACTAGGGGATGATTTTTTTTATAAAAAAAGTATATATAGTTATTCAACAATTATTCCTATTATAATAATATCTCTAATTTTAGCTCTTGCCTCCGGTTATATTGTAGAGGATATTTATTTAAGTAGTTATTTTGGAGATTATAGTTTTTCAGAAATTTCATCATGGTTAATTGTTGCCATAATCCTATTTATTTACACCTATATAAGATTGTGGGGGTTTATATTTATTGGAAAATTATTTGGATTAGAAAATAAGATTCTCAAAGTTATTGTATTCGATTTTTTAAGAATTACAATTTTTTTGTTATTGGTTAATGTTTTCGTATTTTCTATTTTCTATTTTTTTTATGATTTTGAATTTTCAAAGAAAATATTTGAAACAAATCGTTACATAATAATTTTTTATAGGTTTTTATATTTTTTAGTCAGAGTTAGGAAAATTAAACATATAAGCTTAATTAAAATAATTCTTTACTTATCTATAACTGAACTATTCTTTTCACTAATTACTTTGCTTTTAGGATATGATAGTTTAAGGTTTTTTTCTATAAATAGATTGTCATAATCACTAACCATTAACAGTTTATATTTCAAATTAAAATTTATTATATAAATTTGTGCCTCATTTTTAAATCATGAATGAAATTAAATACGATAAAAAAAGATTAAAAAAGGTTGAAAGTATATTAATTTCTCAGCCTGAGCCTTCTAATGATGCTTCCCCATTTTATAAACTTGTTAACAAGTATAATTTGAAAGTGGATTTTAGACAGTTTGAAAAACTTGATCCTGTAAGTATTAAAGATTTTCGTTTACAGAAAATAAATATTTTAGAGCATACAGCAATTATTTTTACTAGTAGAAATGCTGTCGATCATTTTTTTAAGTTAGCTGAAGGATTAAAAATAAATGTTCCAACAGACATGAAATATTTTTGTATATCTGAACAGACTGCTAATTATTTGCAGAAATATATTGTCATTAGAAAAAGAAAAATTTTTACTGGAAATAGAACGCCGTTAGAATTATTAGATGCTATTAAAGAAGCTGTTAAAAAATTTCCAGATGAAAAATTTTTATTTCCTTGTTCAGATGTAAGAAAGAAATTAATATCTAAGTTTCTTAAAAAAAATAATTTGGATTATTCTGAAGCTATAATTTATAATACGGTTCCAAGTGATTTGTCTGATTTAGAAGATGTATTCTACGATATGCTTGTTTTTTATAGCCCCGCAGGAATTCATTCTTTATTTAAAAATTTCCCTAAGTTTGAACAAAATAATACTAGAATTGCAGGTTTTGGCCCTACAACTCAAAAAGCAATAAGTAAGAAAAAACTTATATTGGATGTAGAGGCCCCATTGCCTTCAGCTCCTTCTATGGTAAGAGCGATTGAATTATATATAAAGGCTGCAAATAAAATCACCAATTAATATAAACTTGTTTTAAATCGTTTTCGTTTATTGTTATATTTAATAGTAATAAATTAATGTTAGTTAGTTTAATGAGAAAAACAATAATTTTTTATTTTCTATTTCTGTATCTATATTTTGATGGATATAGTCAACAAGATCCTTATTTTAGTAGTTATTCATTTAATCCTGTAATTATAAATACAAGTCTTTCCTCTTTCGAGGAAAAAAATTACGCTACGGCGATTTATAGAAATCAATGGACTGGATATTCTTCTTATTCCTCATCGAATTTATCTTATTTTAAAGGTGGTTCTCCTGTTACAAAACTATTAACTGTTGTTTTAAAAGATAAAAAGAAAAAATTATCATTTGGAGCTAATATTATTGATGATGAATTGGGTCCAAAATCTACATTTGAAATTAAACCATTTATTTCTTTTAATAAAAAAATTAGTAATTCCATTTTGAGCTTAAGCTTATCTCCTTCTTTTGGTAATCAAACTTTAAATTTTGATCAATTTATATTTGTTGATAAAACGGATCCATTTAATATTCAAGGAAAAGAAACCGAATGGCAACCTGATTTTGATATTGGGTTTTCTTATTTAGGAAATCAATTTCTCTTAAGTTTATCAATAAATCATTTACTAACTCCATCTTTCAATTTTGGAATTCCAGGGTTGATAAATAGAACAGATATAACGTATAATATATTATCTAAATATAGTTTAGAAATAGATAGAGATTTGACCATAGAACCATATTTATTATTAAGATCAGATTTATCCTCATTTACTTTTGACATAAGTGGACTAGCTACTTATAAAGATAGATTTAAAGTAGGCACATCATATAGACACAATGAGGCTGTGATTTTATTTTTAGGCTATAGCTTACTTAAAAAAAACAAATTACATTTAGGCTATGCGTTTGATTATGTTATAAAAAATGTTAATGCAAAAAGCACAGCTTCTAATGAAATTCTTATTAGATATGATCTTCCAATGCCTCAAGTTAAAAAACCGATAAGAACACCAAGGTTTATTTATTGATTTGGTCTAAATTTTTCAATTTTTTAAATTTTACAAAAATTTATTAAATTTGCTGTCCATTTTTAAGTAAACCTTTAATCACCGTAAAACTAAACCAACAATAGATTCAATTATTTGTTATTAAAAGCAATAATTTAGATATTTTAAAGTTAAACATTAACTTTGACAGTTATATATGAAAGTATTTAGACTAAATATTATATGTAATTTTTGTCTTTGGGCATTATTAGTACCTGTACTTAATGGCTGTTTTATTTTAGGTGGAGGTGTAAGCCAAAAGGAAGGAAAGCAAAAAGGACAACTAGTAGGTGCCCCTGATAGAGATGGGTTTGAAATGGCTGCTCAATATGGTATGGTTAAAATACCGACTGGGAAGTTTTATATGGGACAAGCCGATGAAAATATTCAATTAGATCAAAGTAACAGAAACAGACAGGTCACAATTAGTGCTTTTTACATGGATGATACTGAAATCACTAATAATGAGTACAGACAATTTATTAGATATATTGAGATGAATTCTCAAGATGGTGTTGAAGAAGGAGGTGCAGAAGAAGATATAGATAGCGGAGGCCCGATCTATCGTATACCTGAAGGTTATACTCTTCAAGATTTAAAACCTGATAGCACAGTATGGAGCACTGACTTTACTCATCATTATGGTGATCCATTACTAGCATATTATTGGAGTCATCCTGCATTTGATGACTATCCTGTAGTTGGTGTTTCTTGGAAATCTGCTAATGAATTCACAAAATGGAGGAGTAATTTTCTAAATGACTATCGTAAATCAAAGAAATTACAGCCTTTCCCAAATTTTAGATTACCAACAGAAGCCGAATGGGAATATGCATCTAGAGGAGGTAGAGATAATGTAAAGTATCCATGGGGAAATCCTTATGTTAGAAATTCAAGAGGTTGTGTATTAGCAAATTTTAAACCCGGAAGAGGTAATTATGTTGATGATGGATATGCTTATACGTCACCTGTAGGAGCTTTTTTCCCTAATGATTTTGGTTTATATGATATGTCTGGTAATGTAGCAGAGTGGTGTTTAGATGCCTATGTTGATGAATATACACCTATAACTTGGGATTTAAATCCTGTTTTTAGAAATGATACCATAGATGAAAAAGTTATAAGAGGAGGATCATGGAAAGATATTGCATTCTTTATCGAAGTGGCAACTAGAACGTATGAGCATCAAGATACTGTTAGAGCATTTATTGGTTTTAGAACTGCACTACCTCATTTAGGAAGAAGCTACGATAATTTTTAATATTAAATTAAATTTTTAACTTACATATTATAAAAATATTATTTATAAAAACAAACTAAATTTTAAAACAACTAAATTAAAAAACTATGATTACTAAAAAAGCATCTAGTAATCCAGTATTAGCCTGGATTCAAAATGAAGACAATATGAACTTCATTTATGGTATGGGAGCAGCAGTTGTAATTATTGGGGCTCTTTTTAAATTACAACATTGGCCAGGGGCTAACGCAATGTTAATAATAGGTTTAGGAACCGAGGCGTTAATTTTTGCTATTAGTGCTTTTGATCCACCAACTGTACATGAGTGGGATTGGAGTAAGGTTTATCCTGCATTAAGAGTAGGCGGTAAAGAAGCAAGTGCTTCTCAAGTAGATAATCTTATGAAGGAAGCTAAATTGGACCCTGAAGTATTGAAGAGTGTTGGTGATGGCATGAAAAAAATGGCCGCACAAGCTAAAAATATTAATACATTAGCGGATGCTTCTGTAGCTGCACAGCAGTATACTGAGAGTATGAAGGGAGCTGCTGAATCATTAAATTCGGTAAACGAATCTTATAACACAATTTCTTCTACAGCTAAAGACCTTGCTTCTTCAACTGCTAATGTTAAAGATGCAGTTGATTTGACAGAACAATATAAAGAGAACTTAAAGAATGCTAATGCTTCTTTAGGTGCTATAGTGTCTGCTTCTGGTGCTATTACTGAAACAGCATCAAGTATGTCAGGTTCTCCTGATGAAGCTGCTAAGTTGCAAAAAGAACTTAAAGACCTTACGGACAATCTTAGTAAGTTGAATAAGATCTATGGAGGAATGTATCATGCAATGCATGATTAATAAACTAGTTAATCTATTTAACAATTAAACTAAAATAATACTATGGCTGGAGGAAATAGCCCACGAGATAAGATGATTCAAGTTATGTACTTGGTTCTTATTGCTATGTTAGCATTAAATATTGATACTGCTGTTTTAGAAAAGTTTGTATTAATTAATCAAAGCTTTGAGGTGACTAATGAGGAGAAAGAAGTTGATAATGATAAGAAAATTGATGCGATTAGAGCTGCTGTTGATGATTCTGGAAATAGAGCTGAAGATGTTGCTGTACTTGATAAGGCAACAAAATTGAGAGAAGAAGCTAGAGCTTTGATGGCTTACATGACAAATTTCAAGGATAGCATTACAAATATGACCGGCGGAAGGGATGAAAACGGTAAATACCAAGGCTATAAAGATGTTGATGCTGTTTCAAGATTTATGGTTAAGCTAGGTAATGGTGATTCATTACAGAATAGATTAAATAAATATACGGCAATGGTTAGAGAAGCAACAGAAGATACTTCTATTGTGGATCTTGCAAGAAATGCAAACCAGATACCAATATATAAAGATAATGATGCTTTTAATCATTTACCTTTTAAAGAATTGAATTTTGGATATAATACTCCAATGGTTGGTGGATTAGCTTCTTTAAGTCAGTTGCAAAATGATTTAATTAATTTAGAAATTAAAGCTTTAGATTATTTAGCAGCTTCAGTAGGTGCTGCTGATTTAAAGTTTGATGTAGTTAGCTTAACAACACTACCTGAACAAAAAATAGTAGCTGCAGGAGCAAAATATAGTGCTCAAATGTTTTTATCTGCAGGTTCTTCTGCTATTGTTCCGATCATGACTGCAAATGGTGATACACTTGAGGTTGAAAACGGAAGGGGATTTTATGAGTTTACAACAACTCCTGGTAGTTATGACAGAGAAGGGCTGGCAAAGAAGTCATATATTGGTGCAATTAGCGTTACACTTCCTGGCGGAAGAGATACTACTTTTATAGATACTGTAGAGTATTTTGTTGCGCGACCTGTTATCCAAATCCAATCAGCTTCAGTTCAAGCGCTTTATTTGAATTGTGGAAATGAACTCCAAGTTAATGTTCCGGCTCTTGGTTCTTCATATTCACCTAGTTTTTCAATGGCGGGTGGAGAGGTAATTAAAGGGTCTCAGATTGGTCAAGTTACACTTGTTCCAAAGGCAAAAAATGTTGAACTAAGAGTAAATAATGGAGGAAATTATATAGGCTCTCAAAAATTTGGGGTAAGACAAATCCCCGCTCCAGAGATTCAAGCAAGAATTAGGGGTAAACAAATTGATGGTAAAAGAGGAATCCCTATCAGTACTAGATCTTTTGATTTAGATGCTATAGCAGATGCTAGTTTCGCTCAGTTTTTACCAAAGGATTCAAAGTTTAGAGTGATGGAAGCTGAAATTACACTTGTTAGATCTGGTAGAGGAGGGGCTAGCTTTAGCGTAAAATCGCCAAAAGTTCCATTAAATAGATTATCTGGTCAAATGAGAAAAGGAGATGCTTTGGTTATAGAAATAAAAAGAGTTGCTAGAGCAAATTTTCAAGGTAAAACAGAAAACTTTAGGAGCTTTTCTCCTAAGTATATTAACATTCCTTTAAATTAATTTTTTTATATGAAAAAAATAAATTTTGTAGTCTTTCTATTTCTTTTCCTAATTTTTGTTAATATAGATCAAGTTAGATCGCAGTCTGTAAGAGAAGGATATAATCCTTTATCAGCTACTAGACAAGTTCATGAGGATTATCTCATGTGGAAAAGAACTATTTGGAGAAATGTTAATTTGAAAGAACCTCAAAACAAACCTTTCTTTGCGAAAAATAGAGAAATTACAAAATTTATTTTTAATGCTGTCGCTAATGGTACGCTACAGCCATATACTAATGATTCTGTAACTGAAAGACAACTCATGACGGCTGAAGAATTTGCTGCTAAACTAGTTGTAGAAGAGGAAGGTGCAGGGGAAGATGATGGATTTGCTGATGATGGATTTGGAGATGATGGATTTGATGATTTTGGGTTTGGAGAAGAAGAAGAAGATCCATTCGGAGACCCATTTGGTGGTGGTGGTGAAGAAGAAGAAGAGGGCGGTATTATTATTCCTCCTCAAGAAATTTCTTTAATGGAATTAAAAGAAGATATTTATTTTGATAGAGTTCACTCTAGAATTTATTTTGATATACAAGCTGTTACTTTAATTCTTCCAGCAGCATCAGCAGATAGATCAAGTGATGGAGGTTTTACATCTTATGATTATAATCCAGCTGGATTTGAAAAAGCTATTGCTTCATTTAGGTTTATTGATCTTTATAATTTGTTTAAAGATAATCCAGATGCTATATGGTATAATGATAGAAATATTGCTCAACATAAGAACTTATCAGATGCTTTTTTATTAAGACTTTTTAAAGGTAATATTGTTAAAGTTGCTAATGTTGATGATAATAGAATTGCTGATCTTTTTGATGGCAAAGAAGCTATAATTCAAAGTTTAAAAGTAGAACAGGATCTAATTGAGTGGGAAGCATCTTTGTGGGAGTATTAATCTTTATTTTTCTTTAATAATTTCTGTATAATTTCTGCTTTTGCAGACGATCCTAATATTTTTTTTAATTTTATTTTATTGTTTATATCTATTTTTTGAATGCTTCCGAATTCTTTTATGAGTTTAAATTTCGATTTATCTCCTATTCCTTTAATATTATCTAAACTAGATCTTGTCAACATTTTATTTCTAAGCTTTTTATGATAAGAAATAGCAAATCTATGTGCTTCATTTCTTATTGCCTGTAATAACTTTAAAGATTCAGATTTCTTATTAATTAATATGGGGAATGAATCTTCTGGAAAATATATTTCTTCTAATTTTTTTGCAATACCAATAATATTTACTCCATCATATATCTTTAATTTTTTTAATATTTTTGTAGCTGAAGATAATTGACCTTTTCCTCCATCAATAACTATTAGATCCGGCATAGATTTTTTTTCAGATATCAGTCTGCTATATCTTCTTTCTACGACTTCTTCTATTGATTTATAATCATTTATTCCATCAACACTTCTAATTTTATACTTTCTATAATCTTTTTTTAATGGGTATCCATTTTTAAACTTTACCATCGAAGCGGTTTTATATTTTCCTTGTGTATTTGATATATCAAAACATTCAATAATTCTAGGTAATCTTTTGAGTTTAAGTTCTTCAAATAATTTGATTATATGATTATATTTTTTTGTTTTTCTCTCCTTTTTTTCATTGTAATAATGTTCCTTATAAAAAAGGGCATTTTTTAAACTTAAATCAATTAATTTTTTTTTATCTCCTGCTTTTGGACAAAATACTTTTATATTATTTATAAAACTATTTAGTTTATAATTAGATATAATATTATAATCATGTGTTTTATATTTACTTTTAAAATGAAATATTAAATATTTAATTAATGATTCATTAAGATCGATTTTTTTTCTCAGCTTTATTGTTTCTCCACCTAACATGATTCCATTGTTTATTTTCATATAATTAACATAAACATTTTTTTCATCGTCGATTATTCCATAAACTTCTATGTTTTTAAACTTAGGGTTAACTACTGTTGACTTGTTATTATAAACCTTTAATAGGTTAATTTTTTCTTTTATCTGTTGAGCTTTTTCAAACTCTAATTTCTTAGAATAAATTCTCATTTTTGATTCTAGGTTTTTAATCAACTTACTATGATTTCCTTTTAAAAGATCTTGTATTTGCTTTACATCTTTGTTATAATTTTCTTCTTCTTGTTTTTCTTCACAAGGCCCTAAACAGTTTCCAATATGATAATCTAAACAAACCTTAAATAATCTTTTATCTACATTTTCTTTCGTAAGCTTTAGATTGCAAGTCCTTATTTTATAGATTTTCTTTATTATTTCTAAAACATTTCTCATAGATTTTATGTTTGTATATGGACCAAATACTTTTTCTTTTTTTAAATTTATTTTTCTTGTTGTATAAACTCTAGGAAACCTTTCCTTGGATATAGCTATATATGGATAGCTCTTATCATCTCTTAATAAGATATTATATTTTGGTTTATTTTGTTTTATTAAATTATTTTCAAGCAAAAGCGCATCATGTTCAGTTTCAGAAACTGTATATGAAATATTAAAAATTTCTTTTATCATTTTTGAAGTTTTACTACTTTGATTTTTAATGTTTGTAAAATAACTTCTAATTCTATTGTTAAGATTTTTGGATTTGCCTATGTATATTAATTCATTATCAATATTATAAAACTTATATATCCCAGGTGTTTTAGGAATTTTTTTTTCTAAAAAATCTTTAACTATCATTAAAATTAAAATATATCGGATTTATCAATAATTGAAGTTTCTAATGAATCAGGAACAATATCATTGTATTTATTACAATCAATTTCTATTGATATTGTCTTTGTTGGTTTATCAAACTGACCTTTATCTATGTTTAAAGTAGAATCACTATACACCTCTAACATATACTCTTGCCATATAGGCATTGCTGTTCTAGCTCCTTGTCCAAGCACCCAATTTCTAAATCTGATACTTCTATCATCACCTCCAACCCATGCTCCAGAAACTAAATTTTTTGTAACACCAATAAACCATCCATCAGAAGCATTTTGAGTTGTACCAGTTTTTGCTCCCACATCGTTATTTAATGTTAATTTAGGATCTAATCCTCTTGCTGTACCTCCTTCTTCTTCTTTAGAACCTTTTAACATATGTAGCATAATATATGCTGTTTCTTCATTTAAAGATTCAATTTTTTTTGGAACAAAGTTTTGAATCAAATTTCCATATTTATCTTCAATTCTAGAAATAAAAAAAGGTTCTGTCCAGACCCCTCTATTTATAAAAGTGCTATATGCTCCTACTAAATCAAATAAAGAAACATCCCCACCAGCCCCAAGACAAACAGCAGGAACGGGATCCAAATTACTTGAAATTCCAAGTTTTTTGGCATAATCTACAACTGTATTAGGAGTCAACTTTTTAGTCATAAATGCTGTTATAGAATTTACTGATTTTGCCATTGCTTTTCTTAAGGTCATTGTTTCACCTGACCACTTACTATTATGATTATCTGGCCTCCAATAAGGTGGATCTTGTCCTGGCAACTCAAAAACAACAGGAGCATCTACTACGGGATAGCATGGTGAATATCCATTATCAATTGCTGCAGCATAAACTATAGGCTTGATTGTTGAACCAGGTTGTCTTTTTCCTTGTTTTACATGATCATATTTAAAATATTTATGATTGATCCCACCAACCCATGCTTTTATATGACCAGTTTTTGGTTCTATAGAAACAAATCCAGTTTGTAAAAACCTTTTATAATATTTTAAAGAATCTAATGCGCTAAATATTGTGTCTACTTCACCATTCCATGAAAAAACTTTCATTTTTTTTCTTTTTCTCAATTCATTATAAATTTTTAAAGAATCGTTATTAAATTTTTTAGCATAAAATTTATATTGATTACTTCTTTTTATTGAATTTGATATAAAATTTTTTATTTCAAAGCCTTTTTCATCAATCCAAGGATTTTCTCCCTCCCAGTGCTCATCAAATGTTAATTGAAGTTTTTTCATTTGATTTTCTACAGATTTTTCAGCATATTTTTGCAAAGTACTATTGATGGTAGTATAAATCTTTAAACCATCAGCAAATAAATCATATCCATTTTCCTTTGACCATTGTACTAAATAATTTTTAACAACTGTTCTAAAGTATGTTGCTATACCAACATTTTGATTTTCAACTTTATATTTTAGTCCAAAATCACTAGTGTTTAATGAATCATATTCCATTCTATTTATTCTATTGTATTTAAATAAATTATATAGAATTTCTGTTCTTTTTCTTTCAGCAAATTCTGGATTATATATTGGATTATATTTTGTTGGCTTATTAATTAGACCTACTAAAACAGCAGCCTCATTATAATTAATTTCAGATGGAGATTTTTTAAAGTAAGTATCACATGCAACTTTTATTCCATAAGCATTACTTCCAAATTCTGCAGTATTTAAATACATTGATAGTATTTCTTTTTTTGT
>Ga0114933_10003478_pt1 | contig 15310 bp, 8 predicted proteins | sample 4SBtaG_FD_89691 | JGI IMG/M metagenome (GOLD analysis project Ga0114933, IMG submission 89691) | Deep subsurface microbial communities from Kolumbo volcano to uncover new lineages of life (NeLLi) - 4SBTROV12_W25 metaG | ecosystem: Environmental > Aquatic > Marine > Volcanic | place: Kolumbo... | reverse complement strand
TTAAATCAATAAATACTGTCTATGGTACTGGTTATCGCTGGCTCAGCGATGAGTCCACACCTGAGAACTAATCATGTCACTTCGAACCCAACTTTTAGGTTTAGGAGTACTAATAACGCTATCTTTACCTTGGGTTACCTATCTATATGTACAGGGATCTGAAGGGTCGTTGCGAGACACCACAGAAACCTTACTTAGAAATGAAGCAACTTCCATTGCTCAAACTCTTGGCAATCAGATACTAGAGACAACTTGGGCTAGCAATGTTGATCTTGACTCTGGTAATACACTTTACGCACACAAATTGGAAAGTCAGCCAGAATTAGATAGCAACAGACAAGACTGGCAACTACCAGATAATATGGCCAACTTTAAAGTTGGCCAAAATGGAGAGCTCTGGCTTGGTTTATATGAATTCAATCTGAATTTATTTCTAAGCATTAGCAAAAACAATCTGGCCTCTGAATCCCACACCCTAGTTGAATCAAACGTAGATAAGGTAATTCTTCTGATTGAGGGTGGTGAAAACCTTGCGCTACTTCTTGATCCGGCATCACAGCAGGCTCAGCGTAGTGAACCCCCAGAATGGGCTATATCAGGTGACTATGAAGATCGAGTTCAGTTTTCTTGGCGAGAAACCCAAAATGGACATGTAATAGAGGCATTGATGCCTCTCCAAATAGGGAGCCGGCCAATTAAACGTATCGGAGTTGCCATTATTAATGCCAATGAAGAGGATATCGCAAATGACGCAAATTCTTGGGCTACCTTAATTGAACCAAGTCAAATACTCGAGTTATGGGAAGGCGAGGATCAACCGGGAAAATTATTTTATCCACAGATAAAACTGGCTTCGGCTATTAGGCAGGTCTTTGATCAGCAGGATCAGCCAAATCGGCGCCTTCGTGTAGCAAATACGGAGGGTTGGATATTATTTGATGGAGGGTCTGTTAACACTCTAGGAGATACTACTAATAATATACCTTTAAGCTTTAGTGAAAGTTTTTATAGCTTCATTATCCGTCGTAGCGACCCTCGTTACGATACGCTTGAAGTACCACATGCCAGGGGCAAACTTTCCGATACAACATTACGCACAGCGATAAATGGAGAGTCTGAATGGTATTCGCATAGCACTGAAGGAAGTGCCATTGTTATGGCCTCCTCTCCTATTCATAACATCACCGAATCCGGATCAGCATTAATGGTGGGATCAGTAATATTAGAACAAAGTAATTCAGCAATCCTAACTCTGAATAATACAAGAATGGTAAGTTTTATGACCTCTACCCTTGTGCTCACCTTGTTAGTATTTGCTGCCCTGCTCAGCTATGCCACATGGCTGTCAATCAGAGTGCAAAAACTAGCTCAAGCGGCTGACTGTGCGCTTGGGCCAAAAGGTGAGATTCGTCCTAATCTACCAGACAGCAAAGCAAGAGATGAAATAGGTGAACTTTCACGAAGTTTTACTAGCCTGCTCGATCAAGCTGATAAAAATATAAATTATCAATTCACGCTAAACGATAAACTTTCTCATGAACTTCGTACTCCTCTTTCCATAGTTGCCTCCTCCCTGGAGCACATCGAACATGAATCTAAAGATAAGAAACTTGTTCCTTATCTTGAAAGGCTTCGGAAAGGTGTAGAGCGTCTAGAAACTACTCTAGAAAAAATGAGCGTGGCTACTCGAACTAAACAGACAATATCCGATACCACACTAGAGATTATTGACCTGCTTGAAATACTCCCTGGTTGTATAGAAGCCTATAGCGATATCTATGGAGATCGCTTCAGATTTGAACAAACTGCGCCACGAACAAATATTGAGGGATCTGGTGAACTCATAGAGCAAATGCTAGACAAGCTCATCGAAAATGCTGTCAGTTTCAGCAAGGATAACAGTCCCATTAATATTCTATTAAGCGGCAAAAAAGAACAGATTTTATTATCTGTGACCAACAAGGGCCCGTTATTACCTGAAAAAATAAGGGGTCAACTTTTCGATCCATTAGTGTCCATGCGTGAAACACGTGGTGACAGTCTACACCTAGGTCATGGCCTCTATATTGTGAGACTTATAGCCGAACACCATAATGGAAAGGTTGAAGCCAATGACCTTAAAGATGGAACAGGGGTTAAATTTGAGATTGCATTGCCCGTGAGCATAAGTTAACTAGCCTGATAATGCTTCTAGACTGCAGGCTACTCCTGTACCACCAATACCACAGTAGCCATTAGGGTTTTTAGCCAAATACTGTTGGTGATACTCCTCGGCATAATATAGCTCTGCTGCAGGAACTATCTCTGTTGTAATATCGCCATAACCAGCAGTATTCAGTAAGGTTTGATATTCGTGCTGGCTAGAGTTGGCTATTCCTAACTGCGAGTCAGTGAACGCGTAAATGGCAGACCTGTATTGAGTTCCTACATCTCCACCCTGACGCATGCCTTGTGTTGGATTATGTGATTCCCAAAATAGCTTTAATAATTTTTTATAGCTAATTTGTTCGGGCTGGTAGACAACCAAAACAACTTCCGCATGTCCGGTCAAACCACTACAGACCTCTTCATATGTTGGGTTTACAGAAACACCCCCTGAATAACCAACCGCCGTAGAATAAACACCATCTAATTCCCAAAATAAACGCTCTGCGCCCCAGAAACAGCCCATGGCTAACATAGCCTGCTCGGTATTTTCTGGGAAAGGTGCTTTGATTCGACTTCCAAGTAAAAAGTGCTGTTCTGAGGTGACCACAGGTTGAGAACGTCCAGCTAAAAAACTTCCAGTCATATTAACCTGCAGCTGAACCCATGGTCATCCCTGGCGCAGGAAGAGAGCTACTTCCCATAAGGTATTGGTCAATTGATCTTGCCGCACCACGTCCCTCATTAATTGCCCAGACAACCAATGATTGGCCTCTTCTACAATCACCAGCTGCAAACACACCAGGCACACTGGTCTCAAATTTTCCATGCTCAGCTAAATAATTAGATTTTGAGTCTAATGAGACTCCCAAAGACTCTGATACATAAGTCTCAGGACCTAAAAAACCCATCGCGAGTAAAACTAAATCAGCTTTTAATCTTTGGTCCGTACCGTCAATCTCCGTCATAACAGGAGCCCCGCTTTTAATACTCCAATCAATTCCTATGGTATGAAGAGTATCAACCCTTTCACCATCGTTACTAGACAGCCGTTTGGATAGCACACTATAGGCTCTAGGATCATCGCCAAACTGTGCAATGGTTTCTTCATGAGCGTAATCAGTACGAAAAATGAGCGGCCAATCTGGCCAGGGATTATCTGCCGCGCGCTCCGGAGGAGGCTGATCTAACAACTCTAAATTTACCAAACTACGACATCCATGGCGGAGCGCCGTACCAATGCAGTCTGCCCCAGTATCTCCACCGCCAATGACTATCACATCAAGGCCCTTAGCATTGATAAAACGGCCATCCTCAAGATTACTTTCTAATAGACTGCGCGTGTTTGCAGTAAGAAATTCCATTGCGAAGTGAACACCAGTTAAGTCTCTGCCAGGCACGCCTAAATCCCTTGGATTAGTAGCACCGGTTGCTAATAGCAGTGCATCATGGTCGGTCTTTAGCTCAACCGCATCCGTATTCCTCCCTACATCGATTCCAGTGTGGAAGTTGATCCCTGATGAACGCATCAAGTCTACTCTTCTGTCTACAAGGCTTTTTTCTAGCTTCATATTAGGAATGCCATACATCAGCAAACCCCCGATGCGATCCTCCCGCTCATAAACTGTTACCTCATGCCCAGATTTGTTTAGCTGATCTGCCGCAGCAAGACCCGCAGGCCCAGAGCCAATAATTGCTACTTTCTTGCCTGACCTTTCTCGAGGTGATTCATGATTTACCCATCCTTCCTCAAACCCTCGGTCAATAATCGCATTCTCTATATTCTTAATAGTGACAGCAGGATCAGTGATGCCTAGCACACATGCGCCCTCACATGGAGCCGGACAGGTTCTTCCCGTAAACTCTGGAAAATTATTTGTCTTATGAAGGCTATCAAGAGCCTCCTGCCATCGCCCCTGATAAACTAAGTCATTCCATTCGGGAATCAGATTATCTATCGGACAACCACTATCTGACTGACAAAAGGGGACGCCACAATCCATACAACGGGCACCCTGCCTCTTAAGATTTTTTTCAATTGGTTGAGTGTAAATTTCATTAAAATCACCCACACGAGCATTTGCATCCCGATAGGGAACAACTTTTCTAGGATATTCTAAAAAACCAGAAGGCTTACCCATACCAACTATTCCTTCTCCGGTATGTGCTGCGAAGCATCATCATCGTCAATTATTGCTAGCTCCATTTCTTCATCATGTTTTTTTCGTTCCACGAGAACACGCTTATAGTCAGTTGGCATAACCTTTATAAATTCACTTAAAACATCAGGCCAGGCATCAAGTATTTCAGCCGCAACAGTTGAATCAGTGTACTGCTTATGTAGCTCGATAAGTTCCCTAAGTTCTACTATGTCCTCATCGGCATCTATTGCTTCTAGATCAACCGTACCCTTATTGCACCGCTCCTCAAAAGCCTTATTCGGATCCCAAACATAAGCGATTCCTCCAGACATGCCAGCGGCAAAATTTAAACCAGTCGGCCCTAAAATTACTGCTCGACCACCCGTCATATATTCACATGCATGATCCCCAACACCTTCTACAACCGCCCTAGCTCCACTATTACGAACACAAAATCGTTCAGCTGCAAGACCACGGAAAAATGCGCGTCCACCAGTTGCACCATAGAGTGCAACATTACCAATAATTACATTCTCTTCTGGAGCAAAGGAACTTTCTTTAGGCGGGTAAATAATTAAACGGCCTCCCGACAAGCCCTTACCCACATAATCATTACTGTCACCCTCAAGCTCCAAAGTAATCCCTCTAGCCAAAAAAGCTCCAAAGCTCTGTCCTGCAGAACCATTAAATTTAAAATGAATAGTGTCGATTGGAAGCGCCCGCTCACCCCAGGTTTTCACAACCTCATGACTGAGCATTGTGCCAACTGTGCGATTGATATTTAGAATTGGGAGTTCTTGATTAATTTTTTTGCCGTGATGTATCGCATCAGCGGCTAGTTCGATTAATTTGTTATCAAGAGCATTTTCAAGACCATGGTCTTGCTTCTGAGTACAACGAACTTCAACTTTCTGATGAGGCTTAACCGCTGCCGTAAGAACAGGCGTTAAATCAATGCCATCTGATTTCCAGTGATTTATAGCATCTCTTTTTTCAAGGAGATCCACACGCCCGATCATATCGTCCATACGACGAAACCCAAGACTTGCCATATGCTGGCGCGCTTCCTCGGCAACCATGAAAAGATAATTGACTACATGTTCAGCTGTACCAGCAAATTTTTTTCTTAGCACTGGATCCTGGGTGGCAATGCCAACTGGACAGGTATTCAAATGGCATTTACGCATCATGATACAACCAAGCGCAATGAGTGGTCCGGTTGAAAAGCCCATCTCTTCGGCTCCAAGAAGGGCCGCAATAACAACGTCACGCCCAGTTTTCAAACCACCATCAGTCTGCAAAACTACCCGACTTCTAAGATCATTTAAAACCAGTGTTTGATGAGTTTCAGCAATACCTAGCTCCCAAGGTAACCCAGCATGTTTGATGCTTGTTAGAGGAGATGCACCAGTTCCCCCAGAATCGCCTGATATCAATATATGATCTGCATGGGCCTTAGCAACACCAGCAGCAATCGTGCCAACACCAACTTCAGAAACCAGCTTTACACTTATTCTTGCTGAAGGATTAGCATTTTTTAGATCATGAATCAGTTGAGCGAGATCCTCAATTGAATAGATATCATGGTGTGGTGGCGGACTAATTAAACCCACGCCTGGCGTTGAATATCTGATTCGTGCAATAACTTCATCTACCTTACGCCCTGGAAGTTCCCCTCCTTCACCGGGTTTAGCACCCTGAGCCATTTTTATCTGCAATTCATCTGCATTTGCAAGGTACCAAATTGTGACACCGAAACGACCAGAAGCGATTTGCTTTATGGCTGAACGTCTTGAATCACCAGAGGGCATTTGCTTATAGCGCTCTGGGTCCTCACCCCCTTCACCAGTATTACTTTTACCGCCCACACGATTAAGGGCTACAGCAAGAGACTCATGCGCTTCAGCAGAAATAGAGCCAAAGCTCATTGCACCAGTACAAAACCGCTTCACTATATCTTTTGCTGGCTCTACATCCTCTAAACGAACAACCGGGTTAATTCCAACCTTAAACCTTAACAATCCCCTTAGCGTGCAATTTGCCCGTGCCTCATCATTAGCCTGTTCCGCAAATTTTTCATAGGCACCCTGATCGCCAGAACGAGCTGCGGATTGAAGTGTAGAAATAACGATCGGGTCCCATCCATGACGCTCACCAGCACTACGCCAGTGAAACTCTCCTGGGTTTGGTAAAGCATTAATTTGATCTTGGGTTTTATGAGGATATCCAAGCGCATGCCTTCTCAGCGCTTCCTGTTCCAACACGTTAAGACCCACACCTTGCAACCTGCTTGCCGTCCCTACGAAACAGAGGTCAATTATCTCATCGGCAAGCCCGACCGCCTCAAAAATCTGGGCGCCTTTGTAAGATTGAAGTGTAGAAATCCCCATCTTTGCCATTACTTTCAACATTCCCTTGCCAACACCCTTACGGTACGCAGAAACAACTAAACTATCGTTTTTATGTGCGTCCTCATCCAGGAGACCATCTCGCCTTGCTTGCCAAAGTGATTCAAAGGCTAGATAGGGGTTAATAGCATCTGCACCATAACCGATCAGCAAACAGTGATGATGAACCTCTCGCGCTTCGCCAGTCTCAACAACCAATCCGATACGTGTTCTTTTAGCACGCTTAACAAGATGGTGATGAACAGCGCCACATGCAGCAAGCGCACTAATAGATACATGGTTTTTATCAATCATGCGGTCTGACAAGACAACTAAGCTATAACCTTCATCAATAGCCTTTTCAGCCTCGAGACATACCCTATTGATCGCGCGTGACATTTCTCCTACACCCTCATAACGATCAAAGGTTATATCAATGGTTTTCGATCTCCAGTCACGATGATCCATGTATTTAATCGCTGCAAGCTCTTCATTTGTAAGTATTGGATGTCTTAAACGTAGCCTGTGAGCATGCTTTCTCGTAATTTCTAAAAGATTAGGTTCTGGCCCTATGTAACACTCCAAGGACATGATAATTTCTTCACGGATCGAATCTATTGGGGGATTTGTAACTTGTGCAAACAACTGTTTGAAATAATCGTATAGCATTCGCGGCTTATCGCTTAGGCAAGCAAGTGTGGAATCATTCCCCATAGAACCAACTGGATCGCGAAGCTGCTCAACCAATGGTTTTAGCATGAATTGCATAGTTTCCGCTGTGTAACCAAATGCTTGCATTCGATGCATAAGGTTTTCTTGATCAAGTCCTAGGGCCCTAGGTTCTGGCAAAAGAGAACGCAGGGATAGTCGCTCATCATTTAGCCATTCACCATAAGGTTCTCGATTTGCAAATTCCTGTTTAAGTTCCTCATCAGGCACCAGCCTGCCAGCAACAAAATCAATGAGAAACATTCTTCCTGGTTCTAATCGTCCCTTGAACTTCACCATGTCGTTATCAAGCGGCAAGACACCAACTTCGCTTGCCATGATGACCCGATCATCATGTGTTAGATAATAGCGACTAGGTCGCAATCCATTACGGTCTAAAACAGCCCCAATATAATTTCCATCAGTAAAGGCTATCGACGCAGGACCATCCCATGGCTCCATTGCACAGGAGTGAAATTCATAGAAATCCCTCTTCTCTTTAGGCATAAGCTCATTTTTTTGCCACGCCTCGGGAACCATCATCATGACCGACTCTTGAAGAGTACGACCAGTCATGAGCAGAAACTCAAGTGCATTATCAAATACACCAGAATCCGAGCAATCTGGTTCAACTACGGGAAATAACCCTTCAATTGATTCACCAAATAAATCGCTTTGAGCTATACCCTCTCGTGCTGTCATCCAGTTAACATTGCCACGTAAAGTATTGATTTCTCCATTGTGAGACATAAAGCGATTTGGTTGTGCGCGATCCCAACTTGGAAAAGTGTTGGTCGAAAAGCGCGAGTGGACCATGGCCAAATGGGTCTCATAATCTTCCTCTTGAAGGTCAGAAAAGAAAGTTATCAGCTGACTTGGCGTCAACATGCCTTTGTAAATAAGGACCTTTGTTGACAAACTGCATACATAGAAGGCTTTTGCTTGTTCTAGGTCTGGATTAGAACGGAAGAGATGGCTAGCTCGCTTTCGTATCAAATAAAGTTTGCGTTCAAAAGCATCACCCCCTAGACCATCTTCTGCCGCTATTAGTACCTGCTCTATTTGTGGCGCTGCGGCTAACGCTGTTGGCCCTAGGTCAGCATCCTTGGCATTAGTAGGCACCATGCGCCAACCAACTAAAGATTGGCCCTCTTCATCACAGATCCTTGCAAACTCTTTTTTACACCACTCCCTTTCAGCCTCAATGGTTGGCAAAAATACGACCCCTGCAGAAAACCTTCCAGCTTCTGGAAGTTCAATGCCTAACTCATCTCGCGCCACCCTAGTTAAAAATGCATGAGGCAGTGCTGTTAAAATTCCAGCACCATCACCAGAGTTTTCCTCAGCGCCTCGGGCACCACGATGATCCATACGGCAAAGAAGATGCTCAGCATCACGAATAATCTGGTGGCTGGGTTGTCCCTTCACATGAGCAATAAACCCAACGCCACAACTGTCCCTCTCCTGATCGGGGGAGTACAAACCACGCGCCGGCGGAAACGTATCCCCCGGCCTAATATTGTGACTTAGAGTCATGCTATCCCTTGGCGGAGCCAATGCTCACCTCGTTTATAGGGCTTATCGGCTGCCCAATGCCGTTGATTATGGCTGGCCGCGAAGTTCCCGATACGGCCCCGTTATTCCTGAGTTCGCCGTCATTGGTGGCTCTTATGGGCCTATACCTAAACCGATTATAGCACTGCCTTAAAACTGTACCATGAACAAATCATTAAAAAAGAGTCTAGAGAAAAGGTTTTTTATTATGTATTTCATGAAGTTGCCATGCTATTAGAGCTATCACCATTTAAAATACAGACTAGTTATAAGTAACCCACAAAGAGAAATGCAGCGCGCTGGAATCCGCCTGTACAATGGGGCTTTAAGCTTATTTAGTAGAGCAATCTAGTCTATGTAATAAGAATATATGACTAAAATGCCAAAAAAGGTGCCAGACTTTGCATAATCAATCTATGCGACCCGTTGCCATTGTGGGAAGTGGAAGAATACCTTTTGCACGCTCACATACAGCCTATCGTCAATGCTCTAACCAAGACATGATGAGCAAAGTGCTGTCATCAATAGTTGATCAGTTTGATCTCAAAGGACAACGCATTGGTGAAGTCTCGCTTGGTGCAGTTATAAACCATTCTAAAGACTGGAATCTCGCCCGGGAATCAACATTATCATCAGGATTATCCCCCGAAACACCAGCCTTTAGCATACAGAGGGCATGCGGAACTAGCCTCTCAGCTGCAATCATTATTAGCGCTAAAATTTCTACCGGCTTAATAGATGCAGGGATAGCAGGCGGTACAGACACAATTAGCGATCTACCCATTGTTTACCCAGAAGCATACAGATCAATATTGATTGAAAGCGCGCGCGGCAAAACACTTACACAAAAAATCAAACCTTGGCTAAATTTGCGTCCACGCCATTTCAAACCAACTTACCCCAGCGTGATAGAACCACGGACCAATCTATCCATGGGTGAAAGCATGGAACAAACGGCTAAACAGTGGCAACTATCCAGAAAAGACCTAGATGCCTTTGCATATCAAAGTCATAGAAAAGCTGCGTCCGCCCAAGAAGAGGGCTTTTATGATGATCTCATTGTTGGATATAAAGGCCTACTTAAAGACAATAATGTCCGGGCAGATACGAGCTTGGAGCAACTTGCAAAGCTTAATCCTGTATTCGATTTGAGCAAACATGGAATTATGACCGCCGGAAATAGTACGCCATTGACCGACGGAGCTTCGGCTGTTCTCTTAGCTACAGAGGAATGGGCTAGAGAAAGAGATCTTCCAATACTAGCTTATATAACGCACTCACGAACTACAGCCGTAGATTTTATCAGCCAAGAGGGGCTTTTAATGGCCCCTGCCTACGCTGTATCAGATATGCTTAAAGAAGCAGATCTCTCGCTACAAGATTTTGACTATTATGAAATCCATGAGGCATTCGCAGCTCAGGTTTTAGCTACTTTAAAAGCATGGAAATGCGAAAATTTTTGCTCAGAGCGATTAGGAAGAGATGCCCCCCTTGGTACGATTGATGATAAAAAGCTGAATGTAAAAGGGGGAAGCGTGGCGATAGGCCACCCTTTTGCAGCCACTGGTACACGTATCTTAGGAACACTAGCTAAATTACTAAATCAAAAAGGCTCAGGGCGGGGCTTAGCATCCGTATGTACTGCTGGCGGAATGGGCGTTACTGCCATCCTAGAAGCAAGTTAATTCTTATAGAAAGGCAATAAATGGATAGCATACTGGGAATACTGATTGCTCTTAACAGAATCATCTGGCATGACAGTGTTTTGATAATACTCCTCGGTACCGGGGTCATTTTCACTATATGGAGTGGATTTTGTCAGTATCGGGCTCTGACGCATGGAGTTCTAGTGCTCCGTGGCACCTACGATGATCCGAATCACCCAGGAGCAATAAATCATTTCCAGGCATTATCTGCTGCGTTATCAGCTACCGTTGGTCTTGGCAATATTGGCGGCGTCGCTTTGGCTATTGCACTGGGTGGGCCAGGAGCAATTTTCTGGATGTGGATAGTTGGATTATTTGGAATGGCTATAAAGCTAACGGAAGTAAGCTTATCTATGCTCTATCGAAATACAGAAGATCCAGATAATCCACATGGTGGTCCCATGTGGGTAGTCAGCAAAGGGTTAAGCAAACTAAACCCTAAACTCACTCCTTTAGGAAAACTTATAGGTGGTTTTTTTTGTTTCACATTGCTAATTTCAACTGCAACTGGCGGGAACATGTTTCAAGCCTGGAACGTCGGAGAAATTACGGAAGAATATTTTGGTATTCCCAGTATTTTGACTGGAATTACCCTAGCAATACTCGTTGGAATGGTGATTATTGGGGGCATTAAACGCATAGGCGCTGTTGCAGGACGCCTTGTGCCATTTATGGTATCGCTTTATTTAATTGCAGGGTTATTTGTTCTCATCTCCAATGCCGGGGAAATCCCTTCCATGCTGGCCTTAATTGTACGCTCAGCATTTATACCACAGGAAATGACTGGTGCTTTCATAGGGGGTACAGCAGGCTATGCATTTCTTTTTGGAATGAAGCGAGCACTTTTTTCAAATGAAGCGGGGCAAGGAACATCCCCAATAGCACACTCTGCTGCAAAAACAGATGAACCTGTTAGAGAAGCAATGGTTGCTGGACTGGAACCATTTATTGACACAATTGTCGTTTGTACATTCACCGCTTTAGTTATTCTCTCAACAGGTGTATGGAACCGAGCTCCTGAAGCACAACTCGACACGCTGCCTACCTTCTCATTAATAGATTCAGACAGTTGGGTTCTAGAAACAGTCACTGCGCCACAGCGTATTAACGATGATTGGAGCGAAGGCGATATAGTTTTTATCATCGTTAATGCAGATGCTAATCCGCAATCTGGCAATAATTCACATCGCCTTGAGGGACGTGTGGTAGAAATGATAGATGAAGATAGCCTTAGTAGTGGGCTGTTTATTTTATGGGACCAACTAAGTAGCGAATCACGCCCCACCATTAATGAAACTGGCATCTATGCAACCTATGTAGGTGCGACACTAACCGCTAAAGCATTTGATTCTGTAATTCCAGGCCTCGGTAAATGGCTAATAACACTCGCCGTATGGTTGTTTGCAATCTCAACGATGATTTCCTGGAGTTACTATGGCGAACAGGGCGTGGTTTTCTTGTTTGGAGATCGTATGGTCCTAACGTATAAATTTGTCTATTGTGCACTCATAATTATTGCGACCTGGGGGTTCATAGAATCTGACGCTGATCTTGATAATCTTACTGGGGTGGGCACCGGCGTAATGTTATGGGCTAATGTACCCATTATGTGGCTATTCGTTAACCAGGCCATGCGTTCTTATCACGATTATATTCACCGACTAAAAACTGGGCAGCTAAAACAGAGCTCTATGTGAATTATAGATTTTCAACCCCTCAATCGTATCCAAAAATTACAAATACCCTATAAAAAGACTACCTATAATATTGTAATAAGAAATAAGTAGTCGTTATGTTGTTTATTAAAATTTATTTCGTTTGGCTAAAAGAAGATAAACCTAAACGATGAATTTGCTTTCTATCAAATCTGATTCGTTGTACCTCACCAAAGCCCTTATAAATCATCCGGCTCAGCAAAAGCATTGGGTTACGGCTTTTTCTCGACCTACCTCCAGCAATATTTATTGTTGAGTTATTATTCGCTCGTATTTCTGAGGCTTCGACAACTGCTGGCTCCAATACAAATATTGGTGTTGCATGCTCCCATGTTCTTTGTACAAATTTATCTACAGGAGCTGTGAATATTTTGCTGACAGTCAATAGTTTCTTAGCGGCTTTTGGACTAATTGCGTAAGCTGTCATGGACTGAGGAGGATCGGAAAGATACTGTAAACTGTGATTGCGAAGATTCAGGACATTATAAGTTCTCGGCCGTAACCGTTTTAGAACAGATGAGTTTCGTTTTGAAGACTCAAGACGAATAAAGCCAAATGTATTTATGTGCTCACCAACTTCATTTATTGTTTGGGCAAATAACGGGTTGAGCTTAAAGTCATCTTCTAAAATAACAATCGGCTCATTAAGAATTACCGACTTCCTCCAAAGAGCCCGATGACTTGCATAACATCCGATTTCCTCAGGCAAAGGTTCTCGTAGGGAGTTTAAACGAAATTTCCAAGAGTTAATCTCACTAAATGCATTAATTGCATCTGAAACCCCCTGTACAGCATCAAAGAACTCGTATGATAGATTCGTTTTACTTAACTGTGTTTTTGCAATTTCACGCCGCTTAGTTGCGGACTTGAGGCTAATTATGAATATCTTCACTACGAGTGCCCCAGTTAATTAATAAGGCTAGATGAAAGCAATGTAAAACCCCTCACATCTCTTAAGTTTTGATTAAAGCTGATAGGTGAGCTGATAGATTCTACTGTAACTCAGAAAAATCGATTCCTCGTGCTTCAAATGCCTCAGTTGCAAGAGTTCCAGCATTGACGGCAGCAGGCCAACCTGCATAGAAAGTCACATGCAAAATAATCTCCGAGATTTCTTGGGGCGTTACACCATTTTCATCAAGAGCTCGATTAATATGAGTTCTAAGTTGATTAGTCGCATAAAGCGACTGATTAACTGCGACAGTGATGAGACTGCGATCCCGCTTGGAAAGCAATGGCCTCTCCCAAATATCTCCATACAAAAGACTATTACGTAACTCGCCTAATCTAGGTACCGCTGCGTAAGAGCCACTCAAAGTATTGGGAGTCACAATATCTAATCCAGCCGGTGACTCGGGAAGCACGCCTAACGATAAGCCGCGCCTTTCAAATACTTCAGAAGCTGTTAACGATGCCTGCACACCAGTTGGCCAACCTGCATAGAAAGTCACATGCAAAATAATCTCCGAGATTTCTTCAGGCGATAACCCATTATCCAATCCTCTCGGAATGTGAATTGCCAGCTCTTCTCGCGTCAATGCTTGTAGCACTGCGATAGTTATAAGGCTTCTATCGCGTTTAGAAAGTTGTGGCCGCTCCCAAATCTCCCCATAAACTAATGAATTACGAAGACTGCCAAGGTAAGGGGATCCGGCGTAAAGGTCAGACGATGGTAAGGCAGGAAAATCACCCTCCTCGGATGTAGCCTGAGATGCTACATCTGAAGTACAAGCTCCCATAAACATCAGCAAAACGCTTGAGCAAACTAATACTAGCCTTTCACGGTAAATGGTCATTTTTATCTCCGATTGACCTAAAGCTCCCTTAGGACAGCGTCCAAACTTTCCCGAGCATCGCCAAACAACATACGTGTATTTTCTTTGAAAAACAGTGGGTTCTGAACGCCCGCATAGCCTGTTGCCATACTACGTTTTAACACTACTGTTGCTTTACCTTTCCATGCCTCAAGAACCGGCATGCCTGCTATAGGACTATCTGGCTCATCCTGAGCTGAAGGATTAACTATGTCGTTTGCACCAATAATGATGGAAACATCCACATTCGGAAAATCCTGATTTATTTCATCCATCTCAAACACTATGTCATATGGAACCCTTGCTTCAGCAAGCAACACATTCATATGGCCAGGCATACGGCCCGCAACAGGGTGGATACCAAAACGCACATTAATGCCTTTGCTACGGAGAACCTTTGTGATTTCACAGACAGTATGCTGAGCCTGAGCCACAGCCATACCGTAACCTGGGATAATCATTATTTCTTTAGCGCCAGAAAGTAGGTTGGCTACCTCAATAGATTCAATAGCAACGGCTTCTCCTTGAACAGCATTATCACCTATTGATGCACTACCAGAAGTTCCAAAACCGCCAGCTATAACTGCAAGGAACTTTCTGTTCATTGCTCGGCACATGATATAACTTAGTATTGCCCCACTGCTGCCTACCAAAGCACCTGTTACGATAAGAAGATTATTACTCAACATAAACCCAGTAGCTGCCGCTGCCCAGCCAGAATAACTGTTAAGCATTGACACCACGACTGGCATATCAGCACCACCGATTGCCATGACCATGTGAATTCCAAATAATAGCGCCACAGCAGTCATTATTATCAATGGGTTTAGCCCGGAAGTTATTCCGATACCTGCGTTAGCTGACTCATTGACAAATTGCCAGCCCACCACAATAGTTATAATGAGGAGTCCAAGGTTTAACCAGTGACGTCCAGGAAGTGTAAGAGGTGCTCCGCTTATTTTCCCGCTCAGTTTCCCGAACGCAATCACCGAGCCGGAAAATGTAACCGCCCCAATTAAAATACTTAGATAAACCTCTATATCGTGGATGGTTTGTTCAACACCTTCAAAATGAACCTCTGGGTCCATAAAATTTGCAAACCCTACTAACACAGCAGCTAACCCAACTAGACTATGAAGA
>Ga0114933_10003477_pt1 | contig 15313 bp, 14 predicted proteins | sample 4SBtaG_FD_89691 | JGI IMG/M metagenome (GOLD analysis project Ga0114933, IMG submission 89691) | Deep subsurface microbial communities from Kolumbo volcano to uncover new lineages of life (NeLLi) - 4SBTROV12_W25 metaG | ecosystem: Environmental > Aquatic > Marine > Volcanic | place: Kolumbo... | reverse complement strand
GAGAGCATTCCCGGCTCCACGTACGCCAGGTACGTGCCGGCCACCGCGTGGTGCGCGTTCTGCACCATCTCCATGTAGCGAGGGCCGACGTAACCGTAGATCTCATCCGGGGTGCCGAGGCGCCCTGAAAGCAGCCACTTGAAGCTCTTCGGATCGCGCGTGCCGCCGAGGTAGGCGCAAGGATCGTAGAGCGGGTCTGCGCTTCGGATGACGTCGACGATGTCCTGCGCGACCAACGGGTCTGGGTTCTCGTCCATGTCCTTGTAGACGAGCTCCGACTCGACCTCGACCTTCTTGCCCTGAGCGTAGAAGTCGTACTCCTCCGTGCGAAGCGTCCGGTAGAGGATGAACACCATCGAGTGCACCATCTCGATGTGCTCCTGCGCCCACTTCACGAGCGCCGGCACGTCCACGAGCGTGTGGCGGAAGATCGTGGCGTTGAACGCGACGCTCAGCCCGCCGACCTCCGCCACCATGCTGGCGAGCTCGTGGCGCAAGGCGTTGAGCTCCAGCTCGGTCTTGTTCTTCCAGTGCGGGCGCACTTGGCTCGAGTCCACGTGGAACGTGAAGCCGTAGAGGCCGGCCGCCTTGAGCTCCCGCACCAGCTCGGGGGTGAGAGCGAGGCCGTTGGTGTTGAGCACGGGCTTCTTGCCGTACTCCTCACGGATGATGCGCACCGTCTCGACGATGTGGGGATAGACGAGCGGATCACCACCGGCGATCGAGATCGAGTCGACCTTCCGGTTGGCCACAAAGACGTCCAGGTCGGCGCGGACCTGCTCGAGCGTCTTGTCGCTCTTCGGATCGTTCCGCGAATAACATCCCTGGCAGTAGAGATTGCAGCGCTTCGTTGGCTCTAGCCATGCGAGCACGTTGTCGTTCAGGGACCACGGCAAACGGAAGAGCTCGCCAGCGTCGAGTGGAGTGGTTGCTTTGATCACGACGGGAGCTTGGAAGGGCGCCTCCGCGTCAGAGTTGACCGCCCTCAATCTCTGAATAGCGGCGATCTTTGTGGGGGTCACCACCCCCACGTCGCCCGCGAGTCGTGCGGTATCTCACAGTGCCCTCTCGACCAATTCGGCCCTCGCAAGCATGCCCGGCGTTGGCATGCCGGTAGTGTTCATGTTCCCTGGGCAGAGTTCCCGTGATTCCGGGATGGTCGAGCGCGCCTTCCAGATGGCGCCCGGCGTCGCGGGAGACGTGTTTGGAGAAGCGAGCGAGCTTCTCGGACGCGACCTGAGATCCCATTACTTCGACAACCCCGCGGAGATGTTCGCCACGAACCGGGACATCCAGCTGGGGGTCTTCCTGGTCAACCACGTGCACCTGAAGGCGCTCGAGGCGGCCGGCGTCGAGGCCGACCTCTCGCTCGGCCTCAGCCTGGGTGAGTACAACCACGTGGTGCACATCGGCGCGCTCGACTTCGCCGATGCGGTGCGCCTCGTGGACGAACGGGGCCGCCTCTACAGTGAGGGCCCGCACGGTGTGATGGCGGCCATCTTCCCCATCGACGTCGACGCGCTCACGCCGCTCATCGAGGATGCGTCCTCGATCGGCCCGGTCGGGATCGCGGTCATGGGCTCACCGAGTCAGACGGTGGTCGCCGGGCAACGAGAGGCCGTCGATCACGTCGCAGCGCGCGCCGACGACGAGGAGTTCGCGCAGGCCGTCACGATCGAAGAGCGGGTGCCGATGCACGTCGCGCTTTTCGAGCCCGTGGCCGAGCAGTTCGCCCCCGTGCTCGCAGCGACGAAGTGGCAGAACGCCAACAAGCCCTACCTGCCCAACGTCGAAGGGCACTTCGTACCCAACGACGGTCCGAGCACGTACATCGAGCCGCTTCGCCGACACGTCTACCAGACCGTGAAGTGGCGCCAGTCGATCGATTTTCTTTTCTCGGAGTTCCCGGCCGAGGAGCTGGTCTTCGTCGAGGTTGGCCCCCGAAAGTCGCTCACGAACCTGCTCTCGCCCAAGTGGCACAAGACCAAGCGCCTGCACACCGACCGACCGGACGAGCCTGCCGAAAGACTCGCGAACGTCGTAGAGGAGCTCCAAAATGGACCCCGATGACCTGAAGGCGATCATTCGCAAAGGCAAAAAGAAGCCGATCTGGACCCCGGGTGAAACGACCCGCGACGTGTCGATCGAGCTCGACGCCGTCAAGCGACTGCTCCCCCACCGTGATCCATTCCTCTTCGTCGATCGTATCGCGAAGGTGGATCACGATCAGATGGCCCTGACCGCCCATCGGGTGATTCAGGAGAACGATCCCATCTTCGCCGGGCACTTCCCGGAGTACCCCATCTACCCCGGCGTCTTGCAGCTCGAGACGATGGGGCAGGCCGGGATCTGCCTCACCCATTTCCTTAGAAACAACACTTTTGAAGTCGGTCCCGACGTCAAACCCGTCGATGTACGGGCGTTCAAGATTCACTCTGCGCTCTTCATCGATGAGGTTCGGCCCGGCGCCGAGCTGACTATCGACGCGCGTGTGCTATCGGACGACGCGATGACCGCAGTCTGTAGTGGTCAAATTCGAGTTGGGTCGGTCATCACGACCGTCGCCGTCATGGAGGTCTATTTTGTCGACGAAGCGTAACCCCAACCCCAGCCGCATCGCGGTCACGGGAATGGCCATCAACACGCCGCTCGGGGACACGCTCGAGGCGTACCTCGAGGGTCTGCTCGCCGGGAAGTCTGCGGTCAGCAATTGGAAGACCATCGACATCTCGAACTGCTACTCGAAGGTCGGCGGTGACCTCTCCGAGTACGACGTCAAAGCGCGTCTCGCGGAGCTCGAGGGCAAGCTGAAGCCGAAGATGTACCGGCGGCTTCGCAAGCTGGTCACGAAGGCGCCCTGGTCCACCAAGCTCACCATGCTGATGGCCGTCGACGCCTGGCTCGACGCCGGCCTCGAAGACGCCGGGTTCGACGAGCGCAAAATGGCCGCGATCATCGCGGGCCACAACATCAACTTCAACTACCAGTACGAGAACCGAATCCAGTACGCCGAAGAGCCCGACTGGATGGACGGCATGCTCGCGCTGACCGGCCTCGACACGGACCACGCGGGTTCGGTCTCCGAAGCCCTGCAGATCAAGGGCCCGAGCTACACCATGGGTTCGGCGTGCGCGAGCGGGAACCACACCCTGCGCGCCGCCATCGACGAGATCCGCTACCACGGCGTCGACTGCGCGCTCGTTGTGGGCGCCGTGCTCGACTTCTCCCCCGTCGAGCTGCACGCCATGGCGCTGCTCGGTGCGATCACGTTCCAGAGCTTCAACGACGCCCCCGAGGAGGCCAGCCGGCCCTTCGACATGCGCCGAGAGGGCTTCGTGCCTTCGCACGGCGGCGGCTGCATGGTGCTCGAGGACTGGGACTCGGCCATCGCGCGCGGCGCGACCATCTACGCTGAGCTCATCGCGGTCGAGGCCAACTCGGACGGCAACCACCTCCCCTCCCCCTCGGAGGAAGGTCAGACGCACCTGATGAACCTCATCCTCGAGCAGTCGGGGATCAAGCCCGAGCAGATCGACTACATCAGCGCCCACGCGACCTCGACGCCCCTGGGCGATCGCACGGAGATGGCGTCGATCAAGAACGTCTTCGGGGACCACGCTTACAAGCTCAAGATCAACGCGCCCAAGTCCATGCTCGGTCACACGTGCTGGGCCGCGCCGATCGTCGAGAGCATCGCCGCCATCCTCCAGATGCGCGCCGGCAAGCTCCACCCGTCGATCAACATCGTCGACCTCGACCCCGAGGTCGATCTGGACGTCTGCAACAACGACGGCCCCGTGGACCACGACATCGAGTTCTGCCTGAAGAACTCGTTCGGCTTCGGGGGGATCAACTGCGTCAGCATCATCCGGAACCCGAAGGAACTCTCGTGATCTATTTCGTCACGGGGGGATCTCGCGGGATCGGCGAGTCGATCGTCCTCGAGGCCCTCTCGCAGGGCCACGACGTCGCGTTCACCTACCGGTCCAACCGGGAGGCGGCAGACGCCGTGCTCAAGAAGGCCGCCGATTTGGCGCCCGAGCGCAAGTGTCTCGCTTACCAGCTCGACGTGCGCAGCTCCGACAACGTCGAAGAGGTCGGCGACCGCGTGCTCGACGACTTCGACACCGTCGACGTCGTGGTGCCCAACGCGGGGATCGCGATCAACGGCCTCGCAGCCAACATGCCCGACGACGAGTGGCAGGAGGTCATCGACACCAACCTGACCGGCTCGTTCTACGTCGTGCGTCAGTTCCTCCCGACGCTGATCGGCAACCGGGGCGGCCGGATCATTCTCGTCTCGTCGATGGGACGCACCGGCGTCAGCGGCCAGGCCGCCTACGCGGCGAGCAAGGCGGGCCTCATCGGGCTCGGTCGCACGCTGGCCAAGGAGTACGGCCGCCGCGGGATCACGACCAACACGATCGTGCCCGGCTTCATCGAGACCGACATGACGGTCGAGCGCATGAGCGACGACAACCGGAAGTTCTGGATGGCGTACTGCCCGATGAAGCGACTCGGCTCGCTCTCCGAGGTCTCCAAGGTCGTCTGCTTCCTCGCCTCCGAGGGAGCCGGCTTCATCAACGGTGCTGCGATCGACATCACCGGCGGCCTCGAGTGGGCGCCGTGAGCTCGTCACTGCCGCGCGTTGGGATCGAGAAGATCCGCGTCAACCCGACCTCTCTCGCCCTCGACATGCGCAAGCTCTGCGAGGCGCGAGGGCAGGAGTGGGCGAACATCCGCGACGTCATGATGATCGCCGAGCGCGGCGTGAATCCGCCGTGGGAGGACCCCGTCACGCTCGCCGTGAACGCGGCTCTGCCGATGCTCACCGAAGAGGACAAGAAGGACATCGAGCTCCTCCTGGTCAGCAGCGAGAGCAGCGTCGACAACGAGAAGCCGATGAGCAGCTGGGTGCACCGCCACCTCGGCCTCTCTCCGCACTGCCGAAACATCGAGCTCAAGCACGCGTGTTACGCGGGCACGGGCGGCGTGAAGATCGCCGCGCAGTGGGCGCTGACCACCGGCAAGAAGGCTCTGGTCATCAATACCGACCGCAGCCGCATGCACTTCGGCAAGCCCTACGAGTTTGTCATGGGCGCCAACGCGGTCGCCGTCTTGGTGTCCCAGAACCCGCGCATCCTCGAGTTCGAGCTCGACAAGTACGGGCTCTTCTCGCACGAGGTCGACGACCTCACGCGCCCGACCTCACGCGTCGAGACCGGCAACTCGGAGACCAGCCTCTTCTCCTACATGGACTCGCTGCACGGGGCGCTCGAGAACTACCGCGACAAGCTCGGCGAAGAACTCGACTACGACGAGTACTTCGCAAAGAACATTTACCATATCCCGTTTGGCGGGATCACGATCAACGCCCACCGAACGGCGCTCCGCGTCTTCGGCTCGGTCTCCAAGTCGGTGGCGCGTGAGCACTGGGAGCAGAAGACCCTCCCCTCGCTGACGTACCCGTCGCGCATGGGTGGCTGCTACGGCTCGAGCACGTTCATCGCGATGCTCTCGTTGATCGACCACACCGACGTCTCGGCCGGCGACCGTATCGGTATCTTTTCGTACGGGTCCGGCTCGTGCGCGGAGTTCTACAGCGGCTTGATCGGTCATGACGCAAAGGCGGCCTCCAAAGAGGCCGACTTGCCCGCGCTGCTCGACGTGCGCCGTCAGCTCTCCGTTCGTGAGTACGAAGAGTGTGAGCGAGAGCGCACCTGCTACATCGACTGCGGCGACTACGAGGTCAGCCGAGACGGCATGAACGGCTGGTACGACGAGCACTACGCTGGCAAGAACCAGCTCGTATTCGAAGGGTGCGAAGAGCACTTCCGGAAGTACAGCTGGAGCTGAGCTCGTGGGTTCCTTTCGCATCGGGCTGCCAGCCCGTCTGTCCGCTGCCACGATCGAAACGCTCGTGAATTCGCTCGCCGAGGCCAAGGCCTCGGACGCCCGTGTCTGGGTCCTCGAAGGCGAGGATCCGGACGCGTTCTGTCGTGGGATGGACCTCTCCTCGGTGGCCAACGCCGAGGAGGGGCGGGTGGCGGTAGGCAGGTTCGCCGAGGCCCTGCGGCTGCTCTCCAACGCTCCGCGCCCCACCGTGGCCGTCGTGCACGCGGAGGCGCTCGGCGGCGGCGTCGGCATCATGGCCGCCTGCGACCTGGTCGTCGCCTCGGAGAAGGCCAGCGTGGCGCTGCCCGAAGGGCTTTTCGGCATCCTGCCCGCGATGATCATGCCCTCGCTGCTGACGCGCATGAGCCCTCAGAAAGCGCGCCTGCTCAGCCTCACCTGCACCGCAGCGCCCGCGACGTGGGCGCATGACGCGGGGCTCTTCGACCGCCTCTCAGCACCGGAGAAACTCGAGCGCGCCAAGAAGCGCGCCGTGCGGGATCTCTCCCGAGTCAACCCCGGTGCGGTTGCGAGACTGCGGAGCTTGATCCACATGGCCGACGACACGGCGTTTGAGCCGGCCCTCGAGAAGGCGACCGAGATCGCCGCCGAGACCGTCGCGGACGCGGAAGTGCAGCGCACCGTCGCGCTCTTCCTCGAAGAAGGAGTGGCTCCATGGACGGCCTGATCGAGATCGAACGCCACGACGATGGCGTGGCCGTCGTCAAGATGGTCGACGTCGCCGGCAACAACGCGATGAGCCCTGACTTCGTTCACGGGCTCGTGCATGCGTTCGACGAGGTGGAGCGCTGGCCGGAGCTGAAGGTCGTCGTGCTCGCCGGCACCGAGCAGGTCTTCTGCAGCGGCGCGAGCATGGAGATGCTCGAGGAGCTGGTCGAAGGCAGCATCGAGCCGACGGAGATCGTCCTTCCGAAGCGCGTGCTGGATATTCCCGTGCCGGTGGTCGCCGCCATGGCCGGCCATGCGATCGGTGGCGGGCTCGCCCTGGGCCTCTGCGCTGACGTCGTGGTCGCCTCGCTCCAGGCGCGGTACGGCTGTTCTTTCATGAACATGGGCTTCACGCCCGGCATGGGCATGACGAAGCTGCTCGAGCACGTCGCCACCCCCGCGGTAGCCCACGAGATGCTGCTGACCGGTGAGCCGAAGAAGGGCCGATGGCTGAACGCGCGCGGGGCCTTCAACGCTGTGCTAGACCGTGCCGAGGTGCTTCCCCACGCGATGAACGTCGCTTCCAGGATCGCCGAAAAGCCCAGGCTCTCCCTTGAGATCCTGCGCCGCACCCTTACTCTTCCGCGCCGTCAGGCGTTCGAGTCGACGTACACCATCGAATCGCTCATGCACAGACTCAGCTTTTCCCAGTCGGAAGTGCTGGAGCTGATCAGTCGACACCACACGCCCTGAGCGCTCTCGCTCGCACGACCCACTTTTTTTGGTTTTTCTGGAGGAAATACAATGGACCGCAATCACATCCGCAGCGTCGTCATCAAGCATCTTGGCGACTCGGTCGACGACCTCGACCAGGACAACGTCGACACCTCGCTGTCGATGAAGGACCTCGGCGCCAACAGCCTCGACATCGTTGAGGTCGTGTCGTGCTCGATGCGCGAGCTCAAGGTCAAGGTTCCGCGCTCGCAGCTCGCGAAGCTCGAGAACGTGGACCAGCTCGTCGACCTGCTCTTCGAGGTCGGCAACGAGAAGAAGGCCTCCTGAGCCTCACGACGACCCCCGGTGCGGTGTTCACATCTCGGTGAGGTGTCGGCGCCGCCGGGACGGGATCGATTCGAGTTTTGTCTTTGAGAGAGCGGGGCTTCCGGACGCGGAGCCTCGAAACGAGGCCTCCCCGTGGCGGTCTCCGATAAGGATCAGAGAGCGATGAGCTGGCTGCACGATTCGACGACTGAGATGCTCGCGCGGGTTCAAGAGGCGAAGGACCAAAAGGCCTTCCCCTTCTTCCGCCCGATGGGAAACATCGGCTCCCGCGTGGAGGTCAATGGCGCGAGCTATGTGAACTTCACCTCCAACGACTACCTGGGGCTCTCCACCGACCAGCGGCTCATCGACGCGGCTGTGAAGGGGATCGAGAAACACGGGACCGGTCTGGGCAGCGCGCGGCCGCAGGCCACGAGCGTGCGGCACAAGGAGCTCGAGCGGCGCCTCGCGAGCTGGCTGGGATACGGCGGCTGCGCGAACTTCACCACGGGCTACCAAGCCCTGGTGGGCGTGCTCTCAGCATACCTGAGCGACGACACGACGGTGATCATCGACCGTCTCAGCCACGCGAGCATCATCGACGGCATCCTGCTGGCCCGCGGTCAGCACCCCGATCTCGAGATGCGCTTCTTCAAGCACAACTCGATGAAGTCGCTCGAGAAGTGCCTCAGCACCGCTGAGCACGACAAGAAGCTCGTGCTCGTCGAAGGCCTCTACAGCGTCGACGGCGACTACGGGAAGCTCGATGAGATCGTCACCCTGGCCAAGAAGTATGGCGCTGCGGTGGCCGTCGATGACGCGCACGGCATCGGCACGCTCGGGCCGACCGGCCGCGGTGTCTGTGAGCACTACGGCGTGCTCAACGAGGTGGATTTCCTCATCGGTACGTTCTCGAAGTCCTTCGGTGGCATCGGGGGCTTCGTGCTCGCCGATGAGGTGCTGATCGACTACCTGAAGCTCTCGGCCCGCTCGTTCCTTTTCTCCGCCTCGCTCCCCCTCTCGCTCGTCGAGTCGGCGCTGAAGGCGCTGGACATCATCCAGAACGAGCCCGAGCTCCGCTATCGGCTGGAGGAGAACAAGCTCTTCTTCCGCGACGGCCTGCTGCGTCTGGGCTACGACCTGGGTGAGAGCGAGACGCACATCACGCCGATCATGATTCGGGACGAGATGACCACGCTCAAGCTGGGCGCGTACCTCTTCCACGGCGGCGGCGTCATGATGATGCCCTTCGTCTCGCCCGGTGTGCCCAAGAACACCGAGCGGCTCCGCTGCAACGTGACGGCCGCGCACACGAAGGCTCAGATGGGCTACGCCCTCGAGGCGATCGCCGAGATCGGCAAGATGCTCGAGGTCCTGCCGAGCACCGCCGAGACGGGTTTTGCCAGCTGGCAGAAGGCGCTCTGGTTCGCTCAGCACGGCATCGAGGGCACGCGCAACGCGGGCGTCGGTCACCTGCTGAAGCAGTGGGAACTGCACGGCGGGCCGGTCCGGGAGATGGCCGCCGACCTCTGGGCCGCGGTCGGCCCGTCCGAGCCGGGCGTCCGCCCGGTCGAGCGAGCGTCGAAGGACGGCAGCTCGAACGGCGCCTCGGCGCGCGTCTGAGTCGCCGAGCTCCAAGACCTGACGCGCAGAGCTGCTGGGCAGGCCCCTGAGCTACTCGCGCACCGTCGCTCGTTGCCCACGATGTGCCCTGCACGCGGCGCTCTGCCTTTGCGCGGAGCTGCCGCTGCTCGACGTTCGGCCACGCCTGGTGCTGGTGCCGCACGCTCGAGAGTGGAAGCGACCCAGCAACACTGGGCGGCTCGCTCAGCTCTGTCTAAAGCGGGCGGAGCGGCACCTCTTCGGCGCGCGAGGCCAGCCCTTCGAGCCTTTGCGGCTCGCGGAAGAGGGCGCCCACCACCTCGTCTTGCACCCCGGCGGGGAGGCGGTGTGCATCACGTCCTGGGCCGACGAGAACGACGCTCCCGAGAGCGCCGTCCGGCTCCTGGTCCCGGACGGGAGCTGGCAGCAGAGCACCCGCATCGCGAACCGCCTGATGCAGATACCAGGCGCGATCCGGGTCCGGGTCACCCCGCGTGCCCTGGTGGGACTGCGCCGCTCCCCGTCGCCCGAGCGGGCGTGCACGGCCGAAGCCATTGCATCGGCGCTCGACGCGCTCGGGGAGTCGCAGGCGGCCAGGGAGCTGCGAAGTGCGCTCGCGCTGATGTTCGAGCGCACGCGCAACGCGCGGGGGGCTCCCTAAGGGCCTGCGTATCAATAACTCCGGCATTCGGCCGCCGCGGCGCCCTCGATGCTCCGAGTTATTGGTACGCAGGCCCTAAGGGCCTGCGGCCGCAAACGAATCGGTCGGGCGAAGCCACTCTCTGGCACACTCGTCTTCCATGGGAATCGGCGACTTCGTGCGCAGCGGCGTGAGCGCGATGAGAATCGCCCGTCCATCCGACGGGCACCGGAACATCTCTTGCGCCTATCAGCTCGGGCATCCGCCCCTCTTCTCTCAGCTCGATGTGCAGGGCGACGAGGCGGCGGTCTTCCGGGCGTCCGGCCGGGTGCTCGGCGTACTCGGCCCCGGTCGCCACTCGCTCTCGAGCACCAGCACGCCGTTCCTCGAGGCGTGCAAGAGCAGCGACCAGCAGCGCTACGAGTGCGAAGTGATCTTCGTACGCACGGAGGGCACCCGGCTGGCGCTGGACGGAAGCGTCGGCACGCTGACCGACTCCGCCGGACACGAGGCGGAGTTCTTTGTTTTGGGCACCGTCACCGTCGGCACGAGCAACCCGGCCAGCGTGGTGACCCAAGCGATCGGCATGGGACGCCCCGGCGAAGGCGTCGACGCGATCGTGCGTGAACGCGTAATGGCGGGCATCTCCTCACACTTGCGCGCGGTGTTTGAGCAGGCGCAGGCCGCGCCCGCGCAGCCGCACACCATCGGCCCAGCCGTGCTCGCCGCCGGTCGGGCCGATCAGCTCGGCATCGCCGTGCTCGGCCTGGACGTGCGCGCGGTAGAGATCTCTCGGCTGGTCTCGAACCAGAACCGGCCGCCCGCAGGCAACGACGCCGCCGGCCTGAGGGCCGAAGTCGCGGCCGCCGAGAACCTGCCCGACCACCAGACGTGTCGCTTCGGCGCGTCGCGCATCCCCTTCTGGGACACGACCTTCGAGATGATGGTTCACGTGAGCGTGGTAGGACACTTCGTGGGCGAACGGGTGCCGAACGAGCACGAACAGTGGGCCAAGGACACCATCAAGCAGACCTTGATCCGAGCCGCGAGCAGCTGGACGGGAACCGTCCTCGATCTGCCTGGCAAGAAGGACGAGTGGAGCCGCTACGTCACGCAGGTCGTGGCCCCGGACATCGCGCACCGCGCCGGCGTCCGCGGACGGGTCCTCGTGGAAGGTGTGCAGATCGACAGCGGCGAAGAGGCCGAGCTGAGACGCCGACGGGGCGCGCAGCTCGGCCGCTGAGTCAGCTCTTGAGCATCACCAAGCCCTCACGGATGAGGCGCCGAATCAGCACGAGCTTGCCCGGGTCATCGAGGTCTCCCGGGAGTGACGCGATCGTGTAGTCGTCGTTCTCGAGCGCATAACGCATCGGCTCCGCGGCGTGATCCGGCATCGTGATCTGCCGGCCGTAGACAAAGAGCGTGATCTTCTCGTCCTTCTCTTCGATGCGGAAAAGCAGGTTGGGACGGCGCCCAGCACGTCGGTCGACGGTCTTGAGGTCTGCGAGCATGGAGACCTGCTCGAACTGACCGGGCAGCAGGGGGTGACGCGTGACCACGACGTCGTCGACGAAGAAGTCGAGCGCCTTGTCGAAGTTCATCTTCTCCATCACGCGAGCGACCATCTTCTCGTAGAGGGCGCGCGCGTCGGTCCGGTCGAAGTCGGGGCGGGCGAAGGAGATGGGCAGGCCTTGCCGCAGCATCGGGTCCTCGACGCTCACCTGAGCCATCGCCTCGAGCAAGAGATCGGACCAGTTCTTCTGCAGGACACCGAGCGTCACGTGCAGCGACGGACCGTCGATCCCCTGGGTGTCGGCGTCGTGCCCCTGGCCCCGCGGCACGTAGCAGAAGTCGCCGGCGCTCAGGACAAACTCCTGGCTCTTCTCGCCGATCGGATCACGCTCCGGATCGAAGTCCTGCGTGTGGAACGGGAGCTCGACCGGGCGATCGTAGAGGCGCCACGTCTTCGATCCTTCGCACTGCAGCGCGAACACACAGTGGGTGTCGTAGTGGGGCGGGAAACACTGCGCGTCCGCCGGGGTGAGGTAGGTGTTCGTCTGGAAGCGGATGCTGAGCTCTGCCTCCATCGAACGACACAGGTTGCCCAGCGCTCCGACCCGGTCGTGCAGGTTGTTGAGGCCGATGGACGCGCCGTCCGCGTAAAGCGCGTAGAGCTTGGAGACGTCGACGAGGCCGGTCTCGTAGGTGTATTGCGAGGGCATCACGCGCTCGGCCTGGTTGCCCATGAAGAGCTCGCTCGACTGATGCTCGAGCGTGGTCAGCGCGTGGTTGACACTCTCGAAGTTCAACAGGTCCCGGTAGTAGTCCGGATCGTCCCGGTGCACGACCAGCGGCTTCTTCTCCCAGTAGTCCGCGAAGAACTCCTCGGGGGTCATCGGGTGGATCAGCTTGGCGAAGGCGTAGTGCTCGAGGGTCATCGTGGATTCCAACTCCTGAATCGGGATCGAGGGCGCGGTCGATAGTGGACGATACTTGAGCACGGGGATTCAAGGGCCGCGATTACCGCCAAGTTTCGACCTGGGACAAATCAACCATCCCCTGCGACGCGCGCATTGTCCCAGATCAATCCGATCCTGCCTCCGATGCAGGACGTAGAGAGGTATGAAGGCACGGAAGCCAGTCGTCGTGGGGTTCGGGGTGGCGCTCGTTTTGGGTCTGGCCCTGCTGGGCTCGAGGCTGAGCGCTGCGCGCCCGAGCGCCGCCCTCGAATCAGCCGGCCCCGACCGGGAGATCGACCGGGTGCGTTCCCTCTTTCCGCAGACCGAGGGTTGGTTCCGCATCGTGGCCACGGCTGAGTTCTCGACCGGACCGTCCGGTCGGATCGTGCCGGACTACAGCACGCTCACCCATCAGCGGGTGCGCTGGTCGGACGCATCGGGTCACACGATCGCCGCGCAGTTCGCGCCCACCTTCCGAAACGCGACGCGCATCCTGAGCGGTGAAGACCAAGACGCGTGGATCGACGTGCTGCCGGAGCATGGGCAGAACGTCGAGGCGGAACTCCAAGACGGCCTCGTCGTGTACGGGGACGCCTATCGCGACACGGACGTGCTCTACAAATCAACGCCGACCCACACCGACGAGTACCTCCTCTTACGCACGCCCGACGCACCCACACGATGGACCTACCGGGTCCGGATGGGGCCCCGCATCGCGCGACTTCGCCAGGGCGGCTCCGCGGTCGAGGCGGTGGACGCTCGAGGGGTTCCGTGGATGCGGGCCAACGCGCCCTTCGCGGTGGACCAAGAGGGCACGCGCGTGGACGGTCGCATCCGGATCGAGGGGGAGCGGCTCATCGCCGAGATCGACACCTCCGGGCTCACGTACCCCGTGCTCGTCGACCCTGACTGGCGCTCCACCGGAGACATGTCCCACGGGCGCTTCTACATGGGACTCAACGAGCTCCCAGACGGACGCCTTCTCGCCACCGGCGGTTGCTCCGCCAGCATCTGTAGCGGAGACCTGAGCCTGCCCGCCTGCCGCACGGTCGTGAGCGCAGGAGAAGCCTTGGACCTCGACACACGCACCTGGTCGAGGGTCGGAGACGCCAACCTGCGTGCCTTCTTCCATGTGCACAGCCCTCTGCCCGACGGCAGCATCCTGATCGCTGGTGGCTGCGCAAACCCGGACTGCAGCGCGATCACGCTGCTCTCCGACATCTGGGATGTGTCCATGAACGCGTTCCGCTCGGTGCCGGACCTCACCACGGCGCAGGCCGGGATGGTCAGCGCCATCCTCCCGGGTGGCCGGGTGCTGGCCGCCGGAGGATGCGACTTCGCGAGCTGCTCGACCGACGCCGCCGCGTTTGATCCGGACTCGGAGACGTGGAGCGCGCTCGCTCCGATGAACTCACCCCGGGGTCGGTCGGCCGTCACCGTGCTCAGCGATGGCCGCGTCTTGGCGGCGGGCGGTTGCACAACGATCCTCTGCGACGCGACGTTGGCATCCGCGGAGGTCTATGACCCCGCCCTCGACCAGTGGGATCCCGTCGGCGACATGAGCACCGTTCGCGGTGGACATTGGTCTTCCCGCCTGCTCGACGGCCGCGTGCTCATCGGCGGCGGCTGCTCCGATCAGTCCTGCACCAACGTGCTCGCCTCCGCCGAGATCTTCGACCCGCGGACGGGTGAGTTCACCTCTACGGGAGCCCAGGTGCAGCCCCGCGTGGGCGCCGTAGCCGTCGCGCTGCCGGACGGCTCCGTGATGGTCAACCAGGGCTGCTCCTCGCCGACGGAGTGCGACTTGAGCAACGAACGCTGGGACCCTGCCACCGGCGAGTTCAGCCTCATCGAGCAGGCGGTCACGGTGCGCGCCTTCCACTCGACCGTCCTGCACGCTGGCAGTGAGCAGGTCGTCGCCGTGGGCGGTTGCCAGCCAGGCACGTGTTCGTGGTGGAACGAGACCTACGACGTGTCCAACATCATGCGCGTGGACGCAGGAGCGCCAGAAGACGCCGGACCGCGCCCGCCGGACGCGGGGGCTCGAGACGGCGGCTCCATCGACGCCGGCGCGATCGGGGTCGACGGCGGACTGACGCCTCCGACCGAGGGCGACTGCGGCTGCAACACGCCGGGACGGGTGCGCCCCGCGGGCGGCGGCGCGCTGACCCTGCTTGCGCTTGGACTGCTCTTCGTCCGCCGACGCTGACGCGGATCTGGAGGCGGCGTGATCGGCCGCGGAGCGCGCGGCAAGCTACCCTTCCTGCGCATGCACGACCCAACCGCACTGAGCCGCGTTCGCGCGGAGATCGAGGAGCTTCACATCTGGCTCGAGCGATGGCTTTCGGGCGAGTGCCCGAACGACGACGCAAGCTATCGCGCGTTGAGCTCGCGCTTCGCCAGCGACCTGGTGTTGATCCAGCCGGGTGGCGAGAGCATGAGCGTTGACGAGCTGAACCGGGGCCTCCGCGCGGGGCACGGGGCGAGCCCCGAGTTTCGGATCACGATCCGAAACGTAACGCTTCGGCGACGGCTCGGAGCCAACCTGCTGGTGACGTATCAGGAGTGGCAGAAGGGAGCTCGAAACTCGAAGCCAGCCAACAACGGTCGGGTGTCGACGGCGATCCTGCGGGATGAGGGCGAACGTTTGGTTTGGCTGCACGTGCACGAGACATGGCTTCCTGACGAGATCATGGCGGCCGGTCCTTACGATTTTTGAGGGTGGTGGGGCTCAGGGGTGAGGCTGGGGGCGGGGGCGGGGGCGAGTCCGAGTCCGAGTCCGTCGGCGAGTCCGTCGGCGAGTCCGTCGGCGAGTCCGTCGGCGTGGCCGAGTCCGTGGCCGAGTCCGTGGCCGTGGCCGAGTCCGTGGCCGTGGCCGTGGCCGAGGGCGAGTCCGAGTGCGTCGCCGAGTCCGAGTCCGAGTGCGTGGCCGAGTCCGAGTGCGTCGCCGAGTCCGAGTGCGTGGCCGAGTCCGAGTGCGTCGCCGAGTCCGAGTGCGTGGCCGAGTCCG
>Ga0114933_10003476_pt1 | contig 15316 bp, 16 predicted proteins | sample 4SBtaG_FD_89691 | JGI IMG/M metagenome (GOLD analysis project Ga0114933, IMG submission 89691) | Deep subsurface microbial communities from Kolumbo volcano to uncover new lineages of life (NeLLi) - 4SBTROV12_W25 metaG | ecosystem: Environmental > Aquatic > Marine > Volcanic | place: Kolumbo... | reverse complement strand
AATTCAAATTAATTTGAACTATAAGTCAAAATTTCAGGCTTATAGTGCGGTAGCCGTGGCGAATCAAATGAACACTTTTAAAGTTGGCAATACCTTTAGTTTTGATAATAGCCATTATCGTTCATGAAAAACATATAATTAAACCTTACCAAAGTAACGAATTATTGCGCCTAAATGTAAATAACTCCAATTATTCCTTCAATTGAAATGCTCAATCATTATTTAATACCTAATAATTTATGAAAAAGATATTAATCGTATTTGGAACAAGGCCTGAAGCTATTAAGATGGCACCACTTGTTAAAGAATTTCAAAAAAATACAGATCACTTTGAGACTAAAGTTTGTGTAACTGCTCAACATAGAGAAATGCTTGATCAAGTACTAGATCTTTTTCAGATTACCCCAGAATATGATCTAGACATTATGAAACCCGGTCAAGATCTTTATGATGTTACTTCAAATATCCTCTTAAAGATAAAGCCCGTTCTAGAGAGCTTTAAACCGGATGTTGTTTTAGTACATGGCGATACAGCAACAACTTTTGCAACTAGCCTTGCAGCTTATTATCAAAAAGTTAAAATTGGTCATGTTGAGGCGGGCTTGCGAACAGGGGATTTGTATTCTCCATGGCCAGAAGAGGGCAATAGAAGACTGACTGGAGTTTTGACTGACTATCATTTTTCACCAACTAGCACGAGTAAGGATAATTTATTAAATGAAGGTGTAATAGAGTCATCAATATTTATTACTGGTAATACTGTTATCGATGCACTCCAGTTAGTTGTTAATCGAATAAAGAATGATGACAGCTTAAGGTTGAAGATTAAAAATACAATTCTTCAGTCTGGATTTCAAGAATTGAATTCTAAATATATATTAGTGACAGGGCATCGTCGAGAAAATTTTGGGCAAGGTTTCTTAAATATTTGTGAAGCATTAAAGGTACTGGCAAAAAATAATCCTGATATTAATATTTTGTACCCAGTTCATCTCAATCCTAATGTAAGAAAGCCAGTTAATGAGTTATTATCAAGCGTTAGTAATATTAAGCTTGTAGAGCCGTTTCAGTATGAAGAGTTCATTTATTTAATGAGTGAATCATATTTAATACTGACAGATAGTGGCGGCATACAAGAGGAAGCTCCAAGTTTGGGTAAGCCGGTATTAGTAATACGAGATACAACCGAAAGACCGGAAGCTGTTGAGGCTGGCACTGTTAAATTGGTAGGATCTGATCAAGACAACATTATCAAAGAGGTTCAAAGATTACTTAATGATAATAGTGAGTATAAGAAAATGAGTAAAGCTCATAATCCTTATGGCAATGGTAAGGCAAGTAAAAAAATTTTAGAAATTATAAAAAAAATTTAATATGAAAATAGAAAAAAAAATATTAATTACCGGTGGTGCGGGCTTTATTGGATCAGCTGTTATTCGTCATATTATTAACAACAGTATCCATAGTGTTGTTAACGTCGATAAACTTACTTATGCTGGCAATCTAGAATCTTTAGTTTCAGTTGAGAGTGACGCAAGATACACATTCGAACAAGTGGACATATGTGATGCTAATGAGATTAAACGTGTATTTAATGAATATCAACCAGACGTTGTGATGCATCTTGCTGCTGAATCACATGTTGATCGCTCAATTGATGGTCCTGGTGAATTTATCCAAACTAATATTGTTGGTACTTATGTACTATTAGAAGAGGCTAGAGATTACTGGTTTAATCTAGATAGTGATAAAAAAGATGTCTTTAGATTCCATCATGTATCTACTGATGAAGTCTATGGTGATTTAGAAGGAACAGATGATCTATTTACTGAAGAGACGCCGTATGCACCTAGCTCACCTTACTCTGCTGCCAAAGCAAGTTCTGATCATTTAGTACGGGCATGGCAACGCACTTTTAAATTCCCAACAATGATTACCAACTGCTCGAATAATTACGGCCCTTATCAGTTTCCTGAGAAGCTTATTCCGCTTATTATTCTTAATGCATTAGAAGGTAAAGATTTACCAATCTATGGCAATGGCAAACAAATACGCGATTGGCTATATGTTGACGACCATGCAAGGGCATTACTACATGTTGCATTAACTGGAGAGATTAGTGAAACTTATAATATTGGCGGACACAATGAATTGCAAAATATTGAAGTTGTTAAAACTGTCTGTAGTATCCTGGATGAGCTAGTACCAAGTAAACTTGATGGAGTCGATAAGTATGAACAACTTATCACTTACGTAGGTGATAGAGCAGGGCATGACGTTAGATATGCAATTGATGCTACTAAGATCGATAAAGAGTTGAACTGGACACCGGATGAAACGTTTGCAACAGGCATTAAAAAGACCGTTGAATGGTATTTAAAAAACACTATTTGGTGTGATCGAGTTAAAGATGGTAGTTATCAAGGTGAAAGATTAGGAGTTGTGAAATAATGAAAGGAATAGTATTAGCAGGCGGATCAGGAAAGCGTCTTTACCCAATCACAAGGGGCGTGTCAAAGCAGTTGCTACCAATTTATGATAAACCAATGATATATTATCCTTTGTCAGTATTGATGTTGGCAGGTATTCAAGATATTTTAATTATTACTACACCTGAAGATCAAGAAGGGTTTGTTCGTGTTTTAGGTGATGGGACAGAATTTGGTGTTAATTTAACATACAAGATACAGCCAAGTCCTGATGGTTTAGCACAAGCTTTTATCATAGGCGAAGAGTTTATTGGTGATGACAGTGTTTGTTTGGTATTGGGCGATAATATTTTTTGGGGACAAGGATTTACCCCGATTTTAAAACGCGCCGTAAACAGGCTGACGGGCGCAACAGTATTTGGTTACCAAGTCAAAGATCCAGAGCGATTTGGTGTAGTTGCATTTGATGAAAATAATAAAGCCATTAGCCTTGAAGAGAAGCCTAACAACCCACAATCTAACTTTGCAGTTACAGGCTTGTATTTTTACGATAATAATGTGGTCGAAATGGCTAAAAAAGTTAAACCTTCACATAGAGGTGAACTAGAAATCACAACACTTAATCAAATGTATATGGAGCGTCGAGATCTTAATGTTGAGTTACTAGGTCGAGGCTTTGCTTGGTTTGATACTGGTACACATGAAAGCCTCTTAGAGGCGGCGATGTTTGTAGAAACTATTGAAAAACGCCAAGGTTATAAAATCGCCTGTCTTGAAGAAGTTGCTTGGAATAATGACTGGCTAAATAGAGAACAAGTGATGCAAACTGCTAAAGCCCTGTCTAAAAATGGCTATGGGCAGTATTTAATGGGTTTAATTAAAAAAGGAACAAAGTGAGTCTAATTAAAACAATCAGCTTTAAAACTTTAGGGGATGGGCGTGGATCGCTTGTTGCATTAGAAGGCAATAAAAATGTGCCATTTGATATTAAGCGAGCGTATTATATATTTGGTACAAAAGAGGGTGTTTCACGCGGATTTCATGCTCATCGAAACCTAAAGCAAGTGGCAGTGTGTGTGCTTGGAAGTTGTCGGTTTGTTTTAGATAGCGGTCGAAGGAAGGAAGAAATTGTGTTAAATAGCGCAACGTCAGGTTTGATGATTGATGATATGATTTGGCATGAAATGCATGATTTTTCAAAGGATTGTATCATATTGGTATTAGCGGATATGCACTATGATGAAAGTGACTATATTAGGGGTTATTCTAAATTTTTGGAAGAACTAGACGAATAGTTTTGTGTATTAACTGCAGAGAATTGTGATGGAAATTATTAAAGTAACGCAAGACGAATATAAAAAAATAATTCCTAATCCTTATCACGTTTTCAATAACGCTGATTTTAATGTTTCTAATGAAAGTAAATGCGAAAGAATAGTTTATTTATTATTTAAAGATGCTAAATACAGATTAGGCATTATTGGCGGAATAAATGATAATAAGTTTACGTCTCCGTTCTCTGCTCCATTTGGAGGGTTTTCCTTTCTTAAGGAGGATATCAGAATTAAATATATCGAAGAAGCTATAGTGTTATTGACAGAGTGGTGCAGACTCCAAAATCTAAAAAAAATTTGCATTACATTACCTCCTTCAATATATGATAATAAATTCATTACTAAACAAATAAACGCTTTATATCGTAACGACTTTAATATAGAAAATATAGATATGAATTACCATTTTGAAAGTGAAAATTTCAAAAACAATTATATAAATAGTATATGGTATTCTGCCAGGAAGTCATTGAAAAAATCCTTTACTAATGACTTGTTATTTAAATTTTGTTCATCATTAGATGAAAAACAAGAGGCTTATTCTGTAATAGAAAAAAATAGGAATGAGCGCGGATATCCATTAAGGATGGCATTCGATGATATATTATCAACAGATCATATAATAAATAAAGACTTCTTTATTGTTTATAAAGAAGATGAAGAAAGTATTGCTTCAGCAGTCGTCTATTATGTAAGTAATGTTGTTGCCCAGGTTATTTATTGGGGAGACTCTCCTGAACACTCATCTCTTAGGTCTATGAACTTTTTGTCATTTAAGATTTTTGAATATTATTTAGACAAGGGTATTAAATTCGTAGATATTGGCCCATCGACAGAAAGGTCTATACCTAATTATGGATTATGTGATTTTAAGGAGAGTATTGGCTGCGATATTCTTTCGAAGTTTACGTTTATAAAAACAATTAAAGGATAAGTTTATGAGTAGAGATATAGATAATTATGTTGCTAACTATAGTAGCGAGGATCATTATAGTTTTGAAATTCACCAAGTTGAGTACAGAAGGAGTAATATTTTAGAGCAAATTGGTAAATACCCGCATTATTCTATTCTGGAAGTGGGGTGTGGAACAGAGCCATTCTTTCAGTTCTTAAATAAATTCGATAAATATACAATAGTTGATCCTGCTGAAAAATTCTACAATATAGCAAAAAGCTTAAGTAAAAAAAATAAGAAAATTAAAATTTATAATGATTTCATAGAAAATATTGATTTAGAAGATAAGTTTGACTTTGTCATTATAAGCGGACTTCTTCATGAAGTAGAAAGCCCAAAGTACATTTTGGAAAGTGTGAAAAAATACTTAGCAAAAGATTCTGTTATTTATATAAATGTACCAAATGCTAAATCATTCCATAGATTATTGGCATATGAATCAAATTTAATTGAGGATATTTATAGTAAATCTGACAATCAGATAAGGTTCCAACAGTCTCATACATTTGATAGTTGCTCACTACAGAATCTTGTTGAAGGTAGTGGATTTTCTGTTATAAGTTCAGGGTCTTATTTTATTAAGCCGTTTACACATAAGCAGATGAGAGAAATGTTGGGTTATAACATTATTAGCAAAAAGATTTTAGATGGATTGAATGGCATGATTAAATACTGCCCAGAATTAGGCTCTGAAATTTATATATGTTGTCAAATTAATTCTAAAGAGAAAATAAAGTCATAATGATTTCATTTTTAGATCTAAAAGGTGTAAATTCACAATATAGAAATGAATTGATCGAGGCTTTTACCCGGGTTGTAGATTCTGGTTGGTATATTCAAGGGAGTGAAGTTGCTAGTTTTGAACGAGAGTTTGCTGGGTATTGTGGCGTAAAACACTGCATAGGCGTTGCCAATGGACTGGACGCGCTCATTTTGATTATGCGTGCCTATAAAGAATTAGGCAGACTTGAAGAGGGTGATGAAGTTATAGTACCTGCAAATACTTACATTGCTTCTATTTTAGCTATAACCGAAAATAACCTAAAACCGATTTTAGTCGAGCCAGATATAAATACTTATAATATCTCGCTCAATAGTATAAAACGTGCGATTACCTCCAAAACAAAAGCCATTATGCCCGTGCATTTATATGGGCAGTTAGCAGATATGCCTGCTATCAATGTCCTGGCAAAGAAGCATGATTTATTAGTCATTGAAGACTCGGCGCAAGCACACGGCGCAAGTATAGACGGACGAAAAGCGGGTAATTGGGGAAATGCATCAGGTTTTAGCTTTTATCCAGGTAAAAATTTAGGTGCTTTAGGTGATGCAGGTGCGGTGACGACAAATGACGATGATTTAGCTCAAGCAATTAGCGCGTTAGGAAACTATGGCAGTCATAAAAAATATGAAAATATTTATCAAGGTGTTAATAGCCGCCTTGATGAAATACAGGCGGCTTTTTTGAGTATAAAGTTACGCAAACTGCCCAATGAAATTCAAGCCAGAAGAGAAGTAGCTACAAGTTATTTGAATAAAATTAACAATCCTCTTATTCACCTACCAAAGCCACCTCGTGAACAGCGACATGTTTGGCATCTATTTGTTATTCGTTGTCAGTGCCGAGATCGCCTACAACAATATCTTGTCGATAATGGCGTACAAACTCTGATACATTACCCCATTCCCCCGCATCAACAAAAGGCCTGTCAGACATGGCACGAGCTTTCTTTTCCAGTGAGTGAATCCATGCACAAAGAGGTGCTAAGTTTGCCAATTAGCTCTGTACTTGGGGCGGATGATGTGAATCAGGTAGTAAAAATTATTAATGACTTTAATTAAGACCTCTCTCTTATCACTGGTCGCTTCGATATTTAAAATTATCTTTGGCTTTGTCGTATACAAACTGATTGCAGTTTATGCTGGACCATCAGGTGTGGCACTACTCGGGCAATTTCAAAGTGTGCAGCAGGGTTTATCGGGCGTAGCTACAGGAGGTTTTGGCCAAGGTTTGGTTAAATATTTATCTGAATTTAAGAATAATATAAATCAATGTCAGCACATTTTTTCAACAGCAGTAAAATTGGTGTTTTTGTATCTAATGCCAACTTCTTTATTGCTGTATTTTTTTTCAGAAAGTATATCGCTACTTGTTTTTGATTCACCCGCATATGCGGGTTGGTTGAAGTTTTTAGCTGTTGCACTTGTCCCATCCTCTATGGGAGCATTATTTGTAGCGGCTTTAAATGGGTTGCATGAAGTACATAAGTTGACCTTGGTAGGTGTAATTAGTAGTGTGCTTGGTGTTGTGCTGGCTTTTGCGTGTATTCCCGTATGGGGTGTTTTTGGTGCCATTATCGCACTACTTGGTGGTCTGGTTGTGACTACATTTTTGGCTCTATGGATGTTACAGCAGCTACCCATTTTCTCTCTCAGGTGGTTTCAGAAAGAATTAAATAAACCAGATAGTCATAGGTTAGGCAAATTCATCTTAATGGCGCTAACCTCTGCCATTTCGATTTCAGTTTCTCATATTTTGATCAGAAATTATTTAAGTGATACAATTTCAATTGATGCAGCGGGTTTGTGGACAGCTATGTGGCGTATCTCAGCCGCCTATTTACTAGTAATCAGCATGACACTAAGCGTGTATTATCTGCCTAGATTATCCAGCTTAAACATTCAATACGAAATTCGTCGCGAAATTACACATGGTCAGCGATTAATTTTGCCTTTTGTGGTGTTTTCATCCTTGATTATATTTCTCATGAGAGATTGGATTGTGTTAGTGTTATTTGATAGTAGGTTTTTAGCCATGCGCGATTTATTTGCCTATCAATTAATTGGCGATGTTATAAAAATAGCAGCCTTTCTCTATGCTTATATGATGTTGGCAAAGGCAAAAACAACCGTATTCATTGTTGCAGAGATTTTTTTCAGTTTATTTTTTGTCTTGCTAGTTGTTTTATTTGTGAATAATTTTGGCTTAGTCGGTGTAAGTTATGCATTTACTGCAAACTATCTTGCCTATTTTGTATTTGTTTATTTTTGGTTTAATATTTCTTGTAAAAAAAGTATATTTGATGGCACAGATCCCCAAAAAATTAACACTCATTAAACTTTTCTATATTATTTTATTTTTATAATTTTAAAAAGGATGTGTAGATGCTAAATGTAACACTTTTTTTACCCTCTCGAATTTATGCCGGAGCTGAACGTCAATTTATACTTTTAGCTGAGCATTTGTATCAGTTGAAAGATGTTAATGTAACGCTTATTGACTCTGATGTTGGGGTAATTTCCAAAAATCTTAAGCACCTTGTCGGGCTTAAAGTTATAACATACATTCCTGGTAGTAAAATTGTTATCAACAATTCTGTGGTAATCTTGCCCGCTAGCTATATGTTTACTATAGGATGCATGTTCGATTTTGTTCGCTGTGATGTTAGATATTGGTTTTTATCTCCATTTAATTTACCAAACATGTATGTTGCATTGAAGTTTAAAGGTGTTATGGCATCAATTACACGTAACTTCTGTAAAGCATTGTATTTGAAAAAGTTAAAAAAATCTGAAAATCAATTATATTTTATGCATAAAGACACAAAAAATATGATTGAAAGTTTTTATGGGGTTAATTTCAGCGGACATACAATGAGCTTATTGGTGGATTTGAGTCAGCCTGATGATCTGTCGGGCTGGAATGATTATAAAAAAGGAGTTTTTGCTTGGATTGGTAGATTAGATAAAGGGGTTAAATCTATTCCAGTAAAAAGATTGCTATATGACTTAAAAACCTTGAATAAATTTGAGCTTCACATCATTGGGGATGGGGATGGGGCGAGTGCATTGAAAAATATTGCTATAGAATACGGAGTTTCAGACAGAGTTGTGTTTCATGGTTATATAAAATACAACCAGCTCCATACAGTGCTTGGATTTTGTCAAGTTGTATTTGCACATGGTACTTCAATTTATGAAGGTGTTAGGTGCCACACCCCTGTCGTAGTCTTTGATTTATTTTTAGATGAAAAGGGGGTTGATATCTATAAATATAATTTTTATAATGATAGAGAGTCCACTGAGCTTGGGACGATAGTGACGAATCCTTATTCTAATGTGTTTACTAATGGGCATAGTCTAGAGGAAGTCATGAGTATTACATCAAACAATGAGAGTCGTAAGCTACTTATTAACAACGCCCTAAACAAAGCAAAATTAACTGTAAATAAAGATTTAGAAGAGCTTACAGGGTATTTTACTAACAAACCCCTAGACTTTACTCATGCACCATATTGTATGTATTTGGACGTTTTATTTTGGAAAATTTTTTATTTTATAAAAAGATTTTTCTAAATTTAATGATGCGTTTTTTTTCTATCCTGTTATTTTTTCCTTCAATATCATTTGGTTTATTGGCCGCTGAAATATTTCCGTGGGCTGCATTTTATTCATTAATCTATACTAGGCTATTAAATAGGCATATTGTAGCAATTGGCGTAGTATTACTCTTGTCGACTCTATTTACATTGAGTGATTCTTTTATAGATGGAGGGGTGAATACGGATATGCTTAGAAGTTTTGCTGCTTATGCAAATGTATTGTTGATATTTCAGTGCATCCTATATCTTTCTCATAGAAATATTCTTAAGCTGATTTACATAAGTAAGGCTGTATTTTTATTTTTACTTGGCTTGGGGTTTTTACAGCTGATCGGGAGTGATATTTTAGGCTCGTTTATTAAGTTAATAGTGCCACGTGGCGAAGGGACTGCATTAATAGATAGTGGTAGAGGTGTGACGTTGTTTGCAACTGAGCCAGCCAGGGCGGGAATTGAGCTAACTTTAATATATTTGATCATAAGGATGACTTTGCTTAATGGCAGAAGTATTCATCCCATGGATATGTTGATTATTGTTTATCAAATTGTTATTATTAAATCAACGTCATCAGTGGCCTTCACAATGATTGCAATTGCAATTATGATGCTGCAATACCCTAAAAATTATAAAATAATTGTGGGGTTTTTTTTATTGTCAATATTTACGCTGAGTGTTTTTAGTCATGGCCGGGCAAGCGTACTTTTTTCAACTCTTTTAGAGTATGAAAATTATAAAGACGCCTTGTTTTTTTTAATAAACGAATCTGGAAATCGCCTAATAGCTTTGTATGCTTTTATATTATCAGGGTTTAATCATTTGTTAGGTCATGGGGTGGGAAATTGGCAAGAAGCTTCTATTATTGCAGTTAAGGAATCTGGGTTTGATTACAGTTCCTTACGTTTTTTTGACGTTCATTCAGATGGGGAATTGTCTAGTTTTAGAGGCCCAGGGATTATTTCTAATTTAATGTTAGATATAGGCTTAATTGGAATCATAATTGTTTATTATTCGTTCTCAAGAGCGCTTAAGGGGATAGCAAAAGGAACACGAGTAAAAAAAGCAGTAATATTAATTTTTCTATTCAAAATATTATTGTTTGGATCGCCCGGAAATCCAATACCCTTAATAATGCTTGCATTAGTATTAAGGTATGAAGATATCAAGCATCATGCTGCTGATAATAGGATTTTAAGTCTAAATATTAAAAAATTATCAAAAACAAGGAGTTATTAAATGCCAAATATGGAAAAAAAACAGAGAAGATTTATCACTAGTGTGTATTTTCAAGATTTATTTGCTATTCCCTTAGCGCGATTTCTGATCAAGCACAAAACACACCCAAATCTAGTTACTTTTTTTAGCTTTCTGTTTGCCATCGCATCTGGTGTGCTTTATTTATATCAAAATTATTGGCTAGGAAGTTTTTTATTTATCGTAGCGTTGATTCTTGATAGTACAGATGGCAGGGTGGCCAGAGGTACTAATACTTTTTCTGATTTTGGTGCAAAACTGGATGCTTGGTCAGATAAGGCTAGATCAATATTTGTTGCATTAATGCTTTTGATAAGTTTAGAATTGGGTGCTTTTATCACTATATTAATTTATGCACACTATCTGATGCTGCCTATTGTGAGGCCTTTATTGAAAAAGAGGTTGAATCTTTTGCAAGACCCAACTGTGACTTTTTGGGATGAAACTATATTCTCAAAATGGCTTAAAAGGCATAATTTAGTTGGGTTTTACAATGGGTGGGAGCGGGCGGTTTTGGCAGTTGCTATAGCTCCATTAACTCCGTATCCAGTACAAATATTTGTTTTAGCTGTTTTTTTAGAGCAGATCATATATGTGATTGGAGTTATATTAAATTTAAGAGATAAAAGGAGTTAGAAGTTTATTATGCGTATATTGATTTTTTCACAATTTTTTCCTCCTGAAATGGAGCCTAGTGGATTTATGATGGACTCATTTGCACAGTTTTTGGCTAAAAATAAACAGAATGTGGGTGTAATTTGTGGTTACCCAAACTTTCCTCAAGGTAAATTTGTAGATAAAAAGTGGTATGAATTCTTTAGATCTAAAAAACTAAATGGCGTTGATATTCATAATGTTTATGTAATACCATCAAACAATACAAGCAATCTTAAGCGAATTTTAAACTACACTTCTTATATGATCTCTTCCTTTATCAAAGGGATGATTGTAACAAAGCCCGATGTGATTGTTGCCACCTCCCCGCCAATTTTTGCTGCACTATCTGCACTGATAGTGGCAAAATTGAGAAGAGTAAGATTTGTTCTTGATGTGAGAGATATATGGCCTGAATCGGCTATTCAAATGGGAAGTATTAATTCCAGACTTGTTATTAAAATTCTAGAATACGTGGAGCAATCTTTATATAAAAATGCAGATCAAATAGTTGTTGCAACGCCAGGAATGATTGATCTAATTAGCGAAAAAGGAGTTTCACGTAGCAAGTTGCACTATATACCTTGTGGTGTAACTGTTAGTGATAAATTGATGCCACCTTTGAAAATTGACAACCCCTATATGAAGCATGATCAATCAAAGTTTACTGTTCTATATGCCGGTCTACATGGCTTTGCACAAGGATTGGAAACAATTATAGATGTGGCAGCTTCTCTTATAGATGAAGATCGTATAGTTTTTTACTTTGTGGGAGATGGCCCTGAAAAAAATAAATTAAGAGGTGTGATCAAAGATAAGGGGGTAGAAAATATTAGGCTTGTAGATCCCGTACCTAAGAAGGATATTGAAAAATATTTTGTACATGCTGGATGTGCGCTTGTGCCGTTAAAAAATATCAATATTTTTAAAAATGTATTTCCCTCAAAAACATTTGAACTGATGGCTCTCGGAGTGCCTACGATAGTCGGAGTTAATGGAGAAATATCAAAACTGATAAAATCTACAAAATCCGGAATATGTGTTAAGGCCGAGGATATTGATGCTTATAGGACTGCGATAATGTCTTTATTTGTAGACACATCTTTAAGAGATGAGATTAGTTTAAATGCTAGAACTTTAGTAAAAAAGAGCTTTAATCATAAAGACTTAAATCAGAAATATTTCGAAATAATTCAAAAAAATCATGACTACATTAAACAATAGAAAGGTGGTCGGATATACGACTGGTGTTTTTGACATGTTCCATATAGGCCACTTGCATTTGTTAAAAAAAGCCAAACATCATTGTGATTATTTGATTGTGGGAGTTAGCTCTGATGAGCTTGTCGAGCAGTATAAGAATAAAAAACCCATAATCCCCTTTGAACATAGAATGGAGATAGTTGGTGCTTTGTCATTTGTCGATGAAGTCATTGTGCAATCGCATAGGGATAAAATTAAGCAGTATCATGATGTGGGCTTTGATGTAATGTTTGTGGGAGACGATTGGAAGGGGAGTGATCTTTTTAAATCAGTTGAAAGGGAGCTCAAGGTTTTTGGTGCAAGCATCGAATATTTTGAATATACAAAAAAAGTCTCATCTACTAATTTTACAAAAATTCTTCAAGATATATATGATTCTGAGATGAAAGCACAATGACGACATTCTTATATAAAAACTGGGATCAATTTTGTTCGAATTTGGCAGACAAGAACTGCATTCGTGCAGACGAGATAACTGAAAAAAATACAATTTCGAACTGGATTTGTGTCAAGCATGATGTAGAGACAAATGTCGCCAAAGCATTAAAGATTGCGCAAATTGAAAATAAATATAATATAAGAGCAACTTATTACGTTCAGTCATATTTACTTGACGACAATCTATCAACATTAAGAAAGATAGCTAATTTGGGTCATGAGGTTACATATCATTACGATGTTTTAGATTCAAATAATGGAGATATAGATAAGGCAATTGATGAATTTACAAGTACAATTCACCGGTTTAACGATAATGGATTTGAAGTAAATACAGTTTGCCCGCATGGCAATCCTGTAATGCAAAGATCTGGCTGGAACTCCAACAAAGACTTTTTTAGAAATTCAAATGTTGTTCAAAAATTTCCAAATGTTTTTGATATTGTCGTTCATTCAGATTCACTAATAAATAATGGGTTTAAATATATTTCTGATGCTGGCTATGAGTGGAAATGGATTGGAAGTATAGGCAATAATGATATTAAAAAAATTAACGATTCACTAATTTTTGATTTAGAGAGTGAGGTTTTAAAGGTTCATTCTACTAACAACATTATTATTAGTTCACATCCTCATCGGTGGTCAGACTCCCAATACATTGCATTGTTTAATTTAACGTTTTTTAAAGGCTTGAGGTATTTAGCAAAACTTTTTATCAGGGTGGATTTTCTTAAAAGAATTATGTCTAAATTCTTTCATTTAGCTAAAAAAATATAATTTGATTAGCAAATGAAATCTTACTCAATTCTACTAAAAACTATATTTGATTTCGTGCTATCACTTTTCGGAATTATTTTGTTACTACCTGTTATTTTACTGGCGTGGATTGTCGCATCAATTGAAACCAATTCTAATGGTTTTTTTATTCAGCAGCGAGTTGGAAAGAATGGTAAATTGTTCCATGTGATTAAGATTAAAACCATGAAAAGCATTAAAGGTATTGAGACTACCATTACAGCATCTAGCGATATTAGGATTACAAAGAGTGGTGCCTTTTTTCGAAAAACTAAAATTGATGAATTGCCGCAATTATGGAATGTTTTGACTGGGCAAATGAGTTTTGTCGGTCCTAGGCCTGATGTTCCTGGTTATGCTGATAAGCTGAAAGGTAAAGACAGGATTGTTTTATCCATAAGGCCGGGTATAACTGGCCCCGCTCAACTTGCTTATAAAAATGAGGAAGAGGTTTTAGCTAATCAGGATGATGCGGTTAAATATAATGATGAGATAATATGGCCTAACAAGGTAAGAATTAATCGAGAGTACATTGAAGATCATTCTCTTTTTAAGGATTTTTACTACATATGGAAAACTATAGTGGGTGGTAATGTTAAATACTAAATTTTCATCATGGCCTGCTTTTACTGATGAAGAGGCTGATGTAGTTCGTGATGTTTTAATATCCAACAAAGTTAATTACTGGACTGGAAATGAATGTAAGAAATTTGAAAAAGAATTTTCAGAATTTTCTGGTTCGAAATACGCAGTTGCATTGGGTAATGGAACATTGGCTCTTGATGTTGCGCTAAAGGCTTTAGATATAGGTAGCGGTGATGAGGTGATCGTAACCTCTCGAACTTTTATTGCTTCAATCTCATCTATTGTAAATTCTGGAGCGATGCCTATATTTGCTGATGTGGATTTAGCCTCTCAAAATATTACGCCTGAAACTATTCGCTCTGTTATCACTGATAAAACTAAAGCAATCTTCTGTGTGCATTTAGCTGGCTGGCCGTGTGATATGGATGAAATAATGGCTACTGCTAATGAACATGATTTGTATGTAATTGAGGATTGTGCTCAAGCGCATGGGGCAAAATACAAAGGCAATCCTGTTGGCTCAATCGGACATATTGGTTGTTGGAGTTTTTGTCAAGATAAGATAATAACCACAGGTGGTGAGGGTGGCATGGTAACTACTAATGATGAATCTTTATGGCGAAAGATGTGGGCATACAAAGACCATGGTAAGAGCTATGAAGCTGTTTATGAGCGAGAGCACGCGCCAGGATTCAGGTGGCTGCATGAATCATTTGGTACTAACTGGCGTATGACTGAAATGCAAGCTGCAATTGGCAGGATTCAGTTGAAAAGAATGCCAGATTGGCATCAAAAACGTTTGAGTAATGCCGAAAGTATTTGGGGCACTGCGAAACAGTGTAAAGGGTTGCGAGTGCCAACGATTCCCGATCATATAGAACACGCCGCTTATAAGTGTTATGTTTTTGTTGAGTTGGATGAGTTAGATGTAAATTGGAGTCGTGATAGAGTTATTAAAGAAATTAATGCATTAGGCGTGCCGTGTTATTCAGGGTCTTGTTCTGAAGTGTATTTAGAGAGGGCATTTGATGGTACAAGGTTTAGGCCTAAAAAAAGGCTGCCTAATGCAAAAGAGTTGGGCGAAACTTCATTGATGTTTTTAGCGCACCCAACTTTAACTGAAGATGAGATTCAAAAAACATGTGATGCTATTAAATCTGTAATGGAGTTGGCTGTTAAGTAGTGTGAAAATTTTGGAAATTTCCTAAATGGATAAAAACCTCTTGTTTT
>Ga0114933_10003475_pt1 | contig 15316 bp, 16 predicted proteins | sample 4SBtaG_FD_89691 | JGI IMG/M metagenome (GOLD analysis project Ga0114933, IMG submission 89691) | Deep subsurface microbial communities from Kolumbo volcano to uncover new lineages of life (NeLLi) - 4SBTROV12_W25 metaG | ecosystem: Environmental > Aquatic > Marine > Volcanic | place: Kolumbo... | reverse complement strand
GATGTTTTGAAAAATCCACTGATTAAATCAGTGCCACCACGCACACCAGCCTTGATGCCAGAGCCAACAAGGTATGGCCCTAACTCGACAAGACTGCCAGCACTTGAGTATGGTTTTTTAAGAAAATTATCCCAAGCTTCATCAAGTCCAGTCTGAATCCTTTGACTTGAATCATACTTGCCACCAGTCTTAATTTCACCAATAAAGCTGTCAAAAAATGCAGTTTCAACATTTGTCACTGGCGTGGAATAGAACCTGCCAAATTCCTTGTCATCAATTGGCTTGCCACCAGTTGCCTGTTGCAAACCTGAACCCAAGAACAGTGGTATGTTTACAAGTCCAGCCATGACATTGCTTGTGCCTTTGACCACGCCACCACCAAATTTGCTTAGAGGATCATCGCCTTTTGGTACGTCAAAAAACCACTTGAAGGTTTTTTCATCATCTGTCATATAATCCGTATCTGACTTTCTACTTTCACCAGAACCAGATGATCCGAAAAAATCTGTGCCAGACTTTATGATTTGTGATTCCACCTTGCTTGGTGTCTTGTTAATTGCAAATTCATCACCGTATGATGTTTCCTTTATTGTAACCACTTTTTTGTCACCGTCAAAAAATCTGACTGGATCAAACACGCTTACTGGCTTGCCAGTTGAATCAGTCTTTATTACTCGACCATCACCGATGCCAAGTATTCCCTTTGTCTTTTTTAGGCCACCCTCTTTGCCAAAGTATTGCTGAAAAGTTCCGATGTTTGGATTTAATGCCAGTGCCTTATCCCTTATTTTTTCAGCCTCTTTCCAGTCCTTTGCATTTTTAATCTGATTGAATAATTTTTGTTGCTCTTTGTTTATTTCCCTTGTAGCTTCTTGTTCTGCATACTTGTCCTGGATAAACTGGCCCTCGTCAGAATCCAAGCTTATAATTTCGCCATCTCTCTTGACAGACACTTTTTTGTCTGATCCGATTGTAAATACTGGCTCTGCATCAAGTCTTTGCTTTTTTTCCGTACTTCTTACGGCTTGGGCCACTGGTGTCGTACTGCCAAAGTTTGCCATGCCACTTGTACTGATGCCAAAGCTTTCTGCAAGTGCCTTGTTTTCCTTGTCTTGTTTTTCTTTTGCCCTTGCCTTTATCAGATTACTACTTCTTTGCGTACCCCTTGTGGACCACTTGCTCAGGTCTTGCTGGGCCAGATATTGATTCCATGATGGTCTTGATGAGAGTGTGGCTTGCTGTTGAGCTAGTTTTGCCTTTTGAGATTCAAGCTGTGACTGAACACTGGCGACAGTTTTGCTTTTTATTGCAGACATTGAGATATAACCCTCTTTGTTTCCCACTTGTGGTATTCTAAAACCTGGCTGATAGTTTGGGTTCTTTGGATAATATCCAGCCCTAAAAGATGTGCCTTTGGCTTTGGATTGCTGATAATTTGATACTATATTTGCGATATTCTGTGTCTGAGATATTTGTTGCTTTTGTTTTTGTATGCTTGCTTGCAGTTCTCTGGTCTTTTGTTCATACTCGCCTTTTCTTTTTTTCGTTTTGGATGATAGTCCAGCCATATTTTGTTATTGACACTACACACTATAAGGATTCAATAGGATCATCGCACTGAAATCTCGTACAAACCATGTTATGTTTTGCTCCCCTATCTTGATAATAAGATGATTTTATGCCTTATGTAGATTCTAGAATTTAGCTATAAATGCAAGCTCGCCAGAATCTCGTATTTTGTTTAGCCAGTGATAATATTTCTCATTTTTCTGGTCAAGTGGTAATTTCTCTAATTGTTGTAATGTGGTTAGTTTAACCCAGTAAACCCCATCTTTTGTATGGAATCTAAACTCTGGCTCTTTTTTGCCTTGCATGATTTCCTCAAGGTTTATCTTAATCTCAAGTAAAATCTCACCCTTTGGCTTTTTTGTTGCTATTCTGTGACCACAGCACCCACATCTGTTTTCGTTGCACTCTGCATAATGTCCACAAGTCCAGCAAAACCTTACCTCATACTTTGTGGAATTTTTTGCCCTGACAATATTTTTACACTCTGATTCTATCTGTGTCAAAAGTCATTGCCACCCTGATTCGCAAACTTTTTGTCGCCATATAGAATTTTATCCCACCCATCTGCCTTTGGTCCACTATTCTGTACAGACATTCTTTGTTCTTGTCGCATGGTTTGAAAGGTCTTAACCATGTCGCCACCCTCACTGGATATACTGGCAAAGCCCATCCTTATGCTTTTAGCCATCTCTTTGCAGTCTGAACGAATTTTCCAGTGCTGATTTGATGCTTGCAATTTTAATGCCAGATAGTTTGGGTATAGATTTTGTATGCCAGAATTTCGTGGCACAATGCCAGACACAGCTCGGAAATATTCTGGATCATAACCAGATGTATTGCTTTCTGCACTTGCTTTCTCTATAAAACTTGGTAACTCACTGGACAATATTATCACTCAATATGTGTATTATTTAAGCAGTGCTTAATTTTTCAAATAATATTATAGCATACGCTAGGCAAAAGTTTGGATTTTGTGCCTTACCAATTGGAATATCAATATGCCCATGCTTACGCCTACCAATAACAATCCCATACCAGTAGCTTCAGGGTGCAAGCCAGTAGCTGTGGCACTTATCACTAGGCCCACAATACTTACAAGGGCTAAATTCTCTGTTCTGAGCCATAAAGCACCCAGCACGATTCCCCAAATTACGACTAATGTCAAGCCACCCAAAATCGATTCTAATGGCATCATAACTGCTGTAAATGGATTATCAAATATGCCACAAAGATTACCACTTATCTGCTCAAAGCAAAGATCACCAAATGCCATTAAATTCTAAATGTTATCACACACTATAAGGTTTTTATGGATTTGGTGGCAGTAATTTGTCCAGGTTTGGCACTGCTGGTGGCTCTGGTATAGTTGTTTCAAGTTCTGGTGGTGGTGCTGGCGTAGTTGCTGGTGGTCCAAAGTCTGGCACGAGCTGGCTGAATCCATCCATGTTGTTCAGCAATACGATTACTGCAATAGAACCACCGACCAATAGGGCCATTATTACCCCTGCTGGAATCCATTGTTTAATTGGCACACTTGTCATTGTTTTCAAACCTCTGTCAGCTTGCCTAAGTCTGTCTAAGAATGATGATAATTGTGATGGATTATAGCCACCGTAATTTTCCAGGTATAGCTCTTCTTGTCTGCTAAATGGCTGTGTTATAGATACAATTTCCTTGTCACGCAGTTCTGAGATCAGACTGTCAAGTGTCATCTCGCCTCTGTCAATTTGTGCATCAAGCATACCTTTCTCATCTGGTGTGATGAGATTCTTTTGTAAAAGATATTTTGTAAGTATGTAGCCCATAGTTTTCTCGTCTAGCTGTTGCTCTGGTGGTGTTTCCATAATCTTTTTGTTAAACTCGTCAAGTGTTTCATTTATCTCGGTTTTTCTGCCAGCCACCTTGTCTTGCAGTGTTTTGAGGGCCATCATTGGATCAGGTATGCCTTTTATAATATCCCTTAACATTTTTGAGTGCGTGGTGTCTTTTTGTGTTATTTTTGTAAGTTTGCTGGTCTTTGCAAACTTTACAAGCTCTGCACCTATTTCCCAGTCAAATGGCAAGCAGTTCCTTGAATCAAAATAATACACTGGTGTGTTCTTGGAATAGTAGCACTTTGTAGGATCAAGCTCGAATATTCCCTGAAATTTCTTGCCATCAATGACATAGAAATATTTGCCACTAAGAACCCTTAACTTGTATTCCTTTTGCTTTCTTGATGGAAACATGATTATTGCGACTGGCTCTTTTGACTGGTGTATTTCCCAGTTAGGAAAACTAAAACTAAACATGGTCTAAATTTTTTACTGATATGCTTGTACTTAAAGGAATCTTCTACCCACAAACAGTCCAAGCACGCCAGCTATTAGGATGAATCCCCATGTTGCCTGGTCTATGATCATAAAGCCCAAGAATCCAGCTATGCCAATTACTGATAGTATGACAAGTATTCCAGTGTTTGCAGACCGACCAGTGAACAATCCAGCCACAGCGATTATGAATATCATCACTGCTGGCACGCCCAAAAAGTCACCACTGTGCTGGTTTAACAATCCAGCACCAGCAAGTATCAAGTTAGGACCATAACTTGTGAAAGTCAGTACGGTTTGGTTGTTGCTGGTACATTCGCCATAAACATGAGTGCCATCATTTATTGCCACGCCACTGTCCTGGAAAGCCCATAAACCAGTGCCAGTTGATGTGATACCAGCAGTCTTGTCAATTGCTTGCTGGCTTGTCTTGTACTCACAAGTCATGTCAAATGGTATTGTTGTATCCCAGTTTACTATGATGTTGAAAAGATTATTGGCCCTTGTGATGTCATGGCTTACATTATTTGAATCCCAGTTTGGTATGTATGTGCTGGTGGCTGTGAACGTATAGACAAAAGTAGGATTATACCAGTGGCTTGAATCATTTATCCTTAATTCTAATGCAGTAGCACCACCGTCAGGTAGATGATAGTAAAACGTACCGTATGGTGCTGTCTTTTTTAATACGCCACCCTCATACAGTGATATGTTTGTAAAGCTTGGCACTGGTGTGCCACCAGTCAATGTGAATGATGGCACAATTTCCAATGTTGCACCTATCTGGTTTACAGTTGCAGTCAGTGTGCCAGTTGGGGTTATGTATGTTGTAAGCTGTATTGTATTTGATCCAGTTGAATCCCCAGCATAATTTTTGGCATAAATAATGAAATCATAAGTGCCACCTGGCGTTAGACCAGTGACAGAGTGTGAGTTTGTACCCACGCTTGGTTGCAATATATCGACACCGTTCTGTGTAAGTCTGTAATTAATCAAGTCACTTGATGAGTTTGGCGTGGTCCATTCAAGATCAATCTGTGTGTCATTGATTATTGTGCCACTCAATACTGGTGCATCTGGCACATCGCTGGTGGTTGAGTTTGTATCATTTGATGCAATACTTGTACCATGTGGACTGACAGCATAAACTCGGTAATAATATTGACCAGGTGTACCGACTTGATCAGTAAATGATACTGATGAACCTGAGCCAGTAAACAATGTGGTCAGTGGTGTCCATGTTGTATTATTTGTTGATCTTTCAATCTTTATGTCGCTTAGCGATGCTGTGCCAGTGTTTCCAGGTAAGGTCCAAGTCAAAACTATGTCCAGTGGTGCAGTTGCATTATTTGGAATAGAGCTTGAGAGGCTTGTAGGTGGATCAGGTGGTACGCCAGCCAATGCAGATACGCCAGCACTCAATGGGCCAGTTCCCAGTGAATTAACAGCACCGATTTGAAAAGTGTATGATGTGCCACCAACGACAGAATTGTCAGAGTATGTCAAAACATTACCGACAGTAGTAAGCAATGAGCCATCTCTATGTATCTCATAGTTTGTTATTACAGAATTATTATTATTTGGTGCAGTCCAGTTTAGTATGATAGGCACACCGTCTTGAGCTGTCACGCCAGTGACTTGATCAGGTGTACCAGCGATTGTGATACTTGATATATTACTTGATAAACTCGCACCTATACTTGATACACCTTGCACCGTATAGGCGTATGTATTTGGTGCAGTCACAGTGGTATCGTTGTATGATTCTGTTGATACGCCAGATGCTATTTGTGTACCATCCCTAATTATTGTAAATGTCTGTGTACCTGGATCAGATTGATGTGCCTTGTTTTTTATTGGGAAAGAGTTTTCTTTAAAGTCCAAATAATTTATCAAATTGTCTTTGGTTACACCTGATGCACCGTTTATATCAATCGCATCTTGTGGTGTGCCATGAAATAGTGCCTCAATTTCTGCGTAATCTAATACTTTATTCCAGCTTGTATATTCATCAATAGCACCCTCGAATGGATATGATGCACTTGAGTTAAAATGGTTATGACCACCAAAGTAAACAGAACCTAGCATGGCAGTTGCAGTTTTTCCGAAACTATCTGTTGTTGTGCCAGGACCAAGAGTACAGCCTGGATAACCACAGAATTGAACCCATTGACCATTGATATACATCTTTTGAGTCCCTAATGTACCGTCAGAGTTTGTTGCATTATCATCAATAGTAACTACAATATGTGTCCAAGAATCTTGCTGATAGATGTTTGGCCCACTATATTGACTACCCCAATTCATTGATTGTGCTGGGTATGTGCTTGACCATTGACCATTTTGAACCCAGTAATGTCCAACACCAGCCATTGAAAATGGCACACCAGCACTAGCTCCAGTAGCTGTGGGTTTAATCCATGCAGATATTGTGCCTTCCGTATAAGGCACACTACCATTATTCTGATGGTCACCTGTGTAAAGTAGTGGTTCGCCAATGTTTGTGGTTATCCCATTGAAACACGCACCTTGACCAAGTACACCACAACTTGTTGATAGACTAGGTGCAGTTCCAACCCCAGCTCCACCGGGCCACCCCATAACTTGATTTGGTGCATCAATATCAACTGCTGTTCCACTTACTGTACCATACCCATCATAAGTCATGGCACCTGTTCCAACAATCCAATTCTCAGTATTACTTGCACCAGCATCCCAAGTTAGATCAGCTTGACTAACTACTGTTTGTGCTGTGGCAAGGTTTGTCGGTGCATCAGGTGTGGTTGTATATGTTACTGAAAGTCCATAATTATACGTGCTAATAGATTGAACACCAGCAGTGCCACTAACAGTATTGAAAGGATAGCCCAAACTGAACCAGTCTGCCACACCGTTTACACTTGTGCCAGCTTGTAGTTGATCTTGCACATGAGTGTCGGCAGTAGTTCCCAAGTCCATTACGTGTGCGTGGTGGTGTCCACCACCTGATGGTGATGGTGGTGTACTACAATTTGTATCATTTGCCACATAGGTTACACCAGTTCTGTTTGGATGGGTTGTAAGATTGTTAAGATCATCCCACCAATCTACACTATAATGATTGACAGCACCGTGAGGGTTAGTACCACCACTGGCTTGAGCCTCAATACTATTCCAGTTACATGATGGGTGTGTACCTGCTGTACCAGCTCCAAGCTGGATTCCATATACTATTTGAACATCCGACACAGTTGCATTGTCAGGTATTGCACTTAGGTCAAAATGAAATATAGTGCCTCGACAACCATTCCAGGTGAATGGTGCTAGATAGTTTATACCATAATAGACATTAGTTCCATTACCCTGACCACACGCAGCAAAACTTGTGCTTGTTCCAATTCCCATACCCCATTCTGGATCCATATTATTCAAAGACCATTCTGGCACCCACTTGAAAGTAGGATCAAGTTCTAATGTTTCGCCTATTGCAATTTGATTTTCACCTTGTCTGCCATAGTCAAGATTAACTTGTACGACATCAGATGGCACTGTGTCAGATATATTCACAGACCATAATTGCTCAAAGCCAAGTCCAGCTTGGAAAAATAATGCCTTTGCTTGTAAAACCAGGTCAATATTTTGCTCTAGTGTTTCTCTGTCAAAATTTGCACCACGCATCTGACTTAGGTCATATTCATCACCGTTCAATGTAATTACTGGATCATCTATCTGAACACTTTGGGTAAATGCAAATTTATTGTTTTGATAAGACTGGTTTGTAAAATATGCTGTTGTCTTGACACCGTCTGGCGAAATCTTGTATTCTAAATCAAACAAGCCCTCGCTGTTTTCTTTGGTTAATGTAACAACAACTGCATCTGTAACTTTGAACCCATCAACAGATTCCTCTGTTTCCTCAACGGTAACACTACAAGATACATCATTTACATCAAGATGATTCCATACATCCGTATCTATTGTTGCAGTACGGACATTGTATGTTTCGGACTTTATGATAATATTTTCATCAATATCAAAATATGTACTTGCACACTCTGTCTTGTCAATGCTGATTTTTCCATTTGCCAGTTTGACTTGTACGTGATCAGAATCTTGGGCCAGTATGTATGGTCTGTATATTCCAGCACTGTCACTGATATACTCAGAATGGGTGGTCATTGTAAATGAACCGTCATTATTTTGTATTACGGTGCTTGTAGGCTCAACGTTTGGATAGTCTGGCTGGTTAGCAAAATCTACACTTGTTTGTTCATGCAGTTTGTATAACTCGCCAGTTTCAATATCAAGTTCCCAAGTGTAACCATCTTGCTGTTTTATGTATGTGCTTTCTACAAGTGGCCCTTCATCATCAAAGCCTATCGTAGGATGTCGTTCTAGTCCAGTAATAGTTTCACTTTGTGCAAAGCTTGGTATGAATAGTGCTGGTCCTATTACCAATAGTGCTAATAATATTACTTTCATTATACAAATTCATCTTGCTGTCTGCGTGTACTTGCCATATACATCCAAAGCACTATTCCAGCTATACCGAAAATAGGGATTAAAAGGAATACAGAATACAAGTTATCTCGATTAGCTAAAACATCCAAAGGCATATCATCCCATATTGCCTGGTCAAAAGCCAGAGTGTAAACAATGGGCATAAACATTATGAATACTATGCCAAGTGCAAAGAAAGCTATCAAGGTCCGTATGATAATGTTTACAGCCATTAAATTGTAAATGACATAACACACTATAAGGTTTTAATAAAAAAAGAAAAAAGGGGGTTGGAATTTATTAAATTCCTCGTGTTAATGTTCCACGAATAAGAGGTATCAAACCAAGAATTATGAAGATAGGAATTATGCCAAATACAATATTTGCATTCGCTTTCGTATCTAAACAAGCTTTAGCCTGATCTGTGCTGTCTGCTGGAGTACTTGAATCGTAGCCCGTTAGTGTGGTACAATCAAGTGCATCTGAAAATGCATTGAAGATTATCAAAGCTATGATAATTCCCACGACCATGACAACAATACCAAGTATTTGCTGAAAGTCCATAAAAAAAGTAGTAAATAATGCCTTATAATGATTCTAGATTCTTATCGACCAGTGAAATAATATATTATAGTTACCACCAGTAGCATACCGATTACGGTTTGCATAACCCACACGAATATGCTTGGGAATCCAAATATTGCAAAGAGTGACCAGATAAAGCCACCAGTAAGGAAATTTATGAATAACTCGAATACTGCAAATGGCCAAAAGATATTGTCAATGACTGGATCAAGTTCGCTTTCCCATGTGCCAGATGCAGTGGTACAATCTGTCTGGTTTGCCACAGTCCAGTCAATCACCCCATTTATCACGCAATGATCATCACCTACGTTTGTATTGATGTCTTGCTCTAATGTGCCTGATATTATAGTCCATGTGCCACCCGCAGTGCCACAGTCAGTCGCATTGCCAATCGTAAAGTCCTTTTCACCAGCCACAGTACAATAGTCAGTATTATAGATTGATGGCATGGCTATGGAATTTACTTGCGTACTTGCATCCATAGGACTGATTAGTGGAATATCCAAAGGCGTGCCAGTAGGTGTCGCCTCTACAATCATAATTCCAGCATTTATGCAAAGTAAGAACAAATAGATTTCCAGGAATAGTTTTTGCATTAGTGTTTAGCCACCTCAAAGACATCCTTGACAATCAAACCCATACTGATAAATCCAAAGCCCAAAAATACCCATCCAAGCCAAGAACCGTCAGAACCCTCTGGTATCAAAAATTCTGTATGTGTGCTGGATAGTGACACCACTGCATCTGATGAATCCAGTGTTTGGCTTGTAATTGTCGTAGTTTCTGCCACGCCATAGCCAGATACGATAAACATAGCCAGACCAAAAAACATCACAATCGATACCATTCTAAGCATATAGGTCAGCATACCAGCAGAACGTAAAAATCCCCATATCATAAATCCAAAGCTAAATGCTATCATAAAGATAAATACACCAGTTTCTAATGTTGCCATGCTAATCTTTTGTATCATTAGTGCTTAATGACTTTTTAGAGAGTGTGTCAACTAGCAAATTTTTAAGCTCATCCTTGTCAAATACATACTCTTTTGCCAAACTTTCAATCTTTTTGTATGCAAGTCTGCCATTTTTTGGCAATACAGAACCATCACCGTATGTGGAATAATACCAATATCGTAAGGCTGTTCTTGCACTGGTCTTGTAGCCTTTTGTTGCCTTTTTGAAAAATTGCTCGCCAGTGAGTTTCATGTTTTTATAGCCAGTCTTTGTCGGTGAGCATTTGGCACAAGTAGTGGCTGGAAACACCAAAGGGTGCAAGCCTGATATTTCACTGCATAGTGCCACCCTGAATGGCTTGTCAGTGGTATAATGATATGACTTGCCATCTAACCCAGCGTTATTGATGAAAAATGAGCCATGTGCCATCTGATATGCGTACTGCTTTTGGAAATTATCTATGGCCCAGCGATGTTTCCAGCCTATGGTATTTTTCCAGTTTTGTGAATCCTGGTCTGACATACTTGTAAGTATTCTGAAATTTGCATCCCTCATCATAGGCATTAGAGCCTTTTGATAGTGGATATTCATAAATGTGATAACCTTGCCAGATACGTCATGACGTATTCTGGTCAATTTTTCAGCTAGTTCCTTTTTTCTCTTTGAGGGCAAAAAGTCCATGATAAACGATACATCGTCAAAAACCATGATATATGACAATCCCTTTTCGAGCTTGTCAATTATGCTGTCAAGATCATGCAAGTCTTTGCCAGAGAACCACTTGATGACATAAGGCTCTTTATTCTTGCAAGATATGTGGTGTATCATTGTTTGGGCCAATGTCGATTTACCTGAGCCAGACTGACCACAAAGTAAAACCGAGATATACTGAGCTCTTGGTTTTACGCCTTCTTGCATTTTTTTAATTGTGGTACAAAGCTTTGCCACAGAATGATCAATCCTTAATGGGTATTTTTTGCCATTCCAGGAATATACTGTGGTCTGAACCTGCGTGGATGCACTTTTCTGTGGTCCTAAAACCTGGTTAATTGTAGTACCCACGCTTACATACCAGCCCTATAACTCATAAACAAGGTGGCCCTTTCGTTTGCAATTGCCATCTCAACTACTGGCATATACTTGAAACAATAAAGCATGGCTCTCTCGTTAAGCATACTTTTATCTGTAAATGAATGCACAGTGATGTCAAATTTTGGCAGATCACTGATCCTATTTTCTGGTGTCAAACATGAATTACAATTATGAATCCAGTGCTGTGCCACAATCCAATTACTAGCTTTGACGGCTGTTTGGTAGCCCGTCAGGTTAATGGCAAACTGCATATCATAGTCTGTGGCTTGTTTGATTGGCATATCACAACTGAGAGTGTGTGGTAATTAAATAGTTAGTAGTTAGTAGTTAGAGCCTTATTTGTTATTAAAAATAATAAGAAATTGTTAATTAAGTATTACTAAATTTTTTTTTTGAACATATAATAATATTATACCTATAATGTGACGGTCTAGCCAGGTTAAATCATGCAGACTTTGGTATTTTTGGGCCACTACCTACCCTATTTAGTCATGTTTTTCATGTTAATATTACATAATATTAACAAGTGCCAAAATATCGTCACATTACTGCCTAGAGTGGTGTGAAAAAATTAGCAAAAAATGAGAGGCGTTTATAGTAACCTAGCCATGATTAATAACCTCGTTTTTTCTTTTTAGCCATGAAGTCTTTTATGATTTTTTCACTACCCCATACATTGTCGGATGAACCTAATGGTTTATCTACAAATTTTCCCTGTTTCTCGGACCAAAAACCACTTTCAACTTTGATTTTGCGTTTTTTACCCATGATTACATATCACCAAATATTGGTATTATATGGGTACTCTGTCCTTTTGGCACACCCTTTGGGCATATCTCATTAGCCATACTGCCAAACGATGTACCGACTTTCCCACAAAGGTCACAAGTGTAAGTATTTTTTTTAGCCATGATTAATTACCACGCTTTTCCATAGAATTGGGGATTACACTTACATTTCGTGTAGTATGTTGTACCACATCTAATGCAGTATTTTTTCTTTTTTCTTTTTATACCCATAAAAGTATCACCAGTAACATTGTCATAACTAGGCATAAAATACAATATTCATACTACATTAAAAGGATTAATCAAGTGCATCTGCAAGCTTGTCAATTATATCCTCATATCCCTCTTGAAGAGCTTTTTGTGCCTTGCCAAACGGTGTCAAAAAGTCCTCTGGCTCATACACATGGATGTCCAGGTCTGTGTTCATTCTGGTATAGTTTGGATCACAAGCATTGTGCATGAACCACATAGTATCGCCAAGTCTTGCAGACCAGTGATCCACACCCCACTGTTTATCGCCAATATCTAGGACCACATCATGACAGCTTGGACTGTGCCATCTTGTATGCTGAAAATAAACATGACCGTCATCCATGTACTGAGAGCCACCAAACGGTTTAAGCTCTGGCACAAGCGTGATTAGTTTGATTTTTTTCTGCACGTTAATGGGTGGATCAAGCCAGATGTATTGTTCAGTACCTGGCTTCATAAGGTAAAATTTCCATCCATGTTCCATATCCCTTAGCTTTGGATCAATATTATCAGGGAATATCTGGTTAATCTCGTCATAAGTAGGGCATGAATTACACGAATCTGGTATGATTATACCAGTATGTGAGCCAAAAAGCGATGCCAAAAGCATTATTTCAATCATGTTTGTACTAATTTGATACTAATACGATGCTTTTTTAACTTGACGTTTTTGTTTTAGAATGGTCATATACCCCTTGCTTTCCAGTGTGGCCCTTGCACTTGACATGGCTTGCTTTGAATAATATGGGCCTCTATACCTGACACTGCCCTCTTTATCTCTCGCTATAAGCCAATATTCTGTCACAACAACATAATTTGATGCACTCATTTTGATACCTGGATTTTTTGCCCACCGTTGCTGTCATCCTTTCTTGTAAAATATGGTCTAAGGAAAAATCCAAGTCCTAAAAATGGCGTGGCAATTGCAAGCGACAAAGCCAGCAAAACAGAATCAGATGCACAAAGTCCGAAAAGTTCCATTTAGAAAAAGCTCTCGTATGATGGTCTTGATGTTTTTGTCTTTTTCTTTGGCTTTGTTACTGGTCTTTTCTTGTTAATTTTCTTACCATACCATTGTGTTTCTGTGTATTTCTTACCATTAATTACAACGTATTTCTGTTTAGATTTTGATTTTTTGGTGGATTTACGCTTTTTTGGTGTGGGTTTAACACCCATAAAGGAATCAAACTTGGCAAAAGCACCGTCAATGCCACCCTGACTTTTTGGACCACATCCTTTTGTCCCACCTTGCTTGCAATACTCATCATGCTCAAGTTTGGCTATCCATGATGATCTTTTTTCTGTGTCAGCCTTTTGTTTTGCCTTTGTCCTGGCTGTTGCCCTTGCCTTTTGAAAATTCATATAATCACCAGTATTTTTTGGGTTATATCCAAGTGACTGCATTGTTTTTGTATCTCGCCTAACTCTCTCTTTTTGTACTTGCCTATCAACAAAACTTGTGACAGTTGAACCACCTTTTTTTAGTTTACAAATAAATCCACAAGGATCACCCATAGTATTACATTCAATTAGTGTCTTTTAACTTTTTGAGGCTTGCACAAGCTTGCACATTATGACCAGTGAGTTTTTCATGCAGTATGGCTATTTTTCTCTCATTAAATATCAGGTTACACCGATAGCACTGGTATTTTATTTTCATCAGGTAAACACCTCAAGTTTTTTCTCAATGTCTGCCATTTCATCATCAAACCTTTTGGTATCTTGTTCCTTATCATCTAATGAACAGTCCGAGCAAATAATTGATTCAATATTTTTATCAACAAATCCATCCATAGTGGTCTGGCTCTCAATATCTTGCGTACTTTGTTCGTATTTTCCCCACTTACAGTTCCTTTTTGCCACATCAGTTCCTTGCTCTTGGATTAACTTTTCAAGTCTTTTAATCTCGTTGAATGTTTCAGGGTAAAACTGCTGTATTAATTTTAATTCAGAGTGAGTGGCAAACGCACCACATAGGCAGTCGCCACTGAGTTCAAGAAATTCGTAAACTGGTGATCTTTCTATCTTATTTGTAATAAAATAATCATAAACCCAGCCATTTGATTTGAAAAATAATGGTGATACAAACCACATTTTTTGATCATTATATAGATACTTTGACCATTTTATCTTTCTTCTTTTGGATTCTTTTTTACGAATACCACCCACAATACATGGATTTTCACCAGCTCGTATTTTGTCATAGATGAATTTTCTTATTGGAAAATATTTTAGATGTTGCATTGTAACTGTATGAAAAGCTGGTCTAGGAAAACCATACGTTAATACTAATTTTTCATAGGAAAAAACCTCACCTGGTTTTCCTCTGCTAGTCGTCTTTGTCCGTATCACATCACTTGGGTTCATAATAGTTAATGGGTAGTTTTTGCGACTGCAAAAATCAATTATGAATTTTTTAGTATCGGCAATACCAATTCCAGTATCAACAAAGACCACCCCACGAAACAGATTTGGATAATTTTTTGCCATAAAATCAAGAGCAATACCACTGTCTTTTCCACCTGAATATGCCACATAGAAATCTGTTATTCCCTTACCAAGAGCTTCTTGGATTATCTCATCAGGTGATTTTTCCATCAGGTAAACACCTCAAGTGGCTTGTTATCCAATTTGGGATCATTACCTACGACATCCCAGCCATGCACTTTTGTTCTTGCAAATAATTCTATTCTTGGCAAGTCACCACAAAGCTGTATAATTCTCTGCCTTACAATGTCAGGTTTTTTTGAATGTTCTCTTATTGGGCTGTCTATGATTTGTTGAATTTTTCTAGATTGTCGATCAAATTTTCCCTTTCTACCAAGCAAAACGATTTCAGCGTTTGATCTTGTGTACCATCCAAGTCCATATTTTTTAGGTCTAAACGTTGATTTATCTCGCTTTATCCAAACAAAAGCCACCGTCTTATATTCAAAGCCCCAAGCCTTGACAACATCTAAACCGTCTTGTAAATTTGGAAAGGTACACCATAAAAATAACATGGAATTATCATGTGCAATTTTTTCAATTGGTAATTTTTTAATCTCATCAACTGACATTGTATTGTAATGATTTTGTGCCAATCCCCAAATCCCACGCTTTGAGTTTGGATCACTTTTGTATTCCCAAGCTGGATCAGCATAGATAATTTGGTATTTTTTATTTGGTAGGTTCATAACAGATACCTCAAAATATATTCCACCACTGGAACGGTAACAGCATTACCACACATTTTGTAACGCTGGGTATCTGAGTGGCCCTCAGTCCATCCATCAGGGAATCCTTG
>Ga0114933_10003473_pt1 | contig 15322 bp, 8 predicted proteins | sample 4SBtaG_FD_89691 | JGI IMG/M metagenome (GOLD analysis project Ga0114933, IMG submission 89691) | Deep subsurface microbial communities from Kolumbo volcano to uncover new lineages of life (NeLLi) - 4SBTROV12_W25 metaG | ecosystem: Environmental > Aquatic > Marine > Volcanic | place: Kolumbo... | reverse complement strand
TTATTTTTTTAAAAAAACAGATATTTCATATTATGATTTTTTTCCACAAAAAATAACAACTTTGACCAATCAAACATCATTTAATTTTTCAACCAATTGTTTTGACTGTATTTATGATTTAGAAATAACTAACCAAATTCTTAAATTTACAATAGTATCAAAAAATAAAAAATCTTTATTTTGCAATGATTTTTATTTGTTTGGAACAAACAAATTTATTAAAATTCACAATATCATTATGACTGGAAATTATGAATACTCAATAAAAATGGACAACCAAACCATCAAAGATATTGAATTAAATGGTTTTCATATATTTTATTTTAATAAGGGAATTATTTACAGCATTGAAAACATAGTGGATACTATTGGATTATTTGATTCAAAAAATATGGAAAATAAAAATATTGATTTTTTGAGAAATCAAATGGGTTTATCTCTTGAAAATGTTCAATTAACAAATTCAAATATTTATTCAAATAATACAAAATTCAAAGAAGGAGATATATTTTTAATAACTAGGTATGATGGTCTTGATCCATTAATTATGTATGGAACTGGTAGTTCAGCAGGTCATACCGCAATGGTTCTGGAAATTAATGGTAGTTTGAATGTGATAGAATCCACTGATAAAACACCTTTTAAAGTTTATTGGCCACCACCATATGGAGTGATCAATACCCCCATTGATAAATGGTTTGAACAAGCTAAAAATGCGGGATTTACAGTTTCAGTAATCCAACTAAGAAATGATATAATTAATAAACTAAACTTCACAAAAATTAGAGAGTTGTTCCAAACTTATAAAGGTCTTCCGTATGGATACCACAATTTACTTTATGGATGGATAGATACTATTGATGACAATTTTCCACAAAATTTAAATAGTGATATTTTATCAATTGTAATAAATTTAATAGGAAGATATAATCCTGATATAGTCGAATCTGTTTTTGTGGAAGGCCTAAATAAAAGAATTAATTCTTCCAACAAAAGTTTGGATGAAATTTTAAATTATAGTCTTGAAAATAATATTTCATTTAATAAGTTGTTTCTTATTCCAGAACAAGACAATTGGGTTTACAGTGATGGAAAAAGCATGGTATGTAACGTTCTAATTTTAACATTGTTAAAATCAGGTGGCTTAACAAATAAAAATATTCAGGTTAGTGAATTTACACCACGAAACTTGTATGAGTTAGATATTTTCAATTCATCGTTTTTTCTGGAAAAAAACAATAACAAAAGAACATGTCTAAATAACCAACAGGGAATTTGCCAAATAACCGGAGATTACATTATGGATTATCCTAATTTTAACAAAATTTCTATCTATGATAATATGAATGAAATTTGTCCTTCTTTACCTAAAAAATATTATAGAAATCCCAGATGCTAAAAATATCTTATGTATTTTTCAATTTCATGGGTAAACACAACCATGATTCTTTGACAAAGCAAAATTCACGATTTGTCAAAAACTTGTTCATAACCTCATGTCACAAATCAACAGTAAATTTTATGAAAAACTCAGTTCATCAAAAGATAATGTATTTGTTCCATCCTCAAAACATGTATGGGCCTTGTTCCAATCATTTTTTGTGATTTTAAGATGAATTTATTTTTTCCAACACACAATATTTCGTTTTCTTGGAAAAAGCGTCAAGTTGTGGATAGATCCAGAGCCAAAAAGATTGATGTGTGTATTTGTGTCACTAACATTGAGATTTCCTTATTTCATGCCAAAGAGATCAATCATTTTTAATGTCGAGTGGTGTAATTTAATCAATGTTTTTCCTTTTTATATTTACTTCTTGGTCATGAATTGCATTCATATCCTTTAATGGACCGAACATATTTATTAGGAATTAAAATTGTTTGTTTTGATTTATGACCATACAAGAAGCCAAATATATTTTTCGACAAATATTTATTGAAACCATGGTGAAATATACACCATGGTCTATTTAAGGATATTTGTGACAACAAGGGTTGAAAAAAAATAAATATTTTATATATGTTCAATCATTTTTACAATTTGAGAAATTTAGGATATTATCCAGATGCCATATTAGATATTGGAGCATATCATGGAAATTGGACCAAAAATATGATGTCTGTTTATCCAAATTCAAAATATTACTTATTTGAAGGTATCAAGTATAAACAATTAGATACATTTAAAAATGAACCAAACATATTTGTTAGAAATGAATTATTAAATGATAAACAAGATGAGGTTGATTGGTATGAGGAAAAAAACACTGGAGATTCATTTTTCAAAGAAAGGACCAAATATTTTTCAAAAACCAAGCCAATCAAAAGAACTACAATAGATTTAAATTCAATAATTGAGAGAGATAATATTTTAAAAGATAAAAAAAATATATTTATCAAGATAGATTGTCAAGGAGCAGAAATACCAATATTAAAAGGTTCTAGTAAAATATTAAATAGAACAGATTTTATAGTTATAGAAATGCCTTTATTTGGACAATATAATGAAGGTGTTCCAAATTTTTTAGAACATGTACAATTCATGAGCAATATAGGATTTATTCCATTTGATATAGTTGATAATCATTACAAGAATGGTTTTAACATACAAATTGATATGTTATTTATAAACAAAAATCACAATATGAATAGTACCATTCAACAAAAGTTATTTTAAGTGTCCTAAATCATGAAAAACGTTCAATAAAGAATTTTTCGATGGGTGATATTAAACTTTTTCTAATTCATGAGTTAAATACAAGTAACATTTCACATTAAATACTTTTCAAAAAATAACCAATGTGAGTTCCATGTTTTTTGGATCAAAATTAGGAACAAGTTATGTTTCCTGAACCACACATAAAATATCAGAATAACAAGAATATTTCAATCAGATCAAAAATGATTTTTTCAATGTATCAAGTTTTTGGTTGAAATAAAAATTGACCATTAATTTTAGTTTTTCAATGAAATTTTGTATATTTTGCTTGTAACCTTGGTGTTTTGCGATTCCCTTGTTTGGTTGAATCTACAAATAAAATATAAAAACATCAATTGATGTTTACAAATGAAAATAATTCATCCAACCATATGAAATATGTATCAGTACAAATGAAATTTACCTGAAAAAATATTATGAAAATTCCAGGTGCTAAAAAATATATTATTTTTTTGATTTTATGGTAAACACAATTCTTGTTTTTTTAATGGAGCGCAATTTATATTTGTTAAAAATCAACAATTAATCCATTAAAACTCAGTTCATTAAAAATAATTGTTTCAATGCCATATCCTAAGATGCGTGTGGACTTTGTTCCAATTGTTTTCTGATTATTTTAAGATTAGTGATGAGTTTATTCCTATCTTTTTTATTTAATCCTTCATCTAAATAATTCAAATTAACTTTTTTATTTCCATGCATATTGAATTTATTTAATAATTTTAATATTTTACACAAAGTAAATATTTTTTTTGTTTGATATCCCCTTTCACAAGCCCAACTGGCTTTACTACAAGTTTGATTTCTGGAATATATTTTTTTCGAATAGTTTTTCAAATGTGGTCCATAAAATTTGTTTCCATTTGGATAATCTTTCAAAAATCTTAAATAATTGTTTTTGTTTCTATGATGGGGATTTATAAATTGTGATAATCCATAGTCTATTATATATGGCTCTTTGGTATCAATAAATATATTTCCAAAATGAAGATCATTATGGATATAATTTAATTCATGTATTTTTTTTATTTTTCTACATATCATTCTTAATTGTGATTTGTCCAAAGATTTTTTTTTATGGGCGTAATGAAACAAAGTTCTTCCTGTGAGTTTTTTCATCACAACAATAGTCAAAAAATTTCTTTTTTTCAGTCTTGAACCTAACAATATTATTTTGTCATAAACATTATCAATTATGTCATTTCTGTTAGTTATGACATGGTAATAAACTTTGGGTCCAATGCTAGTTTTTTTTCCATGAATTAATATGTCTTTTCCCATTTGTGTTGCTATATTTATTTCTCTTTCTAATTTATTATTGTTTGTTGGGATTATTTTAATAGCCACATTTTTCCTTAGTAAGTTTCCATTTTGATAAATGTCAGATTGATATATTTCTCCTGTTGAAGAAGCCATACCTATTCTTTTTATTAATTTGACTCCATAATTTCTTTCCTTGTCTCTTGTGTGTTTTTTTAAAGGAATGTTAATAATATTTTTATCATGGTATTTTTTTTTTTTTGGTACTTTTTTTGGTGTTTTTCTTGGTGTTTTTTTTGGTGTTTTTCTTGGTGTTTTTTTTGGTGCTCTTTTTGGTATTTTAACCAGTGTTTTTTTGGGTGTTCTTACTTTTCTACATCTGTTTTTAGGTGATATTTCACACCTGTTGTCTATTTTAACACTTCTAACACATCGTCCATTAGAATTCATGTCACAATTAGATTTAATTTCATGTTTTTTTTTTGGTGCTCTTTTTGGTGCTTTGACCAGTGTTTTTTTAGGTGTTGTTATTTTTCTACATCTATTTTTAGGTGATATTTCACACCTGTTGTCTATTTCAGCACTTCTAACACATCGTCCATTAGAATTCATGGCACAATTAGATTTAATTTCATGTTTTTTTTTTAATTTGGGTTGTTTGATATATTTTACCATAGATTTAGCATGTTTTCTGTTGATTTTATTTTTAGGTATTTTTTGAATATCCCTGATTTTTTGAAATTTCATTGCTCTGTTTTTTGCACATCTTTTTTTAAGAGTCAATCTACATTTTTTTTTATCCCATATTTTGCTTTTAGCACATCTTCCATTCAAATTCATGGCACAAGGACCATCATGACCTCCCAAAAAACTTTTTATATATTGTTTTAAAATATTAGAACCTTTTTCACTATTAATTTTATATTTTAGTTTTGTGTTTGGGTCATTAATATACATAAATTTATTCATGTTCACTAATATATCTAAAGAAATAAAATAGCCATATTCACAAATATTGTTATAATAAATATCCTTTAATGGACTAAACATATTTATTGAAATGTTTTTTGTTTTGATTCATAACCATTACAAGAAGCCTCAATAAATATATTTTTCGACAAATATTAATTAAAATCATTGTATGAACATACTAAAGTCCATTAAATGATAATTAACACAACTAATATTTATTATTTTTAATTTTGGTAATGATATATGAACTTACTTTAATTTGTTTTTTGTTTAGAATGACTTCAGATAAATGGCGTTTTGAGAGATTGGGATATTTGCCCAAATAATCTTTTACTATTTCTATTTGGATATTTGTAAGTTTCCGTTTACCTTTTTTAACAGATGATTTAGAAAATGTGTCTAATTCATAATCCAATATTTTTCCACTATCTGTTTCTAGCCATCCTTTGATAATTAATCCTTTGTTATAAGTATGTTTTGCATGACAAGAACTACACAAACAAACCATATTAGATTTACTATTTTGATGAATATGATCTATGTATTTATTTTCATTTGACAAACATTGTTCTTTGATATGATGTGTTTCTAAATTAGTATTTGAACCACATATTTCACATTTATTCATAAATAATTTAGAATTATAAATAGATTTCTTACCAGATATCAATCCTTTATTTGTACTCACTATATCTTTTCTAATTTTATTTGCCAAATTTAAAAAATCTTTATCCATATCCATGCTTTTACAAACCTCCAGTCCATAAAGTGTAGAACCACGACCTTTTTTAAGTTTTCTATTATATATAAGTAAATTTTTTTCATAATCATATTCAACAGATAAATGATATGCCACAATGTTAGGTAAATTAACTTCTTCTATATCAGTTAAACTATGTAAATGTGTGGCAAAAACAAAATTAGATTTTCTTTCAATGATTTTAACAATTCCAGAAGCCACTATAGCAGTTGATGAATATATTTCACTCCCTTTTGCTAATTCATCTGCTAAAACTAAACTAGTTTCATCACATCTATTTAGAATATTTCTAAGCTCCAACATCTCCACTGTAAAACTGGAATGACCTTTAAATAAATTGTCATTTCCACTTATTCTTGTAAATATATGTTTAAAAGGATAATATTCCACTTTTTTAGCAGAACAATAAAATCCCGCTTGACATAAAACTAAATTAGTACCCAATTGTTTCATATATGAACTTTTTCCAGAACTATTAACCCCATAAATTAAAGCACCATTTATTATTTCACCTTCATTATTTTCACATCCAATAATTATATCGTTTGGAACATATTCAAAATCATCATTGATTCTTTCTATTATTGGATGTCTAACATCTTTTCCTAAGAAATAACTTTTAGAATTTTGTCTTTTCACTATTTTAGGTTTACAATAATTATACTTGATACTTACTTTGGCCCCACTCTTGATAACATCTATTTCACTAATGAAATCAACCACATTTTTTAATATCTGTCCATAATCATTGTCCAATTCTTTTAAAAATAATTTAAATTTTTTTCTACATAATTTATTTAATTTTTCATAATAATATTGTAATTTTTCAGCCTTTTCTTTTAATTCATAAGTATGAATCTTGGTATTATTGGATGTGGTTCTGTACTCTATTTCTTTTGGTCTTATGTAAAAAATTTTATTATTATACTTAATTTTCAATTTATCAATTTTTGATATTTCTTTTTTTAATAAATTAGCTCTTCGTTTAGTTGATATCAGATATTTACCATCTTTTTCTGTTTTTTGAACTTTTACAAAACCTAAATTAGATTTTATATCAGTTATACTAGTTTTATTAGTTTTGTTAGTTTTGTTAGTTTTGTTAGTTTTATTAGTTTTATTAGTTTTGTTAGAATTATTCTTTTTTTTACTATTTTTGGATGTGTCTTTTATATAACTACTTAGTTTTTGGGCAATTAAATCAAATAATAGTTCAATTTCATCTATTTTATATTGTAGATCATCAATATCAAAAAAAACACCCATTTTAAAAATATTAGTGGTTATGTTATTTTTATGGAATTTCCCAATTACATCTAATAGAATTTTACTGCTATAATCTTTAACAAACATTTTAAAAGATTTGATTATATCATCTGAAATAAATAGATTTTTATTTGATATTTCAAAACTCTTGACCAACTCAATTATTTTCATAATATTTTTATATGAAATATCCAATGATACAAATTCACTGGGTTGAAGAATGCCAAGACTGACTCTTCTGTGACATCTTTCCAAATCTAAAACATTTTTTAAAAAATCTTCAAATAATTCATAAATAAAATAGCCATCTTTTTTTTTCCTAAATTCCTCTATTAAATCATACCTGGAATTCAATATGTCTATGTTAATTATAGGATTTAATATTCTTTGAATGAGAAGACGTTTTCCTGGAGCAGTGCTACACTTATTAATTATTCCAATAAGAGAATTAAATTTACTAGATATATTTCTATTTTTATCTGGAATTATGTCTAATTGATGAATGCTATTATGTGTTAAAATAAGATATTTGTTTTCTTCTATTATCTCTGGTTTGTATAATTTCTCAATTAGTGTTTCATTATGTTCATATGCGTATTCCAATAGACCTATATAACTTTTAATGCTAATATCATATTTCTCTAAATCTAAAAATTCAAATATATTTAGTTTAGTGCCATTGTCAAAAGTTCTTTCCAAAATTTCTTTTTGGTAATTTTTGTTGGAATATTTAGAATTTAAATTTCTAAAATAATGACAGTGCGTATTAATTTCAAGACAATCTATTATTTTTTTATTGGTGATTTCATCTTGATTTCTATAAATAAGAATCTCGCGTGGTTGATAAATTTGTAACAATCTGTATATTTCATCAGTAGAAAATGCTAAATCATGTGGTTTAGATGTTGTTTCAAACATTTTATTTTCTCCAGTGGATAAATCAACAAAAGATATACCAATTGATAAACCAGTTCCATAATATTTCATAATATTAAAAGTTTCGAAATAGATACATGCTAAATAATTTGAATTAAAACTTTGTGTGAATAGAACATTTGTTCCTGGACTATAAATATTTGTTACTTCTCTATTTGGATTTGCTTCTCCATGGGAATCTTGTTCAATCAATATTACTGTCCAACCATTTTTAATTAGTTTGTTTAAATGTTTTTGAATGGCATGATTTGGAAAACCACCCATTAAAGGATTATTTTTAGAATTATTTGATATTTTCTTGTTTTTACGTGTAACAACAGCATCTAACACTTTAGCCACATCATAAATATTTCCCCATTTAATTTCTCCATTATCTATCCCATAATATTCAAAAAAACTACCCACTTCCATTAAAACTATAGTTTTGTCACCAAATTGTTTGATATATTTATTTTGATATTTAATATATTCATCTATGATCATTCTATTAAAAAAAATTATTCTTTTTTTAAGTAGTATTGAAATAATATAAAAACAAACCATGGATACATGTTTATTCAAGTTATGGAAATCAAGAAAAAAATTTTAATTTTTGAAAAACTAAAAGAAATTTTTAGAAAAATGAAAAAAAAAATATTTTGGTCCAAAAATGAAAACCCATTATTATCCAAATAAATCAAACACAATTAAACAAGTCATAAATATATTTTTATTTTTTTATAAATTTATTCCTTCGTTGGTGGGAAAATATAACATTAAATAATATATAATGAATAAATATGCTCTCTTAATAGGAATAAATTATATAAATACTTCTATGAAATTAGATGGTGCTATCAACGATGTTAAAAATATAGAAAATTTAATAAGAAACAAATTTGGATATCAAAACATAAAATTAATAAATGACCATTCAAAAAGAAAACCAACAAAAAAAGTCATTTTGGAAGAATTAAATAAAATAATTAATGAAATTAATTGTGGAAATTGTGATGAATTTTGGTTTCATTATTCAGGACATGGTTCTAATATTCCAGATTATTCTGGAGATGAAATTGATGGCAGAGATGAAATCTTAATACCAATAGATTATCATAAAGGAAATATAATTTCAGATGATGAACTATATGAAATCCTAAGGAAAATAAAAAATAAAAATTGTAAAATATTTTGTTTGATAGATTGTTGCCATAGTGGAACTCAATTTGATCTTCCTTATTTATTTACAAAGAGAAATAAAGTGATTCTTAATAATAACACAGATTTAGAGTGTAAAGTTACTTTGATAAGTGGATGTTCAGATAAAGAGGTTAGTTATGATGTATTTAATGCTAATGGACAAAATAAAGCTTCAGGTGCAATGACATCATCACTAATTAGTTCTTTAAAAGCATTGAAATTCCATTGCTCATTTTTTGATTTGATTCAACACATGTACAATTTTCTAAAAAAAAAACAATATGACCAATCACCACAATTATCGTCTAATTATGATATTAATGATGGGACAATGTTTTGTTCCAAATTAAATGGAAAATTATGTTTGATGTAAACACAACACCAGAACAAGTCAAATCAATCCAATGTCTTTTTATTTGATTTGCACCAATTAAAATTAAAACGCCGAAAATAAATTATCAAATATGACATAGTAATGAATAGTCATATGGTTCATAATGATCAACTCGTTGTAGCAGTACAATATGTTCTTAAAACACTATGGAATTACATTAAAAACAACTTTCAAACCATCAGGTGTATTATACGATGTATCAAAACCAAAATTTACACGGTTTGAAATGGTCAAATTTTGTTGATTTTTTGTCGAGTAAAACTGATGTTTCAATCCTCAGTGTAAAAAATGAAAATATTTACTTTTTGTCCATAAATTTTTCCCATTCTTTTATAACACTTGAAACCTCAAATATTTTATTTTTGTTTGATTTAATTTTATCTGTTATGTTTTTATTGAATTTTTTATTACTTAATTTTATGGCAATTTTAAAATATTCTTCCATGTTGTTGGCAGAGCATTCAAATATATTCATTCTTTGATACAATATATCTGTTATTCTTCCTTTTAAACTTCTAAATGGATATGTTACTATTGGTTTGTTCAATGCAAATGCTTCCATAGAAGTTATTCCCCCACACCATCCAATCGAATCTAAAATAACATCTGATATAGATACTAAGCCCAAAATATCTCTGTGTTTCATTTTTGGTATAAATAACATTCTGTTATTCTTGATTTTATATGAATTATCACCTATAAACACAACATTACTATTGGGAATATGTTTTAAAATTTTAAGTGAAACATCAATCAAATTTCTTGTTATTTTTAAACTGTTTTGAACACACAAATACACAATGTTAGATTCTTGTAATCCAAAATCTTTTTTGTTATATATTTTATTTTTGGATATTTCAGACAAGTCCATATTGTTTCTTATGGCATATTCTCTCAAACAACTCACATCTTTTATATTTGGTTCATAATAATAAGAAGATAAATTTTGGAATATAAGTTTTTCAGTGTAATATTTTTCCACTTCTTTTCTATCAACCTTATCATCTTTTAATAAAATAAAATAGTCTATATTGGGTATTCCAGTGGTAACAGGATGTCCCCATCCATGGACACATTGAACAGGAGATAATCTCGAGAATGCTAATAAATAACATAACATTGATTGTCCTATTTCAGGGTATATTATAACATGTAAATTTTGTTTTGATATGAATTGTTGAGCAGTAAAAATATTTTCTTTCAGTACAAATGATTCGTCGGTATTTTGAATCAAATCTTTGGTAATATGATCTGTCCCTGTTCCTTCCACAATAAAAAGACTTTTGTGATATTTGTTTTTTGGTAAAAGGTTAATCAATCCTCTAATTAATTTTCCAGAAGAATGACTTTTAAAATATTTAGATATGAATCCTATTCTTATTTTAGTAGATTTTTGTTTTAATTCTTCACTGAGTTTTTTTATGTTTGGGTTTTCAAAAAATATTTTAGGAAAATATTTGATATAATAATTTGCTAAACTAATTTGATATTCTTTAGCATTATCCAAATATAAAGGAATCAATATATTTAGAAATAATTTAGATATATCATAAATAGTAGATTCTTCTAAATTTTTTTTATTTAATATTTCATAAATTTTACTTGTATGTTTTGGTAAATTTATTCTATTTTTTAAATCCTTGAAAAATAATAATTGTAATAAGTTTATGGTTGGATTTTTAGGATATTTCAAAATATATTTTTCTAAAAATTCTTTATTTTGTGATGGATTAGATATTATTTTTTCAATATCATTATAAATATTATTTTTTGAAATGATATTACAAAAATCATCAACACGATTGTTCCAATCATAATTTTTCTGAACATGTTGAATCTGTTTTTGTAGATGATTTTCTAATCCTGAATCTTTATTATCATATAAATTTATAACACGGATTATTTCATTTGAAAATTCTTCTATGTAATTATTTTCATTATGTTTGTTATAATCAATTAATGTAGCGAAATTGTCAGTTACTTCAGGTAATGCTCCTAAATTACTGGATATGACATAACAACCCTGAGACATACCTTCAACTACGGATAGACAAAAAGTTTCTCTAAATATATTGGGATATCCTAATATTAATACCTTTTGTAAATGATTTAGTAGCTCCAATTGTGTAACAGATCCAAAATAATGAACACCATCCATTTCTTTAAATTGTTCATACATATCAGCATACATTTTATCTTTGTCTCCTTGATCATAAATCTTCATGGACGAAAATATGTACAACTGAAGTTCTTGTACATGTTTTTTAACAATAGGAAAAATTTTTGATAATAAATGTAACCCACGAAAAGGTGTTGATGTATATGCCATAATTGGTTTTTTATTATTTAATATCATATTTTTGTTATGATTCAAAAACATGGGAGATATCGCATTATTGAGGACAAATGATTTTTCTATGGGATATGTATAATTATTGATAAATTCTTTTCTCTGCCATTCACTAACATAGATCATTCCATCAACATATTTAAAATAATTTTTATTATTAAATATGAGTGATTGTTTTTGATCGATGTCGTGATGAAACCAACAATAAATTGGTATATTTTTTCCTAATTTATTGTTGGTGTATTCTGTTAATATTTTACAACATTTTATGTTGCTTATTGTTATTACAATGTCTGGATTGATATCCATTAATGTATCATGATGCAATCCATTTTTAATAGAAAAACAACTTATGTCCTTATAAAAATATGTTTTAGGATGATGGTTCCCAAAATAATAAGATATTTGAGAATATTCACACAAAGTCAACAACAAATTACACAAACATGTTTCTGTTCCTCCCAATAATTTGTTCTTAAAATTATATAATGTATAATCTCTTTGATTTGTATCTAAAAATAGTATTTTGAACCGATTATTATTATTAATTGTGATAGAATGATTACTAATGTTATGATCTCGAAATAACAGATTAAAAAAGTTTAAGTATAAATATTTAAAATTATTTTTATTTTTTAACACTAATGATGTATTAATAAACAACTTATCTATATCAGGGTATATTTCAAAATAATTTGAATACATTTTAATACTTTTATGGTAATTATTTAATTTATAATGGCACATTGCTTTTTTATAGTATAAATCCTTGTCTCTCAAAAAAATATATTTATCAATTTCATCAATAGATTTTTGATAGTCATTCTCTTTGATATAAAAGTCTATCAAAGAATGAATGTTTTTTTTAACATATGTTTTAATTTTATATTCTCCATTATTTATAAATAATAGTATGGAACATTGGTCCAGTCCATCCAGTAGTAATTTATCATTTGTATTGTTTATATAAACAAACTCTGAATCCAGATGACCTTTATTTTTAATTGAATCATATAATTTTTCGAATTTTTCTATCGAGTAATTCCAATTTCTATTTGAGATGTTATATTTTTTAGATATATTTTTTAATGAATCATGATATATTTTAAAATTATTTTGGTTTTTATTTATCAAATATTCATAATAAAGAGATTCTTCAATTTTTACATTTCTTTTATTAAAACTATTTCCTTTTAATTCATCCAGGGACAACATATCATATTTTTTCTCAAAATAAATATCAGTGAAATATTTGTACATGGATTCTGGATATTGATTAATGTAATTAAAATGATTAAATTTATGTTTGTGTTGTAGAAATTCTACATATCTTATGGTAATGTCATAATCAATTCTTGGTACAAATATTGTGGTATTATCAATTATAACAGATATTTTTTTATTCAATGTATCAATATAAAATTGTTTTCTAGATAAATAATCACTTGTTATAATATCTATTCTCAATTCAATTTTATTTTTGGGGGTCCAAAAATCCACAAAATATCTGTTATTTTCATTTTTAAAATCTTCATGATAATTAGCGGGTTTAACCACAATGTTCCATCTATTTTTAGTATAAATTTTTCCAAAATGTAATATTATTTTAATAATATTGTTTAAATTGTTTATATTAACTAATAAATTAAAATCACCCCTGATTTTATAGTTGGGAAAATCATCATCCATTTTAAGTAGAACATAATTATGTTTATTGAGCAAATGAAACAATAATATTAAATTAATTTTTTGTTTTTTAAATATTTTTGGTTTTTTAAAATGATAATTGATCAATTTATCTGTAAAATTACTTTCTTTGTGATTGTCACAAACATGAATAATGATATCTTTTACATAGCCCAAAATTTTATTTTTGTATTTATTTCTGATAAATTCTTTAATATCAATTGATGATTTAGATATTATTTTATTATTTTTCTTGATCCAATTTGGATTATCAATATTTATTTTTAAATATCTAATTGTGAATATTCCCCTTTTTTTATATTTCAACATGGAATTTAATTTATATTGTAAATATTCATGGGAACATCCATTATCCAATAAATACACTGACTTAATAAAATTCAATATGGTTTTTTTATTTTTAATTTCAAATTGATAATCTTCAAAACATAACAATTCATATTTATTGAACATGAATAATTGTATTTCATCAAAATATTTTTTTATGGGGTCCCATAAAAATACAGTAAAATAATTCATATAATAATAAATTTTATAAATCTTAAAATCCTTTGGTGAATAGAATGTTTATTGATTTTGATTCACAACAAGATAATTTGGCACCATTACACCAACCAATATTTAAAATGAGATAAATTTCTTTGATAGGAAATCTGAATGTCTGTGACATTAATTTACCATATGAGTCAATTCCACTAACTATCAAGCCGTCTGCCATTTAACGCCTTTTCAGGGTTGGTAAATTTTATTTTGGAGTGTTTCTACTCTTTTGTACAATTCATTCATTATTGGTTTCGCTAGCGCAAAATGAGCATTGCGAATAGGAAGCAATCAAACATATAACCTTATGCCACAAATATAACTTGTTATGTATTTGAGTAGTTTTCATATCATTTTAATATCCGTTGGTGTAATCAAAAATGAATTTGTCATTAAAAATAAAAAAATCTGAGAAAAAATGTTTGTGTATCTATCAAAAAATAACATGATGTCTTTCTTACTGAAATATTCAGAACTCTTAAATTTTATCTATTCTTCAATCATTATTTTGACATACTCTTCAAATTTTTGTTCCAATGATTTGTACCTTTCGTTTTGTTCTTTTACAGCTTCTACCAAAACACCAATTATACAATTATAATTTACGGCTTTGAAACCATCAGTTCCAGACACTGCTTCAGGCATGATTTTTTCTATGTCTTGTGCAATAATACCCCAAGATTTTTTTTCATTAACTTTCCAGTTAAACGATACGCCTTTGATTTTGTCCATCATGTTAGAAGCATTTTCTATGGTTTTTATATTTGTTTTAAGTTGTTCATCTGATGAAGTTTCAATTGAACCATTAACAACTTTAAGAGTGTCTTCTGATTCATCCCAAAGCATGTATGCTCCAGACGTGGCACCAAAGAATTTAACATCATGTCCAGTATCATCAACACCAACCGTTATGGTGCCTTTATGGGTTTGTGCTCCAAGTGTGGTCAAAGTAGTTGCTGTTGAACTGCCTCCAATAGATATTGTTCTTGTTGAAGATACATGATCGCCAATTTTAATTTCTTGGCTAACATTGTCATTTCCAATATTGATGGTACCCCCAGAAGAGTTCAGGGACAAATCACCACTACTATCCAGTTCCATCCCACCCGCACTGGCAGTCACCTGAAGAGCATCAGTACCAGTTCCTGTAGACGATAGTACAAGGCTCGAGTCAAAAGCACCGGCCAAAGCAATGGTTAAATCCTGTGTTGCGGCAGCAGCTGTCAAAGTAAAATTAGAAGC
>Ga0114933_10003472_pt1 | contig 15323 bp, 14 predicted proteins | sample 4SBtaG_FD_89691 | JGI IMG/M metagenome (GOLD analysis project Ga0114933, IMG submission 89691) | Deep subsurface microbial communities from Kolumbo volcano to uncover new lineages of life (NeLLi) - 4SBTROV12_W25 metaG | ecosystem: Environmental > Aquatic > Marine > Volcanic | place: Kolumbo... | reverse complement strand
TGGGCGCCACGAGACAGCGTCGCGAAGGGTCTGCAGCCACCGCTCCTCGCTCTGCCCGACCGAGCCGTAGATCAAGTCCAGGTTGAAGACATCGAAGCCAGCGTCCCGGATTTGGCCGCAGGCCTGCGCGAGCTGACCGGCCGGCTGAGGTCGGCCCAAGGACTTCAGCACCGCGGGGGCGAAGCTCTGCACCCCCATGCTCAGTCGGTCGACCCCGAGCTCGCGCAGCGCCGCGAGCTTCTCGGGATCCACAGTGCCGGGCGAACTCTCGAACGAGACCGGCACGGCCTGCCAATCCACGGGCCAGGAGCGAGCGAGGCGCTCGAAGAGCCGAACGATGTCCGGGGTGGAGAGGTAGGTCGGTGTTCCGCCGCCGAACGCCACCTGTGCGATGCGCTCGGGGCGCACCTCCGCCGCTACGATCTCGCTCTGTCGCTCGAGGTTGCGCAATGTCGATTGCACAAAGTCGTGCTCCGGCCTCGAGGTCGTGAAGAGGTTGCAAAAGCCGCAGCGCATCTCACAGAAGGGGAGGTGCACATAGAGAAAGAGCCTCGAGCGATCCTCGCTCCGCCAGGCTTCTCGGAGGGACACCGGCGGATTGAGCGGCCGATACGCGAGCTTGTGCGGATAGGCGTAGGCATAGCCGTCGTAGGCGTCCTGCGTCAGGCGCTCGGCGAGCCCTCCACTCAAAGCACGAACTCCGCGTAGGGCACCGTCCAGACGGCCTCGTGCGCGAGGCGGTGCCCTCGATAGCCGTCCTCCCCATAGGTGGTGCCGTGGTCGGAGCACACGATGCAAAACGTCTCGCCACGCGCGCGCAGCGTGGCGAAGAGCGGGGGGAGCGCGGCGTCCACGGAGCAGAGCGCCTCGGTGTGGGTCTCGAGGGTGTCCTGCTCCGGCTGCCCACCGTAGAACCAGTTGGGTTGGTGCATCGCCGAGATGTTGATGAAGAGGAAGACCCGCTCGTCCGCGGCCTCGACCCGTTCGATCGCGAGGCGGACCTGGTTTTGCGCTGACGCGGGGCAGGTGACGCCGAGGGATTCATCCCAGTGGTGCTCGTCGAACATCGACGGCAGCACGCTCCCGAGCTCGCTCTGTCCGTTGAAGAAGCCCGTGCCGCCGACGCAGATCGTTCGGTAGCCTTGGGCGGCGAGCCCCGCAGGCAAGGTCGCTTGCGGAAAGACAAACGTGCCGTCATTCGTGCTCTCCGACCCGGGGAACGCCGCGGCGAAAAGACGAGGATGCGGCCCGGGCGAGGTCGGGGTGGGCAGGAAGCCCGAGAAGAACGCCTGATGGGCCGGGAAGGTGAAGCTCGCCGGCGTGTGGCGGCGCTGCCAGCCGGCGGTCCCGAGGAGGGGCGCGAGGCAGGGGAGCCGACCGTCACGAAAGGCCGCGTCGGCCGCGTCGTAGCGGAGCGTGTCCAGCGTGATGAACACGATGTCAGCGTCCCCCACGACCGCGTTCATATCAGGCACATGGCCCCCAAGATGGCCTCGTAGGTCGTCTCGCCCCGGTGGCGGACCCCCGGCAGGAGGTCTCCGAATGCGTTCACCTCGAGCACGTACGCGCGCTCATCGGTCGAGAGCAGCACGTCGACTCCCGCGTAGAGCACGTCGTCGAAGCATCGGGTCGCCGCTACGGCCAGCTCAGTGCAACGGTCCAGCGCACGCGCGCCGTACTCGCGGACGAAGCGTTCGAGGCTCCCGCGCGCGTTGCCGAGGTGCAGGTTCGTCATCGGGTGAGGGCTCTGTCGCAGGACGACTTGACGGGCTTCATCGGCGACGACGACGACGCGCAGGTCGAAGCCCATCCCGTCCAGTGAGGCCTTGGGGATCCACGTCTCGGCGATCATTCCCTCGGGGAGCAGCCGCGAGAGGATCGTGTCGATGTCTTTTGCGTCACGATAGGTTCGGACCTTCAGGCTGTTGAAGAGTCTCACCCTGCCCGCGCGGCGTTCGATCTCGATCGGCGCCGTCAGCTGCTCCCGCTGCGGGGTCCAGCGGTACGCGCACACGCCGGACGCGGAAGATCCGTACCGCGGCTTCAGGAAGATCTGACCCGAGGGTTTCGCCCGTCCGCGCGCCCGGAACTCGGGGAGCGAGCTCGGAGCGAGCGCCGTGTCCGGGCGGGGGATACCGCCCCGAGAGAGGAGCTGGTGGCAAGCAAGCTTGTCGAACATCGTCTGGATGCTCGCGGGCGCATTCACGCACGGCAGCTTCAGCGCGGCCAGGCGGTCGAGTGCGTGGCAGAAGCCAGCGTGGTGGTCCCTCAGGTGTCCGAGCTCACCCCGTGCGGGGGCGGCCTCGGCCGAACCTCCCAGGCGCATCAGGCGTTCGCCGACCTCGGCGTCTTCCCCCGCGGAGTCGATGCGCACGCGAGCGCAGCCACGCAGGGCCTCCCATCGCGCGTCGTCGTCGAGCAGCGCGCCCCAGGGCAGCACCCTGGTCGAGAGCCCCATGCGCGTCGCCGTCGCGACAAAGCCGGTGACGCGGCGGTTGTCCGGGATGCCGATGATGCCGATGTCGGCGGCTTCACTCTCCGATCGAGACATACCGCCAGTCGTCCTCATCGGCGGCCTCGCGACCGCCCACCTCCACCGCCAGCTTCAGCCCGGCCAGCGTTCGCGTCATCTCCTCGGACATGAAGTGGTGATAGAGGTTCAGCCGCTTCAGGGAGCCGCCCGTGGGGAGCGAGAGGAGCGCTTTTCCGCCCGCGTCGGTCATCGTCCCGCCGGAGAGGTCCAAGGTCTCGATTCGCTTCACGATGGGCGCGTCCACCAACGCCCCGGCGAGGCTGTCGACGTAGTCGCAGTTGCGAAGGCCCAGGTACTTCAGCTTCGGGAAGATGCCGCCCGAGAGGAGCGCCTTCAGATCGTCCACCGAGCTCGTGCCCCCGTAGTCTTGCGTGCCCAGCCAGAGCTCGAGGTACTCGAGCTCTGGGAAGGCACCCCCACACACCGAGCGAACGACTTCGACGGGCATCCCGCCGGTTTCGAGGGCCAACGCGCGGAGCTTCGGGTGGCTCGCCGAGGTCAGCCTCAAATGCTCGCCGCCCCGCACCCGTAAGAGCTCGAGCTGCGGGAAGGCGCCGAGCAGCGGAGAGACGTCCGACTGCTGGATCCAAGAGAGCTCCGACTCTTCCTGACTGACGTCGCCGAGAAAGAGACCGAAGAGCGCAGGCAGGCGGGCCGCGTGTTCGACGAGCGTCTCGACGGCTTGCGACGAATCGGTGTCGTACATGCTCTCGCCCGACCACGCGCCGATCAAGAGCCCCTGCGCCGTCGTCGCGCACGGACCGTTCAGGAAGTTGGTGAGGTCCTCATCGAAGTTGTCGCGGTCCCAGTCGGCTCGGATCCGGTAGCAGACGCTGCCGTCGGTCTTGCCGGAGTTGTCCTTGTAGGTCACCACCCGCTTGCCGATGAAGGTGCTGGCGTTGCCGGTCTCGGGGCCCTTCAGTGCGCCACCGAAAGCGGCGGTGGGCAGGTGACCGTCCCCCTCGTCGCCGGAGGCCGCCGCGTCCGTGTAGCCCTTCTTGCGCTTCTGGCGGATCAGCTTGTCGTGGTCCGCGCGAGCTTTGTCCTCGGTCGCGAAGGTCTTGGTTTTGGTCTGCCCGGAGGTCCCGATGCGTCCGTAGGTCACGGTATGGGCGACCCCGTTCAACTCGATGTGCCAGAACTTGCTGGACTTGGCGTCCATGTATTGGAGTTCGGTTCGTGCCATGGCTCGTCTCCCGGTCAGGTCGAGTCTACGGTGGCGCGCTCGCAAACCTCCGATGTGTTTGCTCGACGGATCCAACCGACGGTCTCGCAGAGCGCTGGGAGCCGCTCGATGCGAGGGACCACCAGGTCGGGTCGCGGCCCGCCGGGCCAGTCTCTGCCCCACGAGATCCAGCACGTGCGCAGGCCCGCGGCTCGGGCGCCCGCGATGTCTCGGACGGGGTCGTCGCCGACCATGCAGCCTCGATCACAGCCGAGCGCGGCGAGCGCCCGCTGGAAGATCGCCCTGTCCGGCTTCTCGACGCCGAGCTCGCCCGAGATCAGGATCGCGTCGAAGCAGGACTCCAGGCCCAGTCGCCGTAGCTTCGCTCGCTGGGCGGTGACCGAGCCGTTGCTCAGCAGGCCCAGGGGGCCCGGGAGTGAACCCAAGACATCCGCCAGCTCCGGTCGTGCCGGGACGAAGGTCGGGAGCTGCTCCTGCAGGTGTGCACGGAAAGCGCCGGCGTTGGCGAATCGAGCGGGCCACCCCGCCGCTACCGCCCGGTCGAAGGCTGGCCACGCCAAGCGCTGGTCCAGCTCGATCAGCTCTGTCGATCGCGTCGGGTCGAGCCAGGTCGCCCAAGCAGCGAAGACCGCTTCGCGGTCGAAGAGGGTGTGGTCCAGGTCGATGAGCCACCCGAATCGAGCTGATGGCGCCGAGGCCCCTGAAGCGCCTGTCTCGCTGGAGCGACGAGGCGACGTCATGCTGTGGCCGACGGGAGTGCGACGGTGACCGACACAACCGCAGTAGACTCCGCGTCGAACCTTCGAGCGAGGAGAAACTCGTGAGCCCCCTCTGCCATCGTCGTGCTCTCGCGTCGCTCGGAACGAGCGCGTGTTTGTGTCTGGCTGCGGTCCTCTTCTCGGCGTGCGCGGGGCCCGAAGCGTCGAGCTCCGAGGGACCCGGCGATTCGCCCGCGGATGAGCCACCGGCTTCGTCCGCGCCCTGCGCCGAGATGACCTCGGGACAGCGGGCAGACCCGTCGGTCTCTTTCGAGCTCTCGGACAGCCAGGCGGTCGCCGATTGGGCGATGCCCGACGATGTCAGCGTCACGGTATCGGCCGAGCAGACGGGCGGAAGACTCGACATCATCGCGGTGCTCCGCAACGACGCCGACGAGCCCAGGCAGGTGAACTACCTCACAGGCGGCGTGATGGGGCGCGCGACCAACCCCTTCAACGTCACCCTGCCGCTCGAGCTCCGCCAGGTCCCACCCGAAACGCCGGCCGGCCCCGAGGTCTATCCCCGGCCGATGCAGGCGACGCTGCCGGCCCACACCTCGATTCGCTTCGTTCGCCCCTTCTGCCTGTCGGCGTACGAAGTCGAGTCGGGTCAGGCGGTGGCCGTGCCCTGGAGCTTCGAGGTCTGGGACGGGCCTCGCACGGGAACGGTGAACACGACGATCCGCTGACGGGCCGGGTGAGGCAAGAAGATGACCTCGGAGGTCATGGGATGGCTGCGCTGGGCGCCCCATGCTCGGAACATGTCGAACTCGCAAGACCGAATCCTCCGCGGCGCCCTGCTCGGGAACGCTGGCTTCTCCACCCTCTCTGGTCTCGGCTGCTTCCTCGCGGCCGACGCGCTCGGCCCCGCGATGGGCGTGCCCACCGCCGCGCTCTGGGTTGTCGGGGCGTCGCTGCTGCCCTTCGCGGCCGCGCTCGTGTGGCTGGCCACGCGCAAACGGGTCCCGGGCGCGCTCGCGCTCGCGGCGAGCGCCGCCGACTTTCTCTGGGTGGCGGCGTCCGGCTTCGTGCTGGCCCTCGTGTCCCTCCAGCCCTTGGGCATCGCCCTGGTGATCGCGGTCGCGCTGGTCGTTGCGCTCTTCGGTTCACTTCAGCTGCTCGGTCTCGAGCGCACGGTGCGCCTCTCCGGCGAGGGACCACGCACGGGCATCTCTGCCAGTCGCTTCATCGCGGTGCCGAACCCGGCGGCCTGGGCGGTGATGTCCAACCTCGATGGCTACGCGGACGTGGCCCCGAACCTGTCCTTCTCCAGAGTACTGACCGGAGCGGACCGAACGCCTGGCCTCGAGCGTGAGTGCGGCGACCACGCTGGCGGCCGTTGGACGGAGACCTGCACCCTCTGGGAAGAGGGTCGCGCGTACGCGTTCCGCGTTCGCACCGAGGCTCCCGACTACCCGTATCCCTTCCGCGAGCTCCAGGGAGAGTGGAGCATCGAACCCGAAGGGGAGGGCACGCGCGTCGGCATGCGCTTTGGCGCATCGATGCCTGCGGGCTGGCTGGGCGACATCCTGATGGCGGCTGTCGTGGCGCCCAAGTTCGAGAAGGTCCTCGATGAGCTCTTCGACAACTGGGAGCGACAGATGCTGGAGGTCGCGTGACGCCGTCGTATGCTCGGCGGGTCGTGTCTTCGCCGATCGGAAGCCTCCTTCGCCAATGGCGAAGCAACCGTCGCATGTCTCAGGAGCGGCTTGCGATGGACGCTGAGGTCTCCACGCGCCACCTGAGCTTCGTGGAGAACGGCCGCTCGCGACCGAGCCAGGCGTTGATCTCGAGGCTCGCCCGCGGCCTTCAGCTGAGCCCACGAGACGAAAACGCACTCCTGCTGACAGCGGGCTTCGCGCCGACCTACCGAGAGACCGACTTCGACTCGCTCGACATGGCGCCGATCCGGGAGACCCTGAAGCTCATCCTCGACGCGCATGCACCGTTCTCGGCGGTCGTCGTCGACCGGCGCTACGACCTGCTGATGAGCAACGGCCCCGCGACCCGCCTGACGGAGATGCTCTGTGTGGATCGCGAAGCGGTGCTCGCCGACGGCCCGCCGAACCTCTTACGCCTCACGTTCCACCCGAAAGGGCTGCGCCCGCACATCGTGAACTGGCCCGAGCTCGCCCGTGCGGTCATCGGTCGCACCCTTCGGGAGGCCAGCGTCGAGGCGGATCAGGCGACCCGCCTGCTGCTCTCTCAGCTGCGCGCCTATGAGGGGATCGCCGAAGCGCTCGAGTCGCTCGATCCGAGCGCGCCCCTGCCGCTCCTGGTGCCGACCCAGTTCCGCCTCGGCGAGGCCAACGTCAGTATGGTCTCCACGATCACGACGCTCGGCACCGCTCACGACATCACGCTTCAAGAGCTGCGCATCGAGACTTTCTATCCGGCGGACGACGCCAGCGCGGCTCTGCTCCGGGCATTCGGCACGTAGATCGGCGCTCTCACGCCGCTGAACGGACGCGCGCCCTGAGCGAGAAACCGGGAACAAGTGAGCCGGCTTCGCTGTCCCACCCATTCGTGCGACCCCTCGTCCGACCCGCGCTGCCGTTGGCTCTGCTCCTGCTGAGCGCCTGCGCGTCGGTCCGGCCGGTGCCTCTGGTCCGTCACATGCGGTCTCCGGCCGCGTCGGATACTCCGAGCGCTCCGCCCGATCCGGGAGCGCTCGCCGAGTCGTTGCACCTTCGCTGCGATGACGACGCCTGTGTCGAGGGGGTGGGCATGCTCGTCTGGCGCGATGCGCTGGGCGAAGGCCTTCAGCGGTGCACCGCGAGCCTGATCGGGCCCGATCTGGCCCTCACCGCGAGTCACTGCTTACCCCCGTCGACCCGCCATGTGGGCGCGGCGTGTGGCTCCATGTGGATGACCTTCGCCGAAGCGCCCGAGCGCCCCGCCGAGTGGGTCTCCTGCCAGAGCGTCCTGCACGCCTCGGCTTCCCCGGAGGCCACGGTCCTGGAGACCGATCTCGCGATCATCCGGCTCGCACGGCCGGTGGCGCGCGAGCCGCTCGGCCTGGCCTTCGTGCCGACGGATGCGTCTGCGATCGTCTCGGTCGTCGCGATCCGGCCGCACCCGATCTACCCGAGCCAGCACGAGCTCTCGTCGCGGCTTTGTCGGGTCGCCACGCGTGAGAGCGCCGTTGAGCAATTCGGTGCCGATGCGGCGCGCGTCGGGTGGCTGATCGACTGCCCCTCCTATCCGGGCAACTCGGGGGCACCGATCCTCGATCGTCGCGGCCGCATCCGGGCCGTGCTGCACGGGGGCTCTGGACCGGTGGACCGAATCGCGATCACGTCCGACTTGGGGGAGCTGCCGTCCGGCTCGATCGCTGGCCGCTGAGCCGCGCTTTTTGGCCGCTCTTCTGTCCTGCGCGGGTTTCGTGTGCGCACCCATTGACGCGCCGCCTCTCCGGAACCACGGATGCGCGATGGCAAAGCTCAAGCTCACGTACTTCGATTTCCCGATCAGCCGCGGCGAGGAGTGTCGCCTGGCGCTGCACGTGAGCGGTGTCGACTTCGAAGACCACCGCATCCCCTCCGCGTCCTGGCCCGAGCTCAAGGCAGGCACGCCCTTTGGTGCTCTCCCGACGCTCGAGGCGGAAGGCAAGCCTACGCTCGCGCAGTCCAGCGCAATCCTGGCGTATGTCGGCCGCACCTACGGCCTTCATCCGGACGACCCCTGGGAGGCCGCTCGACACGAGGCCCTCTTCGCTGCGGTCGAAGAGTACCGGCACGCGGCGGGCCTCACCGGGTCCAAAGACGAAGACGAGAAGAAGCAGAAGAGAGAGGCGTTCGCCGCTGGCTTCCTGCAGACCTGGGCCGGTCAGGTCGAACGACAGATCGAGGGGCCCTTCGTGGCCGGTGAGAAGCTGAACGTCGTCGACCTCAAGATCTTCACGATCGTCGATGCCATCGCGGGCGGCGCCTACGACTACATCGGCGCCAGCGATCTCGCGGCCTTCCCCAAGCTCCTGGGTCTGCGAGAGGCGGTGAGCAAGAACCCCAAGGTCGCCGAGTGGAAGGCTCGTAGCGCCTGAAGCCGCCGACTCAGCGCACCAGGAGCACGATCGCGATGGCCACGATGCAGAACCCGGCTCCGAAGATGACCGCACCGATGGCCGCCGCCAGAAGCCACACCTGACGCTTTTTCGCGTCCGCCCGCTCGACCGGCTCCTCACGCTCCGGGGGACGCTCGATCGCCGCTCGCGTGATCGGGAGGGGCCCCTGGGCTGGGCTGGTCTCGGCGCTCGGGGCCGCAACGTCGGTTGCGGTGTCCATGATCTCCTCCGTCGAACCCTCGCTCTCGCCGAGCACGCTCAGAAGTTCCGCTCGCACGATCGACGCGTCGTCCGGTCGCTCGGTCTTCTGGTACGCGAGCAGGCGGTGCACCAGCGCGGCGAGCGCTTCCGGAGTCGCGGGCGCGATCTCTCGAATCGGCTGCGGAGGCTGCGTCAGCTGGGTTGTCAGGAAGTCTCGGAGCTCGAGGTCCTCGTCGAAGAGCGGTCGTCCGGCCAGCATCTCCCAGAGCAGCACCCCGAGGCCGTAGAGGTCACAGCGGCCGTCGACGGGCTGTCCGAGGGTCTGCTCGGGCGCCATGTAGCCGACCGTGCCGACGACCTCACCCATCATGGTCAGCTTGGCCTTTTGGTTCGTCACAGCCTTGTCGTGCGCGATCCCAAAGTCGAGGAGCTTGACCGTCTCGCCGCCGGCGTCGTGGGGCTCGAGCACGATGTTGTCCGGCTTGAGATCTCGGTGGGCGATCCCCTCCGCCCACGCCGCCTCGAGCGCGCTGGCGATCTGGGCCCCGATGCGCGCCGCACGTCGCCACTCGAATTGCTCGTCCTCCCACATCGCGAGAGAGAGGGGAGGACCGACGACATAGGCCAGGACCAGATAGGCCGAGCCGTCGTGCATCCGGCCCGTGTCTAGCGCCTCGACGATGAACTCGTGCTGCAGACGCTCTCCGATCTCCACCTCGCGTTCGAAGCGCTGCACGATGGCCGAGTTGGCTCCGAGCTCGGCGTGCATCACTTTGAGCGCGACCCGGGCCCCGCCACCTGTGGGCAGGGCCTCGAACACGGCGCCCATCCCGCCTTCGGCGATCAGCCGCTGGAGCTCGTACTTGCCGTCGACCACGCGCCCGAGCCAGGAGACGTAGTGGCTGGACTCCTCTTCCTCCTCCCTGGGAGAAAGGTCTACTAGGGTCGCTCGAAGCTCCTCGGGGAGCTCGACTGCGCCGATCCCGAGGATTGTCCGATCTCGCCTCCGCGTCCCCATCGCAACGAAGGGTAGCGCGCTCCACCGATGCTTCCGAGGCCTTGCTTTCGCACGCTGGGCCTGGGCGCATCCCGCGTGCCGTACGGCCTCGGCAGGCCGCGCGCTCCGCGGGGCGACGCCCACGCGGCGTTCAGGTGAAGCGGGAGAGCAACCAGCGCCGAATCGGCTCGGGCATGAAGCGAGCGAGCAAGATGAGCCACTTGATCCGTTTGGGGAACATGTGGTGCGACGAGCGCCTCTCGATCGCGCGGATCATCTCTCGGCCCGTTCGCTCGAGTGCAATGATCAGTGACTTCACCGGCACGTCGTCGGGGTCGAACCCTTCGGTCTGCGTGAAGCCGGGGTAGAGCGCGACGAAGTGGACCCCCGTGCCCGCGAGCTCGATTCGGCACGTGTCGACCAAGACCCGACCGGCGGCCTTGGCGGCGCTGTAGGGGCCGGAGTTGGGTAGCCCGAAATAGCCGGCGGGTGAACCCGTGTACGCGATCACCCCACCGGGCTCGCGCATCTGGTCGATGACCGGGCAAAGAAAGTTGACGAACGTGTCGTAATTCATGCGCATGATCCGGAGCACGTCCGCGGAGCTCGCGGTCGCCATGGTCATCGCCTTGCCACCGCCCGCGTTGAGCACGGCCACGTCGATTCCCCCGAACTTGGCTACTGCGGCCTCGATCACGCTGACGCAGGCGCTCGGGTCGATCGCGTCGGCCGCGTGCACGAGGCATTGGCTGCCCGCCGCTTCGACCTCACGGGCCAGCTCCTCGAGGCGGCCTTGGCGTCGGGCCGTGACGACCAGGTTGTTCCCCTGGTTGGCGAGCTGAAGGGCGATCTCGCGGCCAATGCCCGAGGAGGCCCCGGTGATGAGAACCGTTTTGCCTCGCAGTTTCATCGCACCGTCCTGGGGCTGGGCCCGCGGTTCTGCAAGCGGACGGGTGATCAGCTGAGACTGGCCGACCGCCGGTAGGCGCACCGGTTGGAACCAGTGGATCAGGGCTGGGTCGCCGCTGCTCCGGTCGTCCCGCGGGGGTGTTCCGATCTGGGACGACCCGACCGGCCAAGAGGCACCGAGGCCCTCTGACGCAGGACTTTCGGTGCAGGCACGCCGCGTGCGTTGGCTTGGCTCGGAGGAACGATGACCAGGACGCTTGCCATCCAGATCTTTGTCGACGCCTGCGGCTGGGACGTCATCGCGGAGCGCCCCTGGTTCTTACCGGAGCTCGGTCACCGGCAGGAGGTCGAGTCGGTGCTCGGCTACTCCTCGGCCTGCGTGCCGGCCATCCTGAGCGGCCTCCGCCCGGACGAGAACGACCACTTCTGCTTCCTGCGCTGGTCGCCCGAGGAGAGTCCGTTCAAGCGGCAGGCCGGCTGGGCAAAGCTTCTCCCCGGCGCCATCGCGCGCCGCTCTCGGGTGCGCAAACTGCTCTCGGCTCAGCTCGCGGCGGAGCTCGACCTCACAGGCTACTTTTCTCTCTACGACCTTCCGCTCGATCGGCTCGGAGAGTTCGACTGGACCGAGAAGAAGGATCTCTTCGTCCCGGGTGGCCTCAACCGTGGCCAGAGCATCTTCGACTGCCTGGCTGCGGCAGGCGTGAACTACCACGTCAGCGATTGGCGGATCGCAGAGGAAAAGAGGTTTGCGAAAGCCCAGCACGAGGTTTCGTCCCGAGAGCTCGCCTTTGCCTTCGTCTACGCCGCCGACCTCGACGGCATCCTCCACCAATACGGGCACGACCGGTCCAGGGTCGATCGCTACTTGCGCGTTCTTCAGGCGCGAGTGCGCTCTCTCGTCGCGGCGGCTCGATCCCGCTACGACCGGGTCGAGGTGGCGCTCTTCTCCGACCACGGCATGGCCGAGGTGGCCCACATCCGGAACATCCGGGGGGAGATCGATGCGCTCGGACTGCGCTGGGGACACGACTACGGCGCGGTGTTTGATAGCACCATGGCTCGCTTCTGGTTCCTTTCGGACCGCGCTGAGCGTCGGATCCGCGGGGCTCTGCAGGACGACGCGCGCGGCCGATGGGTCTCCGAGGAACGGGAGAAGACGCTCGGTGTGCACTGGCCGAACCGCCGCTACGGCGACGCCTTCTATCTCCTCGAGCCGGGGCAACTTCTCTGTCCATCACACCTCGGTCACAAGCCGATTCGAGGCATGCATGGATACCGGACCGACCACGTCGACTCGTACGCGACGTTGCTCACGGACGTGCCGCCGCGCGGTCCGGTCCACGACCTCACTGACCTCTTCTCGATGATGAAGCGCCGAGCTCGCCTCGAGGCGGGGAGGGTGGCAGCGTGAGGTGGCTGGCGATCCTGGTCCTCCAATTCGTCGTGGGCGCGAGCGGACTCGCCAAGGCTCAGTCGATGACCTTTGGCGCCGCCGACCTCGCCGGGCCCACCGGCGCCGTCGGGGAGGGCGCCTGCGCGGTGGCCCGCCTCGCGCCGGACGGCCGCGTGTCCAACCTCGACGAGGCCGTGTTGCTGCTCGGTCTGCCCGCCGAGATGACCCCGATTCATCGGTACCTGCTCACGACCCCCGACGAGACAAACGGGACGAGCGTCAGCGGCGGCGACTTCTCCGTAGACCGACCCATGGCGTTCAGCCCGATCGGGTCCCCGATGGGACCGGGCGAAGGGGTGGTGATTCGTTGGTGGGGGGAGATTCGAATCGACCGCGCCCGCACCGTCTCCTTCGCTCCGCACTCGGATGACGGCATGCGCTTCTCGATCGCTGGGCGCGTCGTGGTCGAGGACCCGCTCCCCCGTACTGCCCGCGTGGACTCCCGCACCGTTCGCTTCGACGCACCGGGACGCTACCCGTTCGAGATCGTTTACTTCGAGAACGCCCACGATGCGCTCCTCGAGTGGTCCTACAGCGAGGCGTCTGTCGCGGAGACGCGCGGGCGCTCTCTTCCGGAGCCGCGCGACAGCTGGCGCCTGGTTCCGACCTCGTGGCTGACCGGGGGTGATCGGTGCGGATTCGCCGAGCCCCAGGTCGACGGAGGTCCTCCCGCGCTGGATGGCGGTCCACCCGCGCTGGACGGAGGTCCGCCGGCTATCGACGCCGGGCCCCCGGCCTACGACGCAGGTCCGGGGATACCCGACGGGGCCGTTCGAGACGGCGGCCCCGTCCGTCCTGACGCCGGCCCGGCGAGCTCATCCGATGCTGGCAGGGACGCGGGTGTGGACAACTGGACCGACGCCGGAGGATCGGAGGCTTGGGACAGCGGTCGCGGATACAGCCGGCCGTTCGCTGACGCAGGGGCCGACTCGGACGCCTCCGCGCCCGCTGGGCCGCGGGTCTTCGGCACGGGGCTCTGTCAGGCCGCCCCCTGGGCGAAGGCCGAGCTGCTTCCGCTCCTCTGCCTGCCGCTCATGCTCCTCTTGATTCGTCGCCGGCGCATGTGGATCGCGCTTGGGGTGCTGCTGGTCTGTGCGCCGGCGTCGGCTCAGTCGGTGAGCCTCGAGCGCCTGAGGCCCCCCATGACCGGCGGCGGCGGGGTGCTCGTCGGGTCGCCACCGCAGGACGACTTGGGTCACGTCTCCCTGGTGACCTCGGTCGCGTTTGAGCCTCTTTCCAACTACGCGGGGCCCGACGCGGTGGACCCCGTCTCTGTCATCGTGGCGTCTCAGACGAGTGCGTTCTTGCTCGCCGACGTGAGGGTCTTCGAGGGACTGCACGTCGGAGCGCGGGTGCCGGCCGTGCTCTACTTCGGCTCACGCGAGGACGCGCCCCCCGGCGACTTCGAGGCCGGACTGGGGGACATCTCGCTGGGCTTGAGCCTGCTGCTCCCGACCGTCACCGAGGCCCTGCGGCTCGGACTCAGCGGTGCGGTTGATCTCCCGACGGCGACCGGCGGGCAGTGGACGGGAGACCGGAGCCTGGGCGCTCAGCTCTTCGGGCAGGCGGAGCTGAACCTGCATCCCGTGCGGCTGAGCCTGGAGGTCGGCGTGCGGGCGAGGAACGAGATCGACCTCTTCTCGGTCGCGATCGGGTCGGAGGCTCAGGTCGGCCTCTCGGCGACCTGCGAGCTCCTCCCGAGTGTCGCTCTCCGCGCTGAGGGCATGCTCGCGACAGGCCTCCGACCCGAGGCGGCCTTGGCCCGAGGGTCCACCTGGTCCGAGGTCATGCTCGGCCTGGTCCTCGAGCCGGTGGGCGAACTCCAGATCTTGCTCGGCGCCACGGTCGGCCTCTCGGACGGAATTGGGATCCCCGCTGCCCGGCTCTTCGGGAGTGTGAGTTGGTCAGCGGGAACGCCCGAAGAGCTCGCGCCGCCTCCCGCCATGGCGAGTCCGCCGTCTCGCGCGCCCCCCCGCTCGGAGCTGACGCCGCCGATGACCCGACCCCCGAGCGCTGAGCCGAGCTCTGCCGTCGGGGCGCCTCCGACGCCATCTGCTCCATACCGGGATGTGGAGCCAGCGGTGCCGCCGCCGCCCATTCCTGGGGCCGCGCACGCCGCCGCGGCTGACCCACCCTCGGACTGTTCATCGACCACCATCGGCTTGCCGGCGGTGTTCTTCGATACGGACTCCGATCGACTGATCTCAGTCGCACGACCGACGCTCCAGATGGCGGCGCTTCACATCTCCGACCGACCCGAAAGTCAGGTGAGCGTCTCGGGCTATGCGGACGCTCGAGGCGCCGAGCCACACAACGACTCTCTTTCGCTCCGGCGAGCCGAGGCGGTCGCGAGTTTCCTCGTCGGTCTCGGCGTGCCGCTGCGCAGGCTGAGCCTGCGGGCGTTCGGCGAGGCGGCCGCGACCGGCCGCGAGTCCTCGGCCATGGGTGCGGACCGAAGGGTGGAGATTCGCCTGATCCCGCCGGGGTGTCGCGGTGCATCTCACGCTACGCGCCGCTGAGTCCCACCCCGCCGCCGCAAGCGCCGAGTTCCGCCGCCGTCCCTTCGGGGTGGCGGCTGTCTTGGTTCACGTTGTCCTCACTGAGCCGCGGAGATCGCGTCCCGCTCCAGCGCTCCGGAACGGGTCAGTCCAAAGGCCGCGGATGCATCAGATCGGGAATGGGGATCCCATCTCTCGGTGGCTATGGCCTGGCATAGCCTTCGCACATGGGAGGGTCATGCAAGTGAAGTTACCCATGTCCATCGGTGGTCGCATCGCAGGGGGCTGCGCGCTCCTGATGGTGCTCGCGCCCGTGGTGTCGTGCAGACCCGAGACATCGTCGGAGTCCGACGCCGCAGCTGAGGCGGCTCCGTTCGATTTCTCCATGGTGCGTGACGCCGGCCTCTTTCGCAGAGCGCTTTCGGTGCACGGCCGGCCGAGCGCCGGGGCCAGCGTTCAGCTCCGCTCTTGGGTCGCCGGCCGGCCGGCTGATGTGCTCTTTCGCGGCTCGACCGACGCTCAGGGCGTCGCTCGAGGGGCCATACAGGTTCCAGAGGCGCACGACGGCGTTCTGCTGATCGTGCAGCGCCGCGGATGGGTGGGGCCCTGGGACGATGAGGAGGCACGGCGTCAACTCGGCGCGTTCGCTCCCTCGGTTCGTCTACGCCTCGATGTTCAAGCGTTGGCGAACGTCGAGCTCGAGCTCCAGGAGGCACGATGAGGCA
>Ga0114933_10003471_pt1 | contig 15324 bp, 13 predicted proteins | sample 4SBtaG_FD_89691 | JGI IMG/M metagenome (GOLD analysis project Ga0114933, IMG submission 89691) | Deep subsurface microbial communities from Kolumbo volcano to uncover new lineages of life (NeLLi) - 4SBTROV12_W25 metaG | ecosystem: Environmental > Aquatic > Marine > Volcanic | place: Kolumbo... | reverse complement strand
TAGGGAAAGTGCCACAGAAAGTAAACCGCCTGGTTTTTTAGCTTTTGGTAAGGGTGAAAGGGTGCGGTAAGAGCGCACCGCGGTTCCAGCAATGGATCTGGCATGGTAAACCCCATCGGGAGCAAGGCCAAATAGGAATGACATACTGAAGTAGAGATACTTCAGTAGGAGTGTTTCCTCTCTGTCGTTCGGGTAGGTTGCAAGAGACGGCTGGTAACAGTCGTCCCAGATGAATGGTCATCCACTCTATCAATTTTAATATTGATAGACGGACAGAACCCGGCTTATAGACCATCTAACCTTATTCTATAGGTGACGCTTCCAGACCTGATTATCCACGATTTTCAATCATTGAGGATTTTTTTGCTTTCTCTCAGGCGTTTGAAGTTCAAAGCTTGAAAAAAATCAATATTTTCCAGAAAATTGCATAAAATCCCATTGCATACCCATAATTTTCCATATATTCTCCATAAAACTCCATGGGGGTATGACTTTTTATGCGGTGAAGCGAGTTTTGCTCGTTTTAAATAAAGAGATGATTAAGGAGGCAAGGTGGCGGTTTTTCTGTCCACATTTGAGAATAAGGTAGACCGTAAGGGTCGGGTATCTATTCCTGCCTCTTTTCGGGGGGCTTTAGACCAAGAAAAATCAACAGGTATAATTTTATATCCTTCCTTCAAGCACGCATGCATAGAGGGCAATGGAGATGAGAGGATACAGGAAATTGTAAATTCGATTGACGCTTTAGACGCCTTCTCAGATGAAGCAGAGAATTTACAAACAATCCTCGCTGACGCTCGACAACTAGCAATAGATTCAGATGGCAGGATTATATTGCCGTCAGAATTTATTGAGTATGCCCAATTAGATGGCGTGGCAACATTTGTTGGCTTGGGGAAAGGTTTCCAGATTTGGGAGCCTAGGACATTTATGGAGCATCGCGCTAAAAACCGAGAAAGAGCTCGTAAGCAAGGAGCAACGTTGCAGATCGTCCCAAGCCATAAAAGCGTGGTAACCTGATGCAGGTGGACGCGGAAGTTTTGGCCGAATCTGCCCATCTTCCTGTTCTTTGCAAGGAATCAATTGACGCATTGAATATTCGTGATGGTGGTTGTTATGTCGATGGGACGTTCGGTGCTGGCGGATACTCTTTAGAAATATTATCCCGAGCCAAATGCCAACTTTTTTCTTTAGACAGAGATCCCGCTGCTATAGATAGAGCGGATTATTTGGCGCGGGAGTTTGGGGATAGATTTTCTATAAGCCAAGGTTGTTTTGGCGAGATGGAAGTACTTTTGTCCAGTCTTGGGATTGACTCTGTTGATGCAGTTGTTCTCGATTTGGGTGTCTCGTCTCCGCAAATAGATAATCCAGAGCGCGGTTTTTCCTTTAAATTTGACGGCCCACTGGACATGCGAATGGGCTCGGAGGGGGTTACAGCCGAACATATAGTAAATACTTTGAGCGAGGCAGAATTAGCTGACATTATATATACATACGGTGAGGAAAGGCTGTCTAGGCGCGTATCTAGAGCCATAATTCTTGCAAGATCAAAAGAGAGAATTACTCGAACTGCTGTGCTTGCTGATATAATTCGCAAGGTGGTGCCTCGTCGAAAAAATGGACGTGATAACGATCCTGCCACAAGAACATTTCAAGCGCTTAGGATATATATAAACGATGAATTGGGTGAGCTCAAACGCGGCTTAGAAGCAGCGGAACGTATTTTAATGCCCGGCGGAAGATTGGCTGTGGTGGCGTTCCATTCCCTGGAGGACCGCTGTGTGAAAAAATTTCTTGCTGAAAGACTAGGGCGAAATAACGGGGTATCACGACATGCGTTAGCTCGAGAACCTTCAAACAGAACTGCCAGTTTTAAACTAATAACCAAAAAACCAATTTACCCTACTTCGTCGGAAGTCCAATCGAATCCTAGGGCTAGGTCAGCGCGCTTGAGGGTGGCTGAAAGAACGACTGCTCCGTCATGGTCTGGGCGGCAGTTCCATGATTAGACGGTCAATTTTTTTGTGGGCTTTTATTATTTCAGTAACGGGCGTGTCTATGTTTTTGATTAAGCATGAGGTGCAAGTCTTGGACGCAAAGTTAGATAAATTGCATCACGATATAATGACGCACCAAGAGAATATATTAATTTTAACGGCTGAATGGAGTTACCTGAATCAGCCTGGTCGCATTGAGAGATTGGCTCGTAGGCATTCTGATTACCGTCCAACGGAAACAAAGCAGATAATAAACATAGAAAACCTTCCCTACCCGAAGAAAAGTAGTTTAGTTCGTGGGAGAATAGATGCCGATTAAATCTGATGGATCAAAAAGTCAAAACTCCATCCAGCTTGATGGTAGCGTAAATAAAGCGATTGAAGGAGGGAGAAACCGTCTCCTTGTTCTTTCGTGTGTTTTTTGTTTGGCCTTTGTTATAGCCGGCATTCGGCTCTTAGATATAGCCGTTTTGAGGGGGTTGCAAGAGCCTATCGATGTTGTTGAGCCAACAAAAGAAAATTTAAAAATAGGACGCGCAGATATTTTAGACAGAAACGGAATTCTTTTAGCAACCAGTCTATCTGTCTCTTCTCTTTATGCGGATCCTCAAGAGGTGATGGATATAATTTCTACTGTCGAGGATTTAAGCACTGTTCTGGTTAATTTAGAAAAAGAAAAGCTTTTCGCGAAGCTTAATCAGAAAAAACGGTTTGTTTGGATAAAAAGAGGAATAACTCCAATGCAGCAAGCGCAAATAAATGCGCTCGGTTTGCCAGGGCTGCATTTTCAAAAAGAAGATAGGAGATTTTATCCTCAACGTAATTTAAGTGCACATATTGTCGGTTTTTCTGGAGTTGACGCGGCCGGGTTAGCCGGAGTTGAAAAGCAGTTCGATGGTCGTTTGAGAGATGGGGCTGAACCTATGAACTTGTCCATAGATATTCGGATACAGCATATCTTGAAAGAAGAAATCAAAAAACAAATTATTAACTTCAATGCCATAGGTGGTGCGGGTGTATTTATTGACGTCGACTCGGGCGAAATTCTGGGAATGGTCTCTCTTCCTGACTTCGATCCAAACGTATTGAATTCAGCTTCGGCAGACTCAAAGTTTAACCGTGCTACGCTTGGTATTTATGAGATGGGCTCAACATTCAAAATATTTAATACAGCGTTGGCTCTGGAAGCTGGAACAGCTACGATGGAAAGTGGTTATGATGCTACAAGGCCTATCCGTATAGCGCGGTTCACAATTAATGATTTTCATCCCCAGAAGCGTTGGCTTTCAGTTCCCGAAATTTTCCAATATTCGTCGAACATAGGTTCCGCAAAAATGGCACTAGACTTTGGGCCCAAGGCTCAAAAAGAGTTTATGAAAAAACTAGGCTTCCTTGACCGTCTGCCCATCGAATTGCCGGAAAGGGGTAAGCCTATGTATCCTGCTCCATGGAAAAAAATAAGCGCAATAACTATTTCTTACGGGCATGGTATAGCGATAAGTCCACTTCATCTCGTTAGTGGAGTTGCTTCTGTTATAAATGGCGGTATTCGGTGGCCTGTGACAATTCTCAAAAAAAATGCCCAATCAAAAATGGTTGGAAAGCAAATTTTATCTCTTCAAACATCAAAAGATATTCGCAAGGTGCTTCGACTTGTCGTCGAAAATGGCACTGGAAAAAATGCAGCCGCCGCTGGTTACTTGGTTGGTGGGAAAACGGGTACGGCTGATAAACAGTCACCCACTGGATCTTACGCTAAGTCTTCGCGACTATCATCTTTCGTTGCTGCTTTCCCTATTCATAAACCGAAGTACGCCGTTCTTGTGATGGTGGATGAGCCTAAGGGTAATAAAAAGTCTTTTGGATATGCAACAGGTGGTTGGGTTGCTGCACCGGCAGTTCGACAAATTATAAAACGTTCGGCGCCTTTACTTGGGCTTCTTCCTGCTGACGAAGTTTCGCCACAAATTCGCCGACTTTTAGAAATAAAAATACCTCAACAGAAACGTGGAAACCAACTTGCTTCTTTCTGACCTCATAAATTTTTCAGGAGTCAACGCGACTATTGTGTCGCCTGCCGGATGCGATCGTTACGACCCGGATCTCGAAATAATAGGAATAACGAGCAATAGTAATGAGGTTAAAGCGGGTTTTCTTTTTGCTGCTCTTCATGGTTCCAATTTTAATGGGGCTGAATTTGTGCCGGAGGCGGTTGCCCGAGGCGCAGTAGCTATACTAATTGATGGGACTAGTGAGGTTTTATTAAAGCCAATAACAGTCCATGCGATATCGACGGATAGTCCTAGGCGTCTATTCGCTCTAATGTCGGCCAAATTTTATAGAAACCAACCAGATTTTATAGCTGCTGTCACCGGTACTAATGGAAAAACATCGGTTGTGGAATTTTCACGTCAACTTTGGGCAATGAATGGTGTAAGGAGTGCTAGCTTAGGTACATTGGGAGTGGTCGCGGATAACCTGAAGCTTCGGTCAGAATTAACATCCCCTGACCCTGTGTCGCTGCACGCTAATTTAAACGTTCTGTCTCAAAATGGCGTCACAAATCTTGCGATAGAGGCTTCTAGTCACGGACTTGATCAAAATCGTTTAGATGGTGTCTCTATTCAATCGGCCGCTTTTACCAATTTATCCCAGGATCACCTTGATTATCATGAGGACCAAGCTTCTTATTTTTTATGTAAAAGCCGTCTGTTTTCCGAGTTATTAGCGGAAACAGGTATTGCGGTACTAAACGCAGATAGTTCGTATTTCAATGAGCTTAGAAAAATCTGTCAGGATAGAAAAATATCAATTTTGAGTTATGGCTATTCAGCGCAAGCTACTATGCGAGTTTTACGGGTGAGGCCATACTTAAGCGGCCAGCAAGTTAAGTTGAAAGTAAATGATGTCGCGTTCGAAATCTATTTATCATTGATTGGAGAATTCCAGTTATTTAACGCATTGGCTGCCCTAGGTTTAGTTAGTGCCGAAGAAGGCTCAGAAATCGAAAATTACCTAAAGGGCCTTGATAAACTAAAAGGAGTTCCTGGGAGACTAGAGCATATTGGAACACATCCAACTGGAGCACCTATTGTTATTGATTATGCTCATACGCCAGATGCATTAAAAAATATCCTTATATCCTTGAGACCCCATGTGAAAGGGAAACTAGTTTGTGTCTTTGGAGCAGGTGGTGATCGAGATAAGGAAAAAAGACCATTTATGGGAAAAATTGCCTCAGGATTAGCAGATCTCACCATAGTAACAGATGATAACCCCCGTTCTGAGTCGCCGTCGGCAATTCGTGAAGAAATTATGAAGGGGTGTCCATCGGCGCAAAATGTTGGGGGACGGTCGGAAGCAATAAGGCTGGGACTCTCAAAATTAAGTGATGGGGATTTATTGGTAATTGCCGGAAAAGGACACGAAACGGGTCAGGAGATAGGTGGCGCGACAATTCCTTTTAATGACGCTGCATTTGTTAGCACCCAATTGAATGACGTTGTTGGGGGAGCCTCATGACGGAAGGATTATGGCGAAGTGATATTGTAGAAAAGATAACAGAGGGGAAACCCGTTGGCCCGCCGTGGATGGCAACGGGGATTTCGTTTGACAGTCGTACTGTTTGTCCAGGAGATCTTTTCTTTGCTTTAACTGGTGGTGAGCGTGATGGTCATGAATTTATTGAATCAGCTTTTGCTAATGGCGCTGTTGCGGCGATTGTTGAGAGATTGCCATACGATATTGCCGAACTACCATCATTCCTGATTGTAGATAATATTCATGAAGCATTACAAAAACTCGCTCTCGAGTCGAGAAGGCGGGTGGGCGCCAAGATACTCGCTGTAACGGGTAGTGTTGGTAAGACGGGCACCAAAGATGCATTGTCGCTAGTGCTGTCAAAGAAAAATAAAGTGCATGCGACGTCTGGTAATTTCAATAACCATATAGGTGTGCCTATTAGTCTGGCTCGCATGCCCGAGTCAACTGAATTTGGTGTTTTTGAATTGGGTATGAATCGGCGAGGAGAGATAAAACAATTAGCCCAACTGGTTAAACCGCAATTAGCGATAATTACAAACATAAACGCCGTGCATTTAGGCCATTTTGAGGATGAACAGGGCATTGCTGATGCCAAGGCAGAAATATTTTTAGGCATGTCACCTGATTCTCAAATTGTTTTAAATTTAGATAATAAGTGGGGCGAGTTCTTGATCGCTAAAGCCCGCAGGGCAAATATTGAGAATATAATTACCTTTGGTCGAAATAATGTATGCGACGTTCGCTTATCTAAAATAGAAACAACTCATAAAGGTAGCGTGGTTGAATTAGATATTTCAGGAAATAAAATCCAGTACAAGTTGGATTTTGTCGGTCCGCACATCGCATATAATACAGTTGGTGTTATTGCTTGCATTCACGCACTAAACTTAGATGTTGAAGAAGCGGCGATATCATTAAAATCTATCCGGTTGCCCCGCGGTCGTGGAGGACAAGTAGAGATTCCCTTGAAATCTGGAGCCTCTTTAACACTAATAGATGAAAGTTATAACGCCAGTCCTATTGCTATGCATGCTGCATTGGCTGTGTTAGGGAGTAAGGTGCCGAAATATGGTGGCCGGCGTGTAGCTATTTTGGGTGATATGCTAGAATTAGGAGCCGATGGTCCTTCTTTGCACGCTAACCTCCTTGATCATTTGCTCGCGGCAAAGCCAGATTGGGTAATAACTATTGGCAGCCTAATGCGAGAATTGTATGACAAAATTCCTCCTACCATAAATTGCCTACATGCAGATAGAAGCTGTGATGTTTCTCAAAAGGTTTCAGATGAATTAAGAGCGGGTGATCTGATACTTATTAAAGGTTCACTGGGAACGAATATGGCCCCTATTGTTTCTGCTATTGAGAATATGAAGTCAAATTCCCGTTCTCCATATCAGTCATTTGAAGTTAGGGGTAGTCAAAATGCTGTATAATTATTTAACCCCTCTTGCAGATGACTTTCAGATTTTTAATCTCTTTAGATACCTAACGTTCCGGACGGGTGGGGCTATTTTAACTTCACTCATTTTGAGCTTTATAATTGGGCCTAAGATGATCGAGTGGCTTCGCAATAAACAAGGCGAGGGCCAACCGATCCGAGATGACGGTCCTGAGAGTCATCTTCTTAAAAAGGGCACGCCCACTATGGGAGGGTTACTTATCCTGATAGCTCTTTGTATCTCAACATTACTTTGGGCAGATATGTCGAACCGCTATGTCTGGTGTGTGCTTTTTGTGACCGTAGGATTTGGATTTATTGGATTTGTAGATGACTTTTTGAAAATTCGCCGTGGTAGTTCAAAAGGTTTATCGTCTCGGCTTAAAATTATTGCACAAGTGCTTTTCAGTCTTATGGCTATTTTCGTGATAACGGATTTAATGGAGCCAGAAGCAAAAAATAACTTAAGTATACCCTTTATCAAAGATGTTATGATTCACCTAGGTTGGTTCTTTTTCCCATTTTCAATTTTAGTGATTGTTGGTGCATCAAATGCTGTGAATCTAACTGACGGATTAGATGGTCTAGCGATTGTACCGGTAATGATCGCGGGCGGTTGCTTTGCATTAATTGCTTACCTTGTTGGCAACACAGTTTTCGCTAATTATTTACAAATACATCATGTAGTTGGGGCGGGGGAGTTATCAGTTTTTTGTGGCGCATTAATTGGCGCGGGACTTGGATTCTTGTGGTTCAATGCTCCTCCAGCAATGGTTTTCATGGGCGATACAGGGTCCTTGTCTCTTGGGGGTTCTTTAGGAGCAATCAGTATCATCACCAAGCATGAGTTGGTCTTGCTCATAATTGGTGGCTTATTTGTTCTTGAGACAGTGTCTGTGATCGTTCAGGTGGCTTCCTTTAAAATCACTGGTAGAAGGGTATTTAGAATGGCCCCGTTGCACCATCATTTTGAAAAAAAAGGTTGGGCCGAACCAACTGTTGTAATTCGGTTTTGGATAATCGCTTTTATTTTAGCCTTAATTGGCCTCTCTACATTGAAGCTGAGGTAACCGGATGATAGCCGCTAAAAGTTATCTAGGTAAAAAAGTTGCGGTAATGGGTTTGGCTCGTTCAGGGCAGTCGGCTGCTGAAGCTCTTAAAGCGGGGGGTGCAGAAGTAATAGCCTGGGATGATGATGTCAAAAAATGCAGAGAGACCGCATTACTTGGCATAAATATAAGTGATTTAACAAAAGAGGATTTTACTAATATTGATGCATTAATCCTAAGTCCTGGCATACCACATTCGTACCCTAAACCACACGTTGTCGCCAAAAAAGCAAAGAAAGCAAATACTCCAATAATTGGTGATATAGAAATTTTTGTTAAAAATTTTATAGAGCCACGCATTATAGGAATTACAGGGACTAATGGGAAATCGACTACGACCGCCCTTGTTGGGCATATTTTGCGTTGCGCTGGATTACCAGTTGAAATAGGCGGCAACATAGGTTTGCCTGTTCTTGGGTTTGAAAATACTCTAGATGCTGGCTATCAAGTATTGGAGCTAAGTTCTTATCAACTTGAACTCACACCGTCACTTTGTTGTGAAATAGCTGTAATCCTGAATATTTCTCCGGATCATTTGGATCGCCACGGCGGAATGGATGGCTATAAAGCAGCTAAACTTAAGATTATGGAGAGTCTTCCCGAAAACGCGATTGCAATAATTGGTGTAGATGACCCAGAAAGTATTGGAATCGCGAAATGGCTCATAGAAAATGAATATAAAAATCTTCGTGTAATACCTATTTCGGGTCTGATCGTGCCGGAGAATGGAGTTGGTGTTCTCAATGGTAATATAGTCAGTAATATTAATCGTGAAAATGAAGTGGTTATCAGTTTGCACGATAATACGATTTTGCCAGGAGTCCATAATTGGCAAAATGTCGCCGCAGGTACTGCTGTCGCTTTAACACTGGGGCTATCGAATAATATTATAAAAAACGCGATCTCCAGTTTTCCTGGATTACCTCACCGTCAAGAATTAATCGGAACGTTTAATCGTCTGACTTTTATAAATGATTCTAAGGCTACAAATGCGGATGCCACTGCACGAGCATTAAGTTGTTATGAATCTATTTATTGGATTTTAGGTGGGCAGTCAAAAGAAGGTGGCATAGGCTTGTTAAAGAAATTTTTTCCAAAAATTCGACATGCTTTCTTAATTGGTGAATGCTCTGAGGAATTTGCAGATGTATTAAAGGGGGTGGTCAAATTCACAAACTGTGGAACCATCCAAAATGCTATCGAAGCAATAAAAAATGATATCCCTAGTATATATAATGATAAGGTTGTCATCTTATTGTCACCGGCTGCCGCGTCCTTCGACCAATTTGAGAACTATGAAGTCAGGGGTGATGCGTTTCGACTTCTGATACGAGAGAAAATACTGAACAACCCGGGTTTAAGGAGTTGTTTGTCATGAGCACACTGGCAAGAACGGATATGAGTCTATTTGGCCAATGGTGGTGGACGGTTGATCGCTGGTCGCTGGGCGCACTTTTGGCATTAATAATGTTTGGCGTTCTTATGATATTTGCTGCTAGTCCAGCGGTTGCTGTTAGGCTGAATCTCGATAGTTATCATTTCGTGCAGCGGCACTTTATTGTTGTTCCAGGTGGATTATTAATTATTTTCCTTACGTCATTATTGTCGCCCAAAAATGTGCGAAGAATGGCGAGTATAGGCTTTGTTGCTGGGTTGGTGCTGTTAATTCTCACTTTAATTTTTGGAGGAGAAATAAAAGGCTCACAACGATGGCTTTCAATTGGGGGAGGTTCGTTACAAGCATCCGAGTTTGTTAAACCTTGTTTCGCAGTCTTTGCCGCGTGGATGTTTGCAGAGTGGCGGCAAAAACCGGGTTTCCCAGGACATTGGATATGCATATTTTGTTTTGGTTGTGTCATTTCTTTACTGCTCAGCCAACCTGACCTTGGACAAACTGTCATAATTTCAGCGGTATGGTTTTGTCAGTTTTTTCTGGCTGGCCTGCCAATAGCTTTGGTTCTAACATTCATAATAATTGGTGTTGCAGGTTTATTAGGTGCCTATTTTACCTTGGCGCATGTGCGTTCTCGTATTGATCGCTTTTTAGACCCGGCTGCTGGAGACACTTATCAAATCGATCGTTCATTGGAAGCCTTTGCAAATGGGGGAGTTGTCGGGACAGGACCCGGGGAAGGCGAAATAAAGGACTTTTTACCTGATGCACATGCAGATTTTATATTCGCTGTAACTGGAGAAGAATTTGGTGCGCTTGTTGCCCTTGCTTTGATGGGGATTTTTGTATGTATCGTTTTAAGAGGATTTTTACGACTGATCTCTGAGACAAATTTATTTATATTTCTAGCGGCTGCAGGTTTATTAACGCAGTTTGGTTTGCAGGCATTTGTGCATATAGCGTCATCTTTGCAGTTAATTCCAGCAAAAGGTATGACGCTTCCTTTTATAAGCTATGGGGGCTCTTCGTTTATAGCCTTGTCGATTGGGATGGGCTTTGTTTTTGCCTTGACCCGAAAAAGACCAGGGCGAGAGGAGCGACTATGAGCGCGGTGCGGGTGATATTAGCTGCTGGAGGAACTGGTGGGCACGTATTCCCAGCGATTGGTTTAGCAGAAGCACTTTCGAAGAGAGGGCACAGCGTTCTATGCCTCACGGATACAAGGGCGATAGATTTGCAGCCTTCCGTTAGATCATGGGATGTAAAATGTATTCCCGCTATAAGTTTTAGCGGCAGCGGTATCCGCCCTAAAATAAGAGCTTTCTGGACGCTAATTAAGGGGATTTTTTTAAGTCAATATTTTATTAAAAAATTTGATGCAGAAATTGTGGTTGGATTTGGTGGATATCCAACAGTTGCGCCGATCATAGCCGCTTTTATAAGTCGGAGCATTGTCATACTTCATGAGCAAAATGCTGTACTGGGCCGTGCAAATAGATGGCTTTCGAGTGTCGCCCACATTATCGCCACTTCTTTTGAACTAACCAGAGGTCTGAATGATAAGCATTCTAAGACAGTAATGGTTGGTAACCCTGTGCGAAACGAAATGAAAAAAGCCCGGTCGTCATCCTATCCAATTATTAAAGCCGATAACAAAATCAATATTTTAGTGATTGGCGGAAGTGCAGGCGCAAAGATTCTTTCAGATACTGTACCCAAAGCACTCTTATTACTGCCAACTTCTCTAAGGAAAAATCTTTTGATCACACAACAATGTCGAGAAGAAGACTTATCTAGAGTAGTGGCCATATATAAAACAGCCAAACAGAAATCTGACATAAAAACATTTTTTGATGACATATCTGAGAAAATAAAAAACTCGCATCTAGTCATTTCCCGGTCTGGTGCGTCAACGGTAGCCGAGTTAAGTGTCATTGGAAGGCCCGCTATATTAATCCCTTATCAATTCGCTATTGATAATCACCAGAAAATTAATGCAGATGCGATGGTTAAATCTGGTGGGGCATGGAGTTTTGACGAAAGTAATTTACAACCAAAGGCTTTAGCTAACTTCCTTGAAGAGATCTTGACTGATCATGAGAAGCTTCGATCTGCAGCCCATGCTTCTCGTAACTTTGGAACTCCCAAGTCTTCGGAGGTCCTTGCCGATTTAATATCCCAGATAACGAAAACTAATATATCGGAATTGAAATCAAAATTTAAGCAAGCTAATACAGCACAAAAATTGGGGGGGGGATTATGAGAAAGCTCCCAATTGATATTGGTCTAATTCACTTTGTTGGCATTGGCGGAATCGGAATGAGTGGTATCGCCGAAACATTACATAACTTAGATTATCAGGTGCAAGGGAGTGACATTTCTGAAAGTCCTAATGTTGCTAGACTTCGAAACCTGGGCTTGAGAATATTTATTGGTCAAGAAAACGAAAATGTTTCAGGGGCTTCTATCATTGTTGTGTCGACAGCAATTAAATCCAATAACCCCGAATTGGTAGCAGCAAGAAAACTTCAGATACCAGTAGTTCACCGTGCGGAAATGTTGGGTGAATTAATGCGCTTGAAGTGGTCGATAGCCTGTGCGGGGACTCATGGAAAAACGACAACGACTTCACTAGTCGCGTCAATGCTGGATGCTGCAAACTTGGACCCAACAGTAATCAACGGAGGTATTATCAATTCTTACGGGACTAATGCCCGTATTGGGGACGGTGATTGGATGGTTGTGGAGGCCGATGAGTCTGATGGTAGTTTCAATAAATTGCCAGCCACCATCGCTATCGTAACGAATATTGATCCGGAACATCTAGATTTTCATGGTGATTTTGAAAGATTAAAAAAAGCCTTTATAGACTTTATCACAAACCTGCCGTTTTATGGTTTTGCGGTGGTTTGCGTCGATCATCCCGTCGTTAGAGAGATTGTAACTCAGATTGTCGATCGTCGTGTGATTACTTACGGTTCTTCAGAGGATGCAGATATCCGAGTTTCTAATATATCAAGTGCAGCCAACGGTACCTGCTTTGACATAACTCTGCGTGATAAAAATAAAATCTCTCAAGAGATCAACAATGTTATGTTGCCAATGTTGGGAAAGCATAATGTGCTTAATGCACTTGCTTCCATCGCAGTCGCTTTTGAAATGGGATTATCCGAGGAGGTTATTAGAAAAAGTTTAGAAGAGTTTCAGGGGGTTAAAAGAAGATTTACAAAAATCGGTGAAGTTAATTCTATCACAATAATAGATGACTATGGGCATCACCCGGTTGAGATTGCTGCCGCTCTAGATGCGAGCAGGTTAGCTTGTGTGGAAGGTAAAGTTATTGCAATCATGCAACCGCATCGCTTCACGAGACTAAGAGATCTATTTGATGATTTTTGTAACTGTTTCCAAGATGCCGATATTGCTTTTATAACCGATGTTTATGCTGCCGGTGAGCCTTTCATCGATGGTTGTAATTCAGAAAGTCTGGTTGAGGGTATTAATAAAAGTGGCCAATGTCAGGCCTTTTATATAGAGGACCCAGTTACATTGGCCTCTAGAATAGCTGAAATAGCAACCCCAGGCGACTTTATTATATTTCTCGGTGCAGGGAATATAACAACATTGGCGCAAGCATTGCCAAAAGAATTGGAACACATCTTTGGAGTGAATCAGTTAGAGCCAATAACAACCGGGAACAGTAATAAGAGAAAAATATTAACCGACCTAAATTCATCTCAAGAAATAGAAGAGGCGGTTACAATACAATGACTATCAGTGAAAATCATATTTTTCAAAAGAGTAATCCACTCATAACTATGCTCCCAAAAGTTCGCGGTCGTTATACAGAGTATGTAGAGATGAGCCCCTTTACTTGGTTTCGAGTAGGTGGAATGGCGGAAGTTGTTTTTCGTCCTGCAGATGCAGAAGATCTTAGTGTATTTTTAGAAAATAATAATGAAGGGGTTCCGGTAACCGTTATTGGTGCGACGTCTAATTTGTTAATTCGAGATGGAGGAATTCCGGGTGTTGTTATAAAACTTGGAAAACCATTCTCCGATATCGTGTTCTTGGAAGAAACACTTCGTATTGGAAGTGCAGTTTTAAATTCTCAAGCGGCCAAAGTAGCATTAAATGCAAAAAGAGGAGGACTGGAATTCCTGAGCGGGATTCCGGGAACAATAGGAGGAGGGCTGCGGATGAATGCTGGTTCCTATGGGACCGAGTTTAAAGATGTATTAATTGAGGCAGAGGTCATAGACCCCGGTGGCCGATTGCACGTCATAGCTGCCGACGAATTAGGTATGGGTTACAGATGCTGCGAGATCGATGAAGGGTGGATATTTTTATCGGCCTTATTCAAAGCGCCCTTTTCTGATTCAATAGACATAAAAGTTAAAATGGAAACTATTCAACGTCAGAGAGAAAAAAGTCAGCCTATAAAGGAAAAAACGGGTGGTAGTACGTTTGCAAACCCAACCGGCTATAAGGCCTGGAAGCTAATAGATGCCGCAGGATGTCGTGGAAAGCATTTTGGTGCGGCGAAGGTTTCAGAAAAACATTGCAACTTTTTGATTAATACTGGTGACGCTAAGGCTCATGACCTTGAAACATTAGGTGAATTTGTCAGAGAACGAGTTTTAGATACTTCGGGGATACAATTAAACTGGGAGATCAGAAGAATAGGAACTGCTAAAAAGAATATTCCTTCATATTCGGGAGGAAAAAAATGACGGCTCATGTAGCGGTACTCATGGGAGGTTGGTCTTCAGAGCGGGAGGTTTCTTTGTCTAGTGGCAAGGCCTGCGCCACCGCATTACGTATGGCGGGTTATAGAGTCAGTGAAATTGATGTTGATAGGGATATAGCGATTATCTTGGCTAAAACTCATCCCGATATCTGTTTTAATGCATTACACGGTCCTATGGGAGAAGACGGAAATATTCAAGGTTTATTGAATATAATGGGTATTCCATACACGCATTCTGGTGTGCAGGCATCAGCTCTTGCAATCGACAAAGTTAGAACAAAAGAATTGTTTACGAAGGCAGGCTTAAAGTGTCCAAAAGGATCAGTCGAGAGCAAAAATGACCTTCGGTTCATGGAAACTTACTCTATGCCATTCGTCGTTAAACCAATCGATCAAGGCTCAAGTGTTGGCGTGCATATTATAAAATTTGGCGAAAATAGCGTCGATCAAATTTTAAAAAATTGGAATTTTGGAGATCGTTTCTTGGTAGAAGAGTTCATTCCTGGACGTGAATTAACAGTGGGTGTTTTGGATGGAGAACCACTTTGTGTTACTGAAATTACCTCAGATAGGGGGTTTTATGACTATAACGCTAAATACGAGGCAGGCGGTTCTGTTCATGTCTATCCGGCTCATCTGCCTGATTTGGTAACAACGCAGGCATTAGATGCTGCGCTTTGTGCTCATAAAACTCTTGGTTGTAGAGGGGTAACGCGAACCGACTTCAGATATGATGATACGAAAAATGCACCAGGTGAGCTTTACCTTTTAGAAATTAACACACAACCTGGCATGACGGACACATCGTTAATACCAGAGCAGGCTGCTTTTAAAGGGATTAGTTTTCCAAACCTTGTTTCTAAAATTGTGGAGGTAGCACAGTGCGATCTCTAAAAAATAACGAAACCGTTTATCAAAAGTTTCAACTTTTTGGAAAGAAGACCTTATTCGCCCCAAATATTCTGGGGCGGAGTTTGCGTTGGTCACTTTCTGGCATGTTTATAATTCTCATTATTAGTTTCATAATTAAAACTAATGATTATGAAGACCAATTTTTATCAGAACTTTCAAAGTATCAAGTTTCCGTTTCT